>Ga0209426_1001257_pt1 | contig 16744 bp, 12 predicted proteins | sample Deesub1362B_J571_FD_187697 | JGI IMG/M metagenome (GOLD analysis project Ga0209426, IMG submission 187697) | Deep oceanic, basalt-hosted subsurface ecosystem from Juan de Fuca Ridge flank, Pacific Ocean, CORK Borehole 1362B_J2.571 (SPAdes)... ...
CCTTGTTATCGGCCACAACCTCAGCTACGACCATCGAGATTTCGCTCCTGAAAATTCCAACCAAAGCAACAACCTTATCCTGAAGGATCGCTCTTTCAGCCACGAGCTTTCCGGTTTCAGGTTTATCTTCGGTGTCGTAGACTATTATCTTCACGGGTCTTCCCAACAATCCCCCTTTGGTGTTTATGTCCGCTTCTGCCATCTTAGCAGCGTTCGCCATCGCGTTCCCAGCCCTCGCGGGAGCTCCCGTTAGCGGTGCGAGAACCCCGATCTTTATCGGTTCCTTCTTGGTTTCCGCACAACCCATCAGCGAGGCCGCTACCATCGCAACAACTAAAATGGCAATGAGCTGTCTCTTTCCCATAAACTCACCTCCCCCAATTCTTCATCATTTTTACTGGATTTTAGATATAAGCTTTTTCATTATCAGGTTTTATTTAAATTAATCAAATTTTAAAAAATAAGCCCCTAAATTACGCCGTCCCTCTTCAGCTCCTCGACATCGTACCCCAGTCTGCCATAGATCTCCTCGTTATGCTCACCCAGCCTCGGCGGAAAGGAGAGGGGCTTCGCTTTTTTCCAAACCGGTGGAGGGGCGAGCTTCATCTCTAGTCCGCTTTTCTCATCCTTACTATGCCACAAACGAGAGGAGAGGTAAGGATCCTCCAACACTCCGGGCAGGGTTGTAACGACGGATATGGGAATCCTGGCCTCTCGGAAAAGAGAAACGATTTCAGACGTCTCTCTCTTTTCCAGAATCGCAGAGATCTCACGGTTCAGTTGATCCTCGTTCGCTTTCCGGCTGTTATTGTCACCGTAAATCTCCTTTTTAAGAATCTCAAATCCGGGAAGGTTACACATCGCATCCCACTGCTTTTCATTCCCCACCGCTATGGAAACGAAACCATCCTTCGTCCTGTATACGCCTACGGGAGCAAAACTGTGATGGTGGTTACCCGTTTTGGGGATCTCTATACCCAGACTGACCATCGGCAGGTGGAGCGCGAGAAGCGAGAGGCAGCAGTCCAGCATCGAAACGTCTATTCTGCTCCCCTCCCCCGTTCGCTCTCTCACGAGGAGAGCCTTAATTATCTCGCAATACGCCTGGTTCGCCGCCTCAAGATCCGCTATCGAAACTCCAAACCTCAGCGGAAGGCTACCCGGCTCTCCGTTCGTATCCATAATACCCGAATAGGCCTGAATCATCGGGTCGTAAGCGGGTTCGGACCTCTCAGGCCCAAAACCAGTCACACCAACCCATATGATGTCCCTCTTAATCGACTTCAGCCTCTCGTAGTCTATTCCGAGCTTCTCGTAATTTCCCGGAATCTGATTGCTCGCGAAGATGTCCACGTCAAGCTCCCTTATCAGCTCACCCAGGATTTCCCTCCCCTTCTCGGTGGAGAGGTTGAGAGTTATCGCTTTCTTTCCGGAATTGATTCCCAAAAAGTACGCGTTCATGTTTTCCTCGTCCAGTACCCTTTCGCCAACCTTACGGTTCGGATCCCCCCAGGGAGGTTCTATCCTGATTACCTCGGCTCCGTCGGCGGCAAGTCTCCAGGTGCAGTAAGGCAGTGCAACCGCCTGTTCAAGGCTTAGGACGGTTAAATCCTCCATAAAATCGGGCATGGTTTCACCCTTCATAAGATGTTGAGACTTCAATATAAATTTAACGGTAATCGATAATCTGTTATCGTTCGAAAAACTTATTAAGAAACCGACAGGAGAGGTTCCATGGTGAAGGTGGAAAGAGATTTAAGGGCTATGTGGAACATATGCCGGGATTTTTACTTTAAATGGTGGGAAACAGTTAAGGATTCATTTGGAGAGGAGAAAGCGAACGAACTCATCGAAAAATTCTGGGAAAAGGTAGGAGAGGGCACGGCAGAACTTTACAGGGAGCATGGCATAGATTCCGAGGATCTAAAAGCGATTGCATGGGCGATAGGTAGAAGCAGCGAGATTATGGGTGAGAAGGTAGAGATCGAAGAGAAAGGAGATGCGGTGATCGTAAGGCACGTGGAGTGCCCCTGGTGGGAGTGGGCAAAACGCTTTGGATTGGAAAAAGAGGATCAAAAAGGCTGCGATATCTGGTTTAAGGTTACAGTTGAAAACTTGAATCCGAGTGCAACTGTGGAAACCCTTAAATCTTTTGCAGCGGGGCATGGAATGTGCGAAAGAAGGATATATCTTAAAAAATCTTGAAAAACTAAAAAAATAAATTCCATTTATAATTTTATATACACCCGATAACCAATTACTGGTAATCTAAGGTAACCAAAATTATTAAATATTATACATTTTTTACTAATTGCAAGTGCCTTGAGCGAGGAGGATGGAGAGTATGGATGTGAAATGGAAGGTTTTTGTACTGTTGGCAGTGTTGGGTTTTGCCGTGTTTACGCTTGGATGTGCGGAAGAGAAACCCAGCCCCACACCAACACCAGCAGCCACAGCAACTCCCACTGCTACACCAAAGCCAACACCCACACCAACCCCTCCGCCATATGGTGGCAAAAAGGAGGTTGTTGTGGGCGTTCTCGGCCCAATGAGCATACCACAGGGAACTGCTGAAAAAAGAGCTGTGGCCATTGCAATTGAAGAGATAAACGCCCAGGGAGGTATTTTGGGCCTCCCCCTGAGAATGGTCGTTGGTGATGATAAGCTTAATCCCGATCAGTCGGCTTCAGAATTCAGAAGGCTTGCGACCGTCGAGAAGGTTGATTTTGTCGTCGGAGGGTTCACGAGCGGTATCATGTTCGCAACGATGGAAGCGATGGCGGAAACAAAGACTCTCTACTTCGGAATCGCCTCTTCTCCCGGCCACTCGGCCAAGCTTGCAGAAGAGTACGAGAAGTACAAATACTGGTTCAGGGCGGGATTCAACAACGGAACCACGTTCGCCTGGGATCTGATCGATCTGGTAGACTACTTCAACAACGTGCAGAAGATGAACATAAAGAAGGTTTACATCATCAGAGACGAGCACATCTGGACCGAGCCGGTCATGAAACTGCTAACACCGGCTCTGGAGGAGAGGGGTATCGAGATCGTCGGAGATACGAAACTGCCCAGAGGCTTTACGGATTACGAGACTCCGTTCCTCGATGCCAAATCGAAGGATGCAGACCTAATACTTGCGATAACGGCCATAGTCGGAACAGAGGATGTGATGGTGAAGACGTGGTCCGAGCTTCAAATACCCATCATGCTGGCCGGACACATAATCGATGCGATCGCTCCGGACTTCTACGAGAGAACGAACGGAGCTGCCGCATACGTCGTGTTCATAGCGGATGGTGGAGTTGTGGCAACCGCCCCGCCGACAGAACTGGCAGCGAAGTTCATAGAGAAGTACAAAGAGAAGTACGGATTCCTGCCTGAATCGTTCTTCGCATACCCGGCATACGACATGATATACATCTACAAGAAGGCCGTGGAGGATGCAGCTGCTGCGGGAGAGAAGAACCCGTTTGATCCGGAAGTCCTGATAAAGTACATCGAGAAGATCAACACGGACAACCCGGTCGAGCTGACGAGGGTAATCGCCTGGCATAAGAACCACGATCAAGCGTGGGGAGACAAGTACCAGAGAAACTGGCCATCACAGTGGCATCCTGACGGAAAAGCATACATAATCTGGCCTGAAAACGTTGCAAACGGGGATTTCATCCTTCCCCCGTGGGTAGAGAAATAATTTAAACAGTTAGTTTTTTTATTTCAATTTTTATAATTTTTTAGCCTGAAGAAAAAACTTTAAACTACCAAAGTCCAGCAGAGACGACGCTCAAAACCTTCCACTGCAATGAGGTTCTGTCAGTCCGATGCGGACACGAGGTAAGCGGAAGGGTGTTGTACTGGTAAACCCGTACATTTACAGAGATGTAACATGTAAGCAGGGGAGAATGGGCGAGGGAGAATTTTGTGAGGCCTCTTATCGAACTCTAAAAACCGATTCGGTTTCATGCCCGTAGCTTTTCACACTTATACTTTTCACATTCATGCTTTTCACTTTTATACTTTCCACTTTCATAGAGGGAAAAGAGATAAGAATTCTGGCTGATCCCCAAAGCTTGGCTTATTAAAACCTTCTGAGGTTCGCCAAAAAAAGAGAGGTTGTATCGAAGGGTATAAGCGATCGAAACCACAGTTCGAACGCCGCCGACAGATCTTCTGGATTAAGGTTCGGATTTTTCCATAGTTTATAAAGGAGCCGGAAACGAAAAAATTCCAATATTGTATTTTTCCGAGCTAGACTATTCATGCCGTTCTGATTCTTCCATTTAATATTGTATAAAGCTTTCTTTTCGCACTTCTAACTTCTTTATTATTTTTTCTTTAGTAAATACAATTGATAGTTCAAAATTAAGTTTTCTGAATAACTCCAATTAAAAAGAGCCTATCGACGAAATTCAGCCAAAAGAATTCATTTTGAATAGCATATCCTTCCCGTTCGTCGAGAAGTATGTAGATGTCGGGATGAGTGAACCTTTAGCACTTATAGGAAGCTTTGAAACTCTCGAGTTTAGCATTAGAGAGGGGAATGCTGCAAAAGAGTTTGGACTTAAAATTAGTAGGTTTAAGGCTGAGTTTGGATGACGAGTTTAATTGTTTAGAATGGATTAGACATTCCTATAATTGTAGAAAAACAAAGCTCTCCAATCAGTTTTGAATTAGAATCAAAAGGATTATCGAGAGTTTTGTTATCAGATGCTTTTCATGTTTTGTTCTTAATTTTAATCCTTTAACAAGCTCATTTGTACAAAATTTTTTGCGTGCTCGAAAAAGATAATTAGAATTTACATTGACAATTATTTTGTTTATATTTCACAATCTGAGATTGACTTATAAAAATATACTTATTATGATTATTACCAACAAAATTACACATAAAAAAAGTTAAATAAGTGATTTTTTATCATTACGATCACGGGGGTCATAAAATGGGGTGGATTAAGTTTATTTTATTGTTGACTCTCTTATGTTCTCTTTTGCATGGAGTTGAGTTGTAGCAGATCCAAGTATAGAATGGATAATGAGTCCGGAGGACGGGTCAATAAAACGCGTAATGGTGGGCGGATCTTTTCATCTTGATTTTCTTATTAAGAATTCGGGTGACTATTCCCCGGAAGGTTATGTGACCGTTTTGACTTCATCGGAATATCTCAAAGTTACTTCCGTACAATCTTTGGATTGTGATGCAACAATATATAGGCCCAACCAAGACCCAGTTTGGTACTACGATGGGAGGCATACAACTTACCATGGTTACTTAGTGGATGGTGTTAGAATTGGTGTTAAAAAGGACGACTATATTGGAATAGAGGTTAAATTTCAAGCTGAACGTGAAGGAACGTATTACATATACTGGAGAAGCGCTTTGGATACCCGAGCTCAGGGATATGACTGGGTAAGAAACCCAACAAGCGGAAGCAAAGATCCTTTAGGCTATTTTGCTTATAAAATGAGAGTTGAGGTCACTTCAAATACAGAGTTGTCTGTTAAGGTTCATAATGTTGATTCTTTACCTCTACCAGGGGCAGGCGGTAAAATAAGGGTAGAAATATGGGATGGGGAAAACAAAGTCAATAGCGACACAAAATCATATTTAGGGGGAGAAGAATACATCACTTTCTCTTTTTCTCTATCTGAAAATAGAAATTATCGAATAAAAGTATATCAGATACCCGAGATAGGTATGGGTTATGAAGAATATTGGGGTCACCAAGACATATATGTTGGATCCTCACCTACTGATGTAGATTTCTATAGAAACATGCCCTATGTTTATTCTGTACCTTCTCAGTATTCGCTTACTCTTGGAGATTCGGTTTATCCAAAAGTAATCTTAGAAAATCCAGGACAGAGTATATCCACAAGGGTAAAACTATTCATTGACAGAGATAAAGTAAGTCCATACGATTATGAAGAGTTATCTTCTCAATTTAGCATTGGCCAGAATAGCCAAGGAGAGGTAACCTTAACAGAATTTCGACCTTCAGAGGTTGGAACTTACTATCATTACGCCATTGCTTATGCATACGTTGATAATGAATGGAGGGTTACAGATCAAACTGTCTGGCCGGAAGAAACACCTTTTGCAAATGTAGAGGAGGTGCCCAACCACAATCCTACGATTTCTCTTTTTACTCCAGCAGATGGTGCCTCAATTACTGGAGACACTTTAACTTTGATTTGGTCAGCGAGCGATCCAGATGGTGATTCACTTCGATATGACCTCTATCTAGGTGGAACAACTGATCCACCACTCTATGTGTCTGGTTTAACAGCGAATTTTTACACACCAATATTACCACCAGGAGTGTATTACTGGAAAGTTGTTGCTAAAGACCAAAAAGGTGGTGTGGCAAACTCGCAAATTTGGAGTTTTACTGTATTAGCGAATCGTGCCCCAGTTGCTGGTTTTGTCATTTCTTCTTCCACAATAGAACTTGGCGAAACCTTAATTTTTGATGCATCTCAAAGCTATGACCCTGATGGGGATCAAATTACATATAAATGGCAAATAACTCCTCAAAACTTACCGCCAGTTATTTATGGACCTACCGGAGAACCTATCGCACAATTAGGATTTACTTATGAATCATCAGAACCATTGTTAAAGTATTTGCCGGAATTACCAGGAACTTATTCTGTAACGTTGGTAGTGGAAGATAATGAAGGAAAATCAACTTCTTTGACTAAAGAAGTCGAAGTAAAACCGGTATCCGGATACCCTGAGCCCCAAAGAATTAACTATATTCTCGAGAGGATAGATGAGAGTGGGGTTTACATTCTAAGAATAAACATATATTCAGAATTTCCAATAGAAATAGATACTTACTCGGGCATTAATGCCAAGTTTGATATTTACCAAATAACTCACAATATCGCCTTAGAAGATCTGTTTAAAGCGGTCACTTATGAAACAGCTCAATCCGTGGCTCTTTATGCGCTTGGAATTAGCGTTCCCCTCCCAATTAGCTTAGTTTCCATCGCTCTAGACCTGTATGGCTCATATTATGAAGGAAAAGCATTTCCAATTAAATACGATATTAGCAATGGAATTTATAATATAGAAGTGCCTATAAAGACAGCAACTGCAACAGGAAACATAGCATCTTTAATAAGTCCGACATCAACATCGGCTGATTACAATTTCATTCTTAATAAAGCTATCGAAGACTTCAAGCTTAACTTTGCAAGAGGAGAGGTAGACATTAATTTTGAAGATTTGGAAAATCCATATTTTGCCATTGCTCAAAACGGAACCAAGTTACCATCTAGAATGGAGGGTAGGTATGAAAAACAACTGTTCAATGGTATTGAATTCAAATATGAGCCAAAGTTCAACCCCTCTCCGAATGAAAAACCAGATATCAATGTTTATTATATATGGGAAAGCCCCCTCCCCTCACATCCTTTAATATACTCTTATGCAAAAAGTGTTCATAATTATCTGTACTCTAGAGGGTTTTCTGATCTTATGACATCTTCACTTCATCCTTCTAGGTTTATTGCAATTGATCCAACATACACCTCACCGTCAGAACTTTGTGGATATTCAGACTTCAAAGCAGTTACAGTTGGCTTTGATCCGGGGTGTGAAAATGGAGTACTGCAATCTGGATGGAGTAAATCAGTTATAAAAGAAACTGAAAACTTCAAAATAATTCACAGACACAATGAGGTAAGAAAAATCGATATCATGGCAATAATCTCTAAAAAGCAGGTCACCCCAGAAAGTGTGGAAAACTCTATGGAAGAAGCAGTTCAGTATTTTGTGGCTAATTCTAACCTAATATTGCCATTGATGGGAATAGAAATAAAAACGCTTGACATTTCTTATATCTCATCAACAGTCTATCTTGGCAATACCATCAAAGCAAAAGGACATGTCAACGTACCCTCTATTGCAGACGCCACGATCCAATGGGAGTTTGGAGGTAACAACATATTGCTGGGGGGCACAGCTCCAATCAACAATGATGGTAGTTTTACTGTAAAGATTGACACATATCAAGGGTGGTATCCTGATCTTGGTTCTTACACCTTAACAATTAAGCTCCTTTACAATGGTGATGTGATTGCGGTTGAAAACTTCCCAATAGAGATTCGAAGACCCACTATATCTGTCGAGCTTCCCTCTCAGATTCAATTAGGTGACACGTTACACATCACAATTAGAACAGTTAGAGACGGAGAATATGAGAACTTGGGGGACATATCTGGGCTATGATAGAGTGTCCAAACAAGATTCTTGGACCACTCACTCTAACACCAGACGGAAGTGGAGTAATCCACTGGAACGTTCCAACCCATGCTTTTGACCCGTCAGATCCCCTCTACTCCTTTGATTCTGGTTACTGTTGGATTTATGTGAGAGATGACATGAGGACTACAAGCTCATCCTACCCGCTAACAGAGGCATCCAACCTTAAAAAGTCTCCAGACGAACCATGGCTTGCAGGAGATCCCATATCAGACGATACACTCGTAACGGCTGTGTTTGAGATACTCCCCCCAGACTCTGATGGAGATGGATTAAGTGACGACGAAGAGGTCAAATATGGTACAGATCCCTCAAAAGCTGACACAGATGGAGATGGAATCGGTGATAAAGAAGAAGTCGATCTTGCTCTCACCTATTTACCTAATCTCGCTTTCAACCAAGGAGAAAACTACTTCCCCATTTCTGTTGATGATTTCATGAGTATAGCTAAGCTGTATGGCAAAAAGCCTAACGAAGATTGGGAGGAGATAGGGAGTGTTACACCCTACACAATAAACTCTCTTCTGGACTATTCAACCTACGAGAGCTATTATCTGGACTTGGATAACAGCTTGGTTGAATCGAAAAAAGGTTTCATGAACCCCTATGTTTATGTAAACATTAAGCCAGTTTTGTATAACTCTGAAAATCTTATTGCTATCCAGTATTGGTATCTATACTTCTACAACCCCTCATTCTTGGATTATCAGCAAGGAATAGGATACGAAGGACATGAGGGAGATTGGGAGCATGTAACAATTTTCCTTGATGCTGTACATAAACAACAGAAGTATGTGGCATTCGCACAGCATGGAGGATTTAAATCAATTGAAGCGGGATATGCATCGTGGACAGGAAATCATCTTAACGTTTTCGTTGGACTAAAAAGCCACGCAAGCTATCCAAATTCTGGTGATAGGGTATACCTCTGTGGCGAAGATGTGGAAATAGATTTGGATGTTCACAAAGGAAATGGGGAATACATCAATTGGAACGAGTTCAAAATGGTTCTATTCCAGAAACAGCCTTGGATGGAATTTGACGGATATTGGGGTGATGATACGAAAGCATATAAAGTTGGAGTAACATCTCCGACGTCTCCGCAGTTTAGATCTAATTTCGCTGATCCCGCAAATGAACTCAAAGGAGAAAGCATCTACACTCAGCCGTGTTCTCCCGTCCATTTGCATGCTGTAGATGAACTTGGAAGACATGTTGGAATTAATGAACACGGAGGAATAGACTTGGAGATTCCGGGAGCAGAGTACTCAGGCCCAGATGCACATCCTGAGTGGATCTCTCTCCACGATCCAAATTCCAAAGTTACCTTTTACACTACAGGAACAAGTGACGGGACTTTCAGTTTGACGTTGCAAAGTTCCTCTCTCACACAAGAGAAAATCTACAGATTTAAAGACATTCCGACCAGCCAATCCACAAAAGCGTATATCTCACCTGACCAGAGAGATAAGATGGAAATCGATAGCGATGGCGATGGAAACATCGATCAAACCCTAATAGCCCCAACACCAGCCTTTGGATATACCCCCACTCAACCTCATACAGGGGAAAGCGTAACCTTTGATGCTGGATCGAGCACCGATGACGAAAGCATTGTGGCATATAACTGGGATTTCGGGGATGGAAACACTGCCAGCGGTGTGGTGGTTAGTCATACGTATTCCAGCGAAGGGAGCTATAAAGTAACGCTCACAATTGAAGACAATGATGGCATGGTTTCTCAACTTTCAAAGCAAATATTTATCTTAAAAGCTGCTCCCACTCCTACGCCAACCCCAACACCAACGCCAACACCAACTCCAACTCCAGGACCAACTCCCGTCCCAACACCAATCCCAGAATTCCCGCCGGTTGCGGTGGGAGTGCTTGGGTTTATCCTGATACTGCTGTACAGGAGGAAATAACCTTAGACTCCCAAATTTTTTAACTTTTAAAATTTGAGATTCTGATTTCACTAAAGTCCGAATACTTAAGAGGTTCGAATCCTCTGGCAGACGTCTTTGAATTGAAATATAAAGAAGTGAATCTGTCTTTTTATAATTTTTACAAAATCTTTTAATTTCAAGAAGTCTTTCGAAAGATTCTCATAATTTAAAAGTAGATTATCTTTAATCAATAAACCAAGGTTCAGCGCCGCCGACAGGATTCGAACCTGTGACCGTCCGGTATCTGCTAAGCCCTTCAAGGGCGTTAAGGCTGATTAACAGCCGGACGCTCTACCAGCTAAGCTACGGCGGCTCAGAAGGATTGAACGCGAGAGGGGAATTTAAATTTTATCCTTCTCCTCCAGTTCGATTTAGAGTGTGAAAGTGGTAATCGGAAAGCTACTGCCGTTTGCCATCTCGCAAGAAAGCAAGGAACCGTATCACTCCGAACTTCTTAACGTCTCCAAATCAAGCTTGAAGCTTCCAAGATTCTGAGCATCGACCCTTACGTCAGGCATCAATGCATCGACCACCGTATAAAACATCAACCCGCATCGATTTCCATACTCCCAAAAGCGCAAACCGAAAAAGTCAATTACCATTCGAAAACGAAAGGATATGGAATTTTTGTTCTCAAGCATGTTTCTCTACGAGTACGACGTGGAGAGCATAATCGAAGCGAGCGCAAGGGCGGGCTACGATGGCATAGAATTCTGGGTTGAGACGCCCCACTTCTGGATCAACCGAAAGCCGGAAGAACTCGAACCCTACAAAGAGAGGATCCTCGCCCTCCACGCCCCGGTTCTTGATCTGAATCCCGTTTCGGTGAATGAGGACGTGTGTGGTCTAACGCTCAAAGAGACCCTCAACTCAATAGCACTTGCGAAAAAACTTGGAAAAAAGATCGTTACGATCCATGCCGGAAAGAGGAGTGCGGCAAGAGAGCCTGTGTGGGCAGATTACGCCTCCCTCGAAAAATATCTCAGGATCTCGACGAGATACGCTGAGATCAAAGGAGTGAAACTCTGCCTTGAAAATTCAGAGCCAGGAATAAACTACCTCTGTAAAACGGCTGAGGAGATTGAAAGGATTGTGAACAAATTTAACCTTCACATCACCTTCGACATAAATCACGCCATCAAAAACGGTATCGAAGCGAAAAAATTTCTGATGCTGATCGATAAGATGGAGAACGTTCACGTTAGCGGATACGATTCCAGTGGCAGGCACGTTTCTGCGATAGGATTCGATGACATAGCGGAGGTTCTAAAAGAGCTGAAAGATCTGGGTTACGACAAGAAGCTTACTGTCGAACTCGACGATCTCGGAATCGGTGAGCTTGATTTCAAAAGCAAAATCGAAATTCTGAAAAAAGAACTGGATTTTCTACGATCGATTTTTTAGTATTTTTTAGTACTCTTTGTGAAGTCCGATCCCTATCCATCAAGCTTGTCAAGCTTGCGAAACTTTTGAAGCGAATTCAAGCGAGATCGGGCAAAAGCCACGGCAAAAGCCATGGAAGAGTCAACCCAACAGGGTTTTAAAACGAAGGGCATCGCTGAACATCGTTTTGTTATTGAACATCACGTAGGGGCTTGAGAAATTTCCAACCCTTTCCTTCAGTAAATTGAGCTCTTCGTCCGAATAAGTATGGGAATATACAATCCTCTTACCCCTGTAAGCACCGTGAAGTCTGAAATAGCTGATCTTTTGCTTTAAAGCAGGTTCGAAAAGGAAGGGATCGACGCAATGAACTATCCCGTGTCTTTCCAGAATGTCGGTAAAAAGATCCATCAACGCTTCAGAGTGATCTCTCGGCTCCCATACGAAAGTGAAGTTTCCATCTATCGAACTGAAGAAATTATCGACCCTTTCAAGGTTCTCCTCGGTCATTTTGAACGTTGAAGGTGTCTGAAAAACGATTTTATCAGCCCTTAGTATTTCCGCTATCTCTTTCGTTTTCTCCCAGGCCTCAAAAACCTCTTTAACCGGATTGAAGAATCCCGCATCCTTGCCAACTTTCAGCCCAACCTTACGATACGTGGGGCTGGTTGGAGGATGGGTTATAACTTGGAAGGCTTTTACCGTGAACTCGAATCTTTCGTTAATCTGATCGACCTTCTTCCTCCACTTCTCAGCCGTCTCGGGCTTCGGAGGTTTGTAGAAAGTTTTCTGTACCTCCACAACCTCCAGATCCTTCACGTACTTTTCAAACGAAACCGCAAATCCACAGCACCCAACCTTCATCTCAGCGGAAGTAGCCCAAATCCTCGTCGCTCTTCCACTGTTGCAACGTTGCCTCCTGCATTTCCCTTATCTGGGCAACGAGCCTCTCCATTTCCTTCGCCCTCTCGTCAAGAGCCTCAACGCTCACGTTGAGATTGAGCATCTTTATCAGAACGTCCAGCACCGCCTTCGCGCTTTTGGGATCGACCATGTAGCCGGACGTGACGCCCATAAGACAGGCCGACTCGATACCTTCAAGCTGGGCTACTCCGAGGATCAAACCAGAGGCCCCTATGATGCCGCCTCCCGGTTCACCCTTTTCAAACTGTATGCCGAATTCCGACAGCTCCTCGATGAGCCTCTTACTGTTTGCGGCTCCGAGGACGTAAGTCTCCTCAACGAGCTTCCCTATGCCGTATCCACCGAGGGTGAAAATCCTCTTCACACCGAACCTCTTCGCTATGTCGATGTAGGCATTGACGAGTTCGAAATGGCCTTCGCTGCTTATGCTCTGAAAGTCACCCACGAGGATGACGAGATCGGGTGAGCTATCAGTCGATTTATGGACGTAAACCTCATTTTTCGGCATTCTTATCGTCCCATCTTCATCAACCATAACCTGTGGCGGAAAGTGATGGGAATAAATCTCGATGACCTTTTCCGCGTTCAACTCCTTTACAAGATGATCGGCAACGAGCTTCCCGACATGCCCTATTCCCGGCAAACCCTCAATCATCACCGGGTCTCTTAGTCCAACTTCCTCTGGCATCTTGAGAAACCTCACGTCAACCTTTTCTAACATGCTTCACCTCCCGTTATGACTAACTTTCGCTTACCTGTTTCTGAGGCTGAAAAATCCTTTTTCCATCCTCAGCTTTCTTCTATACTCTCCGTACGGATCCTCTGGAGAGAATCTGGGTGGAGCGGGATTAACCGTTTTACCACCACACACCGGGCAAACTTCCTTCAGAGAGTACCTCCCGCATTCCGAACACTTTCTGAGTCTCGTTTTCATCTTCAATCATTCCCAACCTTTCTCAAAATCTATATAGCGAGGGGTATAAATTTTTGCCGTTACGGCGATTAAGCCGTTTCTCTAACAAAACTCCCTTCCCCTCCAAGTTTCTTTATCCTCTTAAGAACACCGTCAGAAAGTTTCTTCAGAACCTTTTCCGCAGATTTGTAATCCTCTCCTTCCAGAATCACCCTATACCGGGGAGCTCCAACGTACTCAATCCTAACGTCTACCTCATCGGATTTGAATTTGTATACCTCCATCAGGGCTTTCTTTATCCTCTCAACACCATCGGGTGCATCACTCATAAGCTCGAAGTATCCCCTGATCTTCACCTTCTGGATCTTTATGTTCTCCTTTGCGATTTCTTCAATCGCCTTTGCAAGTTCCTCTCCGGTTACTTTTGAAAGCACTTCATGCCCCTCAAACGATGCCTCCTCAAACGCGCCGTAAATAGTTTCGAATTCCTTCAGAAGTTTTTTACCGATCGCTAACAGATCTTTTTTCCCAACACCGGCCTTTTCACCGGCTATTTCCAGCCACTTGAAGGCTCTCTGCTCACTTTTCCACTGCTGCATCTTTTCTCTCCTCTGCCTCTCGTTAACGTCCTTTATTGAAAGATCTATGTGTCCCCGTTTCGGATTTACTTCGAGAACCTTGCACACCACCTTCTGCCCCTTTTTCACGTAATCCCTTATGTCCTTGATCCATCCGGGGGCTATTTCGCTTATGTGCACGAGACCTTCTTTGTTTTCATATTCGTCGAGAGATATGAACGCACCGAAGTCGAGGACCCTCGTAACGGTTCCAATAACGAGTTCACCCCTCGAAGGATATCCTGATCGTTTAATCACGAGCTTATCGTCGGACTTTTTCTTTGCCATGATGCGAGGACGACATCCTTGCATTTAAATATTCCTAAACACACACTCAAAGCTGTGAGATCCGTGGAATCTAAAAGGTCCTGGATAGACTTGGAACCGCTGAAGAGAATTTTTCTGATAATCGGAAACAAAGCTTCAACTGCTGAATTCAACCTCAACGATCTCCCCGGCTCAGGAGGAAGGATAGATCTCATTTGCAGATTCATAGCCCAATCGCTCTTCATCTCCCACGGAATTCGCAGGGATTCGGCAGCGATCGCGATTCTTAAAGGCGAGCCCGATCCGCCAAAGGCCGTTTTCGTTCACGGGGGTAAAGTGAGATACATGGCCCCAGACGAAAGGAATATCGCCGGTCTGCTAAAAAAGGCGATAAGGCACGAAAGCAAGGAGTGGAAAGAAACCTCTCCTGGAATTTTTTCGGCTAAGAAAGGTTTAAGAGAGGTTCTTGGTGAGCTGAAGAACTTCAGAATCGTTTACCTCAGAGAAGATGGGGTGGACATTTCAAGCATCGATTTGGAGGGTAAACTCGCTTTCGTTTTGGGGGACCACATGGGAGTCGGGAGAGATGACGAAGATACGATCACGGAGTTCGCGAGAGAAGTTATGTCGATTTCTCCCATCTCCCTTCAGGCAGACCAGTGTGTGGTCGTGATACACAACTTCCTGGATAGGAGAACTTGGAACGGGGGAGAGACGGGAGGAGAATGGAGAATGGAATGAGAATGGAATGAGAATGGAAAACAAGTAGAAATAAAAAACCTGAGGTGTTTTTCGATGAGGGGGAGTAGTGGGATAAAAAGAACGGCCGAAGAAGTCTCCCTTGAAGAGGCGATTAACTTCGGGAAAAAACTCTACGAGAGGGGACTCGTGGATGGGGCGAGCGGAAACCTGAGCTTCAGGATGGGGAACAGATTTTTGATAACGAGAACGGGCGTAAATCTGGAACTGCTCGATGATGACTCATTTGTCGAGCTCGAAGTCAAGCCCTACGCGGTGGAAGAGGTTAAGGCGTTTGAAGCTTCAAGCGATACGCTCGTGCATGCGAAGATATACCTGAAAACAAACTTCAAAGCCATTATGCACTGTCACGGAACCTACAACGTAGTTCTTTCCCTACTCCAAAACAGGATCAAGCCGTTAGATCTGGAAGGCAGGCTCTTCTTGGGAGAAATCGAGGTTTTAAGTGGGGAGTTCATGAGCGAGGAGATTGCAGAAAAGATATCGAACTCCGTATCGGAGAAAGGCTACGCCGTTGTCAGGGGGCATGGAGTGTACGCTGCCGGAAATTCTTTCATCGAGGCCTTCAACCTGCTAAGCTACGTGGAACACTCGTGTCGTATAGTATTCCTTAAAGAGATCTTTGAGAGGAGATGACTTTGTTATGGGTTTTAGATGGGTTTCAGCGATGAGCAAATTGGTAACGTTTTAGCAAGAGATTTGATCCAAAAGGCATTCCTCGGGATTCTTATCGAACCTCAGCCTCTTGAAAACGGGAGCCCTCAGTTTCCCATCACCACTCACCTCAAGAAATTCCACCTCTGCGACGAAATTCGGTTTCAGCCATCTAACCTCTCTTTTTATCGATGGTTCCGCTTCAAACGGGCTTTCACTGGTGAAGAAAGGTTCAGCTTCCCGGCTGAACCATTCAAGGAAGTTAAGCTCGAAACCTGTACCGACCCTACCGACGTAAACGTATTTCTCGCCATCAAAGAGTCCCAGAATTAGCGATCCAAAGTAGTCCTTTCTGCTTCCCTCACCCTTCATGAATCCGAGAACCGCCGCATCAATCGTGTTCCTTTTCTTAATCTTCAGCCACAAATCCGTTCTCTTACCGGGAAGGTACGCACCATCCTTCCTTTTACCGACAACCCCCTCGAAACCCAGTTCGATGGCCTTCTCGAAAAAGGCTTTCCCCTTTCCATCGATGTGTTCCGAGAGCATGAGGTTTCTTTCAGCCACCAAGTTTTCTTCCAGAATCCCCTTTCTTTCGATTAAAGGTTGCTGAGTTTTCCATTCTCTGTCCTTCCACAGGATGTCGAAGACAACGTAGGTTGCGGGAAATCGTTTGGACAGCATTTCGATCTTCCTCCTGTTCTCCACATGTTCCCTCTGCTGAAGAAGGCTGAAGTCCGGCCTACCTTCCCTCAGCACAACAATCTCACCATCCACGATGCAGCTCTTTGCAAAACAGTCGTAGAACTCGAATTCCGGATAGCGATGGGTAATATCGAGCAACCTTCTGTTCTGAAGTCTTAATCTCTTCTTTTGAGTATCGACGAAGGCTATGCACCTCGTCCCATCCCACTTTATCTCGAAGATGTAATCGGCAGAGTCAAAAGGTTCCGCTTTCTCGGCAAGCATCGGCCTGATTATCGCTTCAAACCAGTTCATATTCAGCCGG
>Ga0209426_1001258_pt1 | contig 16735 bp, 13 predicted proteins | sample Deesub1362B_J571_FD_187697 | JGI IMG/M metagenome (GOLD analysis project Ga0209426, IMG submission 187697) | Deep oceanic, basalt-hosted subsurface ecosystem from Juan de Fuca Ridge flank, Pacific Ocean, CORK Borehole 1362B_J2.571 (SPAdes)... ...
TTTCAAGAATTGAAGGAGGCGGCTCATCCTCATATATCTCTGAATAAGCTGCATCATGAATTATATAAATTCCCCATTTTGAACAGAACTCAACAATCTCCTTTAAAAACTCTCTATCAGCCTTTTTAGATGTAGGATTATTTGGATAATTGAGTATAACTAATTTTGTCTTATTCAACACCTCTTCCCGGACAGATTCAAGGGTAGGTAAGAAATCATTCTCTTTTAAAAGAGGAACCTCAAAGGGTGTTGCTTCTGAAAAAATTGCCGATGTTTTATATGTAGGATAGGCAGGGTCTGGAATAAGAGCATAGTCCCCTTTTTCACATAAAGCAAGAAAAAGATGAGTTATCCCTTCCTTTGCACCGATTAAAACCATCACTTCCCTCTCGGGGTCAAGCTCAACGGAGAATCTTTTTTTCATCCATTCTGCAATTTTCTCACGTAATTCAATCATTCCCCAGTAAGAAGGATATTTATGAAAGCTCTCTTCAGAAAGAGATTTTTTTAATTCTTCCACAACCTCTTCCGGAGGTCTCAAATCAGGGTCTCCATGGGCTAAATTTATTATATCAAGACCTTTCTCTTTTGCCTTTTTTATGGACTTGTCCATTTCTGCGTATATGTAAGGTGGTATACCTTTTATTCTTTCAGGTAATCTCATTTTCACCTCCTTATAAATAATTTTTTAAGGATAAAAAAAACTTTTTGAGAATTTTCTTTTTCAACAAAAATCATAATATCCGTATGAACAGTAAGAATCTCCCAAATATTTATTCCTTGTTTTGAAATAGGTGTTACAATCTTTTTTACTATACCTGGTTCATTAATAAACTTTAAACTTCTTAATATAATTTTTTGAATTCCTCTTTTCACATTAAGAATCTCCAGATTTTTAATTCTACTTATAAGCGGTGATAAGAGACTATACCCTTTCTGTGTATCTTCCTCTTTTAAATATATTGCAAGTAAATTATCTGATACTGTTATTGAATAAATAGAAATATTTTTTCTCGAAAGAATTTCTGATATTTTAGAAAGAATCCCAGGTGTCTCAGGTAATCTTTTGCCTATGAAGGTAAAGACCGAAAATATTTCTTCTGACTTTTTAATCGTTACCCCTTGTGTAAACTTAACCTTTGTTCCCTTCTTGAGTTCTGGAGAAAAAACTCTTATTTTATTAACCTTATCTGTAAACTTGAGTGCCATAGGATTCAGAACCCTGGCTCCTGATGAGGTAAGGATACCAAGCTTATCTGCTTCAATGAATTTAAGAGCCCTGGTCTCTTTTGAAAAGGCAGGGTCGGTATTTAAAATACTTCCTGTATCTTTTATAAAATTCACCTCCTTAATATTCAAGAGCTCTGCAATCAGAATTGCAGATACATCACTTCCCCCTCTTCCAAGAGTAAAAACCCTTCCTCTCCCATCCTTTGCAATAAATCCAGGCAATATTAAAACTCTATATTTTTTAAAAAGTGGCAAAAACATCTTTTTTGTCTTTGTTCTGCTTAGTTCTAAAATTCTAAAGTTCCTTTTATTATTGATTTCTTGAAATGTTATATTTTTTGCCTCCAACAGTGAAATATAAAGTGGCCATTCTTTCATCCAGGGAAGAACTGCTTTTGATTTTATTCTCAAATATTTAAATACAGACTCAAAAAGAAGGGCTGCCTCTATCTCCCCTGATGGAATAAATCTCTCAAAATCCCAGAAATCAGCTTCAGGTACCGCTCTTTTAAAAACTTCGACAAGCTCATCCGTTTTTCCTTTCATTGCAGAAGTTACAACACATATCTTTGCTCTTTTGTAATTTTTTAACAGATTACTTGCTATTTTTAAGAAATCCTCAGGTTTTCTCAATATTGAGCCTCCTATTTTAAAAACCTTAATATTTTTCATTTTCAATCAAACTTCTGAGTTTTTGTCTTTTTCTTACAACTTTGAGTTTTCCATCAAGAAGATACTCAGGTGGTAAAAGTCTTCCGTTATAGTTTGATGCCATTGTCCTTGTATATGCACCACAGTTATAAATCAAAAGTAGATCTCCAATTTTTAGTTTAGGCAATTCATAAATACCAAACTCATCGGAGTTCTCACATAGAGGACCTGCAACCCTTGATTTTCTTTTTCTCTTTCTTATCTTAAAAAGAGGCTCTATATGGTGATAAGCATCATAAATAGCAGGCCTTGGGTTCTCTGTCATACCTGCATCCACAATATATAAAGGCATACTTCCTCTCTTCTTAATCGATATCACTTTTGTAAGAATAAGACCTGCATTTGCCACAATAAACCTCCCAGGTTCTAGAAAAATTCTGACCTTGTATATATCATGTAACCTTTTGTAAGCCCTCACCACAGGTTGGAAATCAAGCTCTTTTTCCTGGGGATGATAAGGAACTCCGAAACCTCCTCCAAGATTAACATAGGATATATCAAATCCATTTTTCTTTAAAAATTTCAAAACTTCTTCAACTTTTTTTACTCCTCTCACAAATGGGTAAGGGCTCAGAATTTGAGAACCTATATGAGAGTGAATTCCTTTCAATTTTGCAAACCTGAATCTTTTTATCCTATCAACACTTTCTTTTAACTCCTTAAAGGTCATTCCAAATTTACTTGAAGGAGAACCTGTGGAAAGATGGGGATGTGTTTTTGGGAAAATACCTGGATTTATTCTGACAAACATTTCAATTTTCTTGTTAAGTTTTTCAGCACACTTTTCAAGCAGAATCGCCTGGTCAATTGCTTCAAAATTAAAATACCTCACACCCCTTCTGATTGCATATAACACCTCTTCTTTCTTTCTTGCAATGTTGTTAAAAAGAATCTTTTTCGGTTTGAAACCAGCTTTTAACGCTATATAAATCTCACCATGTGATACAACTTCGGCTCCAGCACCTGCTTTTTTTATTATTTCAAGAACAGAAATATTTGTATTAGCTTTTATAGCAAAAAAGATTTCAGCATTACATTCAGAAAAAATATTCTGTAGAAACTTTAAATTATTGAGTATTCTATCTTTGTCATATATATAACATGGAGTAGAAAGACGCAACGCATTTTTTTCAAGAATTTTTTGCATTTATTTCCTTCCTTTTCCATGGTCAGGGGTATTATAATTAAATTAAAAAGATAATTTCAATATATAAACTCAAAGAAAGAAATTTCATCACGAGGACCAGGAGAAGCTTCTGGATGAAATTGAACGGATTTAAATTTCAATTTCCTGCTTTCCATTCCTTCAAGAGTATTGTCAAATAAAGAAATATGGGTTATTTTAACCTCCTTTGGTAATGTCTTTTCATTAACCGCAAATCCATGATTCTGAGTTGTAACTCTTACTTTTCCTGTTTTCAAATTTTTCACAGGATGATTTGCTCCTCTATGTCCAAATTTTAATTTATAGGTTTTTGCACCAATTGCAAGTCCTAATATCTGGTGACCGAGACATATACCGTAAATTCTTATTTTCCCGAGAATCTTTTGAACATTCTTTATTGCATATTTTAAAGGTTCTGGATCTCCGGGACCGTTTGAAAGTAATATAAATTCAGGTTTTTCTTTTAAAATATCCTCTGCAGGAAAATCAGCTGGATAAATCCTCAAACCAAGATTTAATTTTTCAAGGTTTTTCAAAATTGATTCCTTGCATCCGAAATCATAAACCGCAATAAAAGGATTACCTTTTTTTCTTATAACAACATCTTTTATTGTAACCTCTTTTACAAGGTCTTTACCCACAATTGAAGGAAAATTTTTTAATTCTTTTTTAATTTTGCTTAAACGTTCTCCTTCCTGAAAAATACAGGCCTTCATTGAACCCTTGTCCCTTATTATCTTTGTTATCTCCCTTGTGGGAACATCTTTTATTGCTGTAATGTTATTTCTTATCAGATACTTTTCAAGATTTGAAATAGAACTTTTATGATACGGATTTTCAAAGGGCTCCTTTATAACAAATCCATTAACCCATGGTTTTATGCTTTCATCATCATCTTTATGAATTCCGTAATTTCCGATTAATGGATATGTCAGAACAACAATCTGTCCTTTATAGGAGGGGTCTGTGAGAATTTCCTGATACCCTGTCATTGATGTGCAGAAAACTATTTCACCAAAGGTTTTACCTCTTTTACCGAAAGACTTTCCTTCAAACAAAACCTCGTTTTCAAGCAAAAGATATGCCTTACTCATTATAAATTCTGCAGTGGTTTAAATACTTTTAACCTGTTTTCTTTCTCTATTGCCTCAAAGAACATTTTCGCCTGGGAAATGGTAGTAAAGCAGGGAATACTGTAAAGTATTGCATTCCATCTTATTTTTTTGGCATCTTCAATCTCGTTTTTTCTCATGGGAGTATTTATTATAACACTTACCTCTCCTTTTCTTATAAACTCTATTATTTCATTAAATCCTTCACTTATCTTTTTTACTTCCCTGCATTCAATTCCGTGTTTTTTTAAATATCTTGCCGTTCCCTCTGTCGCGAGAATTTCAAATCCAATATTTTTTATAATTTCCGCAGTCTTCAAAATAAGTGGTTTGTGAGCATCTCTCACAGATATGAAGACTTTCTTTCCCTTATTTATTCTCCATCCAGCACCGAGATATGCCTTTAAAAATGCAGAATAAGGATTTTCGTCAATTCCCATTGCCTCTCCTGTTGACCTCATCTCAGGTCCAAGCACAGGGTCAGAGCCAGGAAGTTTTGAAAAAGAAAATACAGGTTCCTTTACAGCGTAATGCTTTATTTCTCTTCTATCCTTAAGATAATCTCTTAACTTCTTACCAAGAATAACCTTTGTTGCTATCTTTGAAAAAGGAACTCTCTGTGCTTTTGACAAAAATGGTATTGTTCTTGAAGCTCTTGGATTTACTTCCAGGATATATATATCCTCGTCACGTAGAGCAATCTGTAAATTTATAAAACCTTTTATCTCAAGTTCCTTTGATACCAGTCTTGCAATCTCTTTAATTTCTCTCAATATTCTTTCAGGTGTATAAAGGGGAGGAAAAATCATAGAAGAATCCCCTGAATGAACACCTGCCTCATGAATATGCTCAATGATTCCACATAAATAAAAATCCCTTCCATCAAAAATAGCATCAACATCAAACTCCTTTGCATCTATCAAAAACTCATCTATCAGAACCGAGGTCCCCTTTGATATTTCAAATACTTCTTTTAAAAATCCTCTCACATCTTGAATATCATAACCTATATACATTGCTCTTCCACCAAGAACAAATGATGGTCTTATAAGGACAGGAAACCCAATTTCCTTTATAGCCTCTTCTGCTTCTCTCTCATCATAAACTATCTTGCATCTGGGTTTTCTTAACCCCAGTTTTTCTACCAATTCACTAAAATACTTCCTATCCTCGGCTCTTTCTATCTGGAAAGGAGAAGTTCCGAGAATATTAAATCCCTGTTTTTCCAGATATCCTGCTATGTTCAACGGAGTTTGTCCCCCAAACTGCAGTATAACACCATAGGGTTTTTCAAATTCAAGTATTTCTGCTACTTTTTCTCTTTCAATTGGCTCAAAATACAATCTATCTGAAATATCAAAATCAGTTGAAACTGTTTCAGGATTTGAATTGATTAGTATTCCCTTTTTGCCTTCTTCTTTTATGGCAAATATTCCCTGAACACATATATAATCAAACTCAATCCCCTGTCCAATTCTTGAAGGACCTGCTCCTATAATAACAACTCCCTTTTTACCAAAGGGTCTCGCCTCTGTTTTTCCTTTTTCATAAGTGGAATAAAAGTAAGGGGTTTTTGCAGGAAACTCACCAGCACAGGTATCCACCATATAAAAGCAGGGTTTTATTCCAAACTCTTCTCTTATCTCTCTAACAGCATCCTCTGAAAGTTCAAGAAGTTCAGAAATTCTTTTATCAGAAAAACCAAGTTCTTTTGTTTTTTTCAAATCTTCTTTACTTAACCTTCCTACGGTTTTACTCACAATTAAATCTTCCTGCTCAACAATTTCCTTTATTTGATAGATAAAAAAGGGATCTATTCCTGTAAGTCTATAAATTTTCTCCACACTAAATCCCCATCTCAGAGCATCTGCAATAAGCCATAATCTGTAAGGAGTAAACCTTTTTAAATTTTCCACCAGATAGTCTCTAACCTCAGAATATTTCAATTTATTCTCACTTACCCATCGCTCAACAAGTGAATTTAAACCCGTCCATTTATCTTCAAGAGATATTATACCCTTCATCAATGCCTCTTTGAAATTCCTTCCAATAGCAAGGACTTCTCCTACCGACTTCATCTGTGTTGAGAGATAGGGTTCTGCACCAGGGAACTTTTCAAATGCAAATTTAGGTATTTTAACAGCCACATAATCAAGAGAAGGTTCAAAAGAAGAAGGGGTAACCTCTGTTATTTCATTTCTCAGTTGATCAAGGGTATATCCAATTGCAAGCTTTGCCGCAATCTTTGCAATAGGAAATCCTGTTGCTTTACTTGCAAGTGCAGAAGATCTTGAAACTCTTGGATTCATTTCAATAACATAAAATTCTTTATGGTCAGGCGAAACTGCAAATTGAATATTTGAACCACCTGTATCAACCCCTATTTCCCTCATTATTTCAATCGATGCATCCCTTAAATCCTGATATTCCTTATCTCTTAAGGTCTGCTGTGGAGCAACTGTAATTGAATCTCCTGTATGAACTCCCATGGGATCAATATTTTCAATTGAACACACAATTATAACATTGTCATTTTTATCCCTTACAACTTCAAGTTCAAATTCTTTCCACCCTATCAGAGATTTTTCTATAAGGGCTTTACCCACAGGGCTTATTTTGATTGCATTTTCAACAGCTTCTTTGAATTCCCTCAGATTATTTACAATTCTACCCCCTGTGCCTCCGAGAGTAAAAGAAGGTCTTATAACAAGGGGAAAGCCTATTTTTTTATAATTATCAAGTGCTTCCTTCAGTGATGCTACATAGAAGGAGGGAGGAACTTTAAGTCCTATCTTCTCCATTGATTTTTTAAACAGAATTCTGTCTTCGGCTTTTTTTATTGAATTATAACTTGCTCCTATCATTCTAACACCGTATTTATCAAGAATTCCCTTTTCTTTCAATTCAATGGTTATATTTAAAGCTGTCTGTCCTCCCATTGTCGGAAGAATTGCATCGGGTTTTTCCTTTCTTATAATCTGTTCAACAATTTCAACTGTAATAGGTTCTATATAAGTTTTATATGAAAATTCAGGATCAGTCATTATTGTAGCAGGATTTGAGTTCACAAGAATGGTTTTTATTCCCTCTTCTTTCAACGCTTTTAAAGCCTGTGTCCCTGAATAATCAAATTCACATGCCTGACCTATTGTGATAGGTCCTGAACCTATTACAAGAACTTTTTTATAACTGTGTCTCAAATTTCAATTATAATTCATCTTGTATTATTTTTTAAAGTTAGACAAAAAATATTAACTTCAGATACACTATTTTTCTTTAAACATTCCCGCAAACTAAGCAATCTTTTTGCGAAAGAAGCTCTTTAATTCCTCCAGTGTCACCTTCTTCTGCATCTTTGGCAATTTTGTAAAATCTTCAATTTTCGCAAATCCTTCCATTAAGTCATTCGGATTTATGACCGCTCCTTTATCAAGGGCTGTTCGGTAAAGAGCAATAACTGCTATATTTTTTTTCAATAAGGATCAGATAATTCCATGTTCCTTTAATGCTGAAAGAATTATTTCCCATCTCCTCTTCTTTTTTCGACTCAGATTTAATTTTGGAAACCATTCTGCAATTATTTTGAAATCAATATGTTTCATAATTGAATAATCACCCACCTCAATTACCCTTGATAAATACCAAATAAAAAATTCCTCTGTTTTATATTCTTCCTCTTTCCATTCATAATCCCATATCAGTTCTTTGTTAACAGGAATGTTATGTAGTTTTTCCTTGCTTCATTTGTTTTTAATTATAAAAGAGTTTAAGAAAAGTCTCAATGTACCTTCCCGAATCTTAACTTTTGTTTTCTCCATGATAACCTCCTATTTTTCGGCAATAATTATCAATCTTCTTGAGTTCTCATCATATTCAGAGAAATCCCTCCAGTCACCGTAAAATTCTATAGGTTTTAAACCCGCAAGTTTCATTAAATAAGAAAGCTCTGCAGGTGTGTATACTCTAACATAATGAACTTTCCTATCAATTTCTTTTCCATTCCTTAATATAACTCTTTCCAATTTTATTCTCATATTTATATAATCAATTTCACTCTTTTCAAGACAGTATATCCTGTTTTCTACTTCAAACCATGTTTGGGGCATTAATTCTTTGATAACACGAATCGGATTGGATGAGTCAATTAAAAATTTTCCTCCCTTTTTCAAACATTTATTTATTTCCTTTAAAACTTTAAAATTTTCCTCATCAGAAAAATAACCGAAAGAGGTAAAAAAGTTGTAAACAGCATCAAATTCATTCTCAAAAGGAATATTACGCATATCACCTTTAACAAAATTGATTCTTACATTTTCCTTTCCTGCTCTTTCTCTTGCAACTTTCAGAAGATAATCGGAATAGTCAAGCCCTGTAATGTTATATCCCTTTTTTGCAAGTTCTATTGCATGCCTTCCCTGTCCACAGGCTAAATCAAGTATTTTCATGCCTTTTTCAAGTTCCAGAGCTTTTTCAATAAAATCTGCCTGTTTTTGATTTAATTCAGGATTATCTAAAAATGAATATATTTCTAAATAAATTTCATCAAAATAATTTTTCCACCATTCCATGTAAAATTATAAGAACTAAAAATAATTATTGACAAATTTAAAAATTTGTTTTATAATTTAAAAAAGGAGTAAATTATGAAAAAGGTTATATTTTTATGGTTAGGATTAGGTATACTAATAGGTATACTAAAAGGAGAGGGATTTTATTTATTAAAACCTGTTCGTAAAAGCACAGGAAAGAGTGAACTTATACCTCTAAATACTATTAAAACGTCAATTCAAAAATCTTGGAATAATCCTGCAAGTTTAAAATGGGGAAACAGTTATGGTATTGCTTCAGTATTAGGACCAAGTGATTTGTCTCTCATTAAATGGGACTCTGTGCTCGGGTATTCAGGAAATATTCTATATGGGTTATGGAACAATTATGACCCAAATCAGACTATTTATATATTAAGTGGAATAAATCCAGAAGATACTTTTGCAGTTTTCTTTCAATCTCCTGCTCCATGTACACTTGTTGCTTTTGGGGTTTATAATCTAAACAGGACCACAGACCCCACAGCTGACTTCACATTTTTTTCAGCATGGTCTGCCCCAGGTGTTGACCCCCATCCTGAAAACCCATGGAATTTAGGTTCTGGGACTTATCCGGATACAATGGGTTCTGGTCTCGGGTGGTATCTTGATTATCACTATGGTTATGATTATCCGGGTCCCTCTCCTTTCTATGATAAGAACTGGATAACTGCTCCTACATATCAGACAGGTCCGCCCAGTGATTCAGCAATTCATATGTATATTTTTTATCCTGATTTAGGTCCAATAGATAATCCTCAAAATAAACCCTTCTGGATAGGATGGGTTCCCCATGCTTATTCTACTGCTGAACAAAATGCTGAACCATGGATTCCTATAACAGTAAATTACGGAGAAGCTGACTGGCATAGCTGGATTTACAAAAGGGACCTTTCATATTTTGGAATTAGTCCTGGGTGGTATAATCAGTGGCATGGATATTGGATGGATGCCTTTGTATGGGTATATGGAAGTAGCTGCGTAATAGATTTACCACAACTTCCATCAACTTATTCTACAGGTCCTTTTAATATCTCTGTGCATATTTTTGATCACTTAGGGATATTCTCAAGAAAAATTGTTGCCTGCTCATTAGAAACCTATGCCATACCCAGTTCACCGACTCCGGTACGGATTCCCTTCACACTGGTATCAGGTGATTCTATTGATGGAATATGGGAAGCAACTTTTGGCCCCTATTCTCCAGGAGATACCGTGTATTACTATATTTTTACTTTTTGGAGTGATAGCAGTATATGCGTAAGTGATACTAATTCATTTATAATACTTGAAATTGATTCCTCTAAGATAATACTTTTTGTAGCAGAAGAAAATAACTCCTTTGTTCAAAAAGCATATGAAATATTAAACTATTTGGCAGATTATACAGATGACTCAACTTTTAACGGAAGTGCAGGAGCTCTTTTCTGGGACATTTATCAGATAGGGTTACCTGATAGCTCAGTTCTGCACATAAACAAGTTTAAAGCAGTTTTCTGGACTGGACTAAGCGCTTCAGGATTTGCTCAGGATACAGTATATATTAAAAACTACCTTGATAATGGAGGAAATCTATTTGTTTCTTCACAGGATATAGCGGCTGGAGGATTTCATGTGAGTGACTATACAACACCATTAAGTCTAAGAGAAAACTATCCAAACCATTTCCTTGTTAGATATATGAAAATGGACTCTGTATTAGATGATGTACGCTCACAACCCCCCTATGATACTCTGGGGGAGATACATGGATTTCCGGGAGATCCAATTTCTGACCCTTCTCCACCTCTTGATACGCTTAGTATAACAAACACTCAATTCTCAGGATTTGCCTTTCCTTATGATTTCAATGATAATTCCTATGACACAGTATTTCCTTGTTGGTTTTATGAAGAAAACTTAAATAATAGAGAGGATGGAACTCCGGCAGGATATTGGTATGATGGAACTCAATTCGGCGACACATACAAACTTATCTTCTTTTATTTTAATTATGAATATATTTTAGATAGTCTTGATCTATATGAAATTACAAGAAGAATCCTTAAATTCTTCGGATTTCCTGTAAGCATTGAGGAGAAAACATCATATAAACCTTCAAAACCCTTGCTTTCATTAAAAGTATCTTCCATTGCAGAACTTGGTAAAGTAACAGTTTCTTATACACTCCCATCCACAGGGGAATTGAAACTTGGACTCTATAATGTTTCAGGTAGGTTAATAAGAAGTCTTTTCCATGGCAGGAAGAAAATCGGGACTCATACGATTTCCTTTATTACAGACAAAGTCAAACCAGGAGTATATTTTATAAAACTTGAATTTAACGGTAGAGAAATAACACAAAAAATAGTATTTGTAAAGTGAACTTAGTAATAGATTAATCAAGATATTTTTTTATAAATTTGTAATATTTTTTATAATTTCTACATATATGGGCAGGATTTTCGTATTTCTAAGAAGTCAATTTACATACACTTTTCATAAATAAATGATTTCAATCAGAATAAATCTTAAATATTAGATTTTTTCTTTCTTTAAATTTTTTTTATAATTCAAAACTTTCAAAGTAACCTGATAATCCTTTTCTCCTTGAAGAAATAGTATAGGTTTTTCTATCTTTAACAATTTCCAGAGGATTATAATTTATTAAGTTAGTCCACAAATTTTTTCCTGCTACTAATATATTTCCTTATCAACTATTTTTCCTTTTATAATTCAGGTGTTTTAATCTCTCCCTGTTTTTCAAGTTTTTTATAAAGGAAAAAAGGATATAATATTGAGAAAATCAAAATTGTTCCTGTGGATATCATCACTGTTATAAAAAGCGTTATCTTTGAAAAAGAAAGGATCACCATTAAGAGTCCTGTAAGCACAAAGACCCAGCCTCCCATTATATGCGTCTTTTTCCATACTGTCTCTGACGCAAGTGTCCAGGGAACCCTTATTCCGAAAAAGAAATTCCTTGGTATTTTTGGAAGATAATTTCCGATTAGGATAAACAGAAGTCCAAGTCCTATTCCCATCCATCCAACATCAAGTTTTCCTGATTTCATTGCTTTTATACTTAAAATAAAAACAAAGAACATAAAAAAAAGAATTATATCTCTAAAGATTAAAAACAAGTTGTATCTTTTTTTTATCTTTTTCCAGAAAGGGTCAATCATGGGAATAAAGGTCATCAGAATATAAATTCCCGAAAGCATTACATTATACCAGAAGAAATAAACAAATTTTGAATCATATCTGTCAGGTATTCCCTCAATATTAAAATGGGTGGGAATTTTTTCAGGAAGTGAAGGATACAATATCATAGAAATTATAATTGCAGATACGGGTACAAGTATTGCTATTATATCTCTTTTAATATTCCATATCATTTTTTACCTCCTTTTTTTTAAAAACTTCATTAAATACTCAAGAGCCATTTCAAAGACTCCCATATTTAAGGAATATTTTAAAAATTTTCCCTCCCTTTCATAATCAACAAGCCCTGCCCTTTTTAAAATATCAAGATGATGGGAAAGCGTCGGCTGAGCAATTTTTATCTTTTCAAGAATTTCAGAAGGTGTCATATCTCTTTCTTTCAATAATTCAAGAATTTTTCTTCTTGTAGGATCCGAAAGCGCTTTAAAAATTTCATTCATTTTCATATATTTACATATTTACATATATAAATGTAACATAAAAATAAAAAAATTTCAAATGTCTATTCAATTATAAAAATCATTATATCCGCAAGATTTACACCCGTTAACCCGGGTTTTAATTCAAAATTATATTTTTTCATAAAGTTTGCGGAATTAAAATTTTTAATATATTTTTCAATATCAGTCATCTTGATTTTCTTTAAATTTTCTGCATTAACAATAGCTCCTGCAATATCAGAATTTCCGTCTATACCATCGGTGCCTGCAAGTAAAAAGGAAATATTATAAATCCTTTCTTTAAGAAATTCTCTCAGCAATAAAAGGGAAAGATGAGACATTCTGCCACCTTCTCCCGGATTTTCAGCCTTTATTTTAACAGTAGGCTCTCCTCCTGCTATTATTGCTGTATTCTTATATGAATAATATTCTTTGATTTTTTTCATAAGATAATCTTTTTCCTGATTTACTTCCTTTTTTATTGTTCTTTTTAAATAAACCACTTTATACCCTTTCCTTTTTAAATATTCTCCTGCAAATCTAACCACATCCCTGTTTCTTGCCAGTAAATATGTCATATCTTTCTCAAATTTTTTATTATCCTGTTTTTTTCTTTTCTTAATGTTTTTTTTCAGAAAATTTTTGACACTTTTTGGAACTTTATTTTCAATTCCATATTTTAGAAGTATATGCCAGGCATCTTTGAATGTCGTGTCATCCCTGAACACAGGACCAGAAGCAATGAATGTTACATCATCATTTAGACTCGGAACATCAGAAAAAAGAAGGTTTATAAATTTTTCTGATTTTGATAAGACCCTCAGTTTCCCCCCTTTCACTCTATCAATTTTTTTTCTTATCGTGTTTATTTCTCCGATATCAGCACCACAAAGTTTAAGAATTTTTACGGTTTTTTTATATTCATAAAGGGTTATATCGGTCTCAGGATAAACCATCATATCAGAACCACCTCCTGAAATCAAAAATATAATAATGTCATTTTTACTTGTTTTTAATATTTTCTCATAAATCTTTTTTCCACATAAAAGACTCTTTTTATCAGGCAGAGGATGTGAACCTTTTTTTATTTCAATCTTCCCGAGTTTTCTTATTTTATAATCCCTGTTTGTTATTATTAATCCATCATCAATTCTCTCTTTCAAAATATTATAAATACCTTCTCCTGACTCATATCCGGATTTTCCTATGGAAAATATAAGAACTCTTTTACCGTAAAGATTTAACTTTTTATTTTTAACGAACAGTACATCACTCTTTACATCATAATAAATAAAATTTTTCAAAATATTTTGAGGGCTAAAAGAGAAAACAATTTCATGATAAAGATTTTTCAAAATTTTTATTGAATCTGACATTTTTAATTTTAAAACAGATTCTTTATTCATTCCAGAAATATTCTAATTTTCTCATTCAGACAATTAACTAAATGAGAAAATGAAAGTTGAGGTTTTTAGAAGTTACCATATATCTCCCTTAAAAGGAGAAGATAATTTTCTAACTTTTAAACCTTTATAAGTCCGAATATCAGAGAAAACTCTTTTATAAATTTCCTTCTCAATCTGACAAATTCATTCACCTGCTCCTCTATTCTTTTCTCTGCTTCAAGAGTTGTTATATTCTGAGTATGTATAACAAAACTTGCTGCTCTCAAAAGATATACGGGTATCATAAGATCAAGAATTTCATCTTTTTCAAACTCAATCTTCTTAATATGAGAAAGGGAATATTTAAGAATGAAATCATAAACAATTTCAGCCCATTTAGATTTATCAAATTCAATATCATATTTTTTGTTGTAAAGCTCCTGAAGATAATTAAAGTTTTCACTTTCAAGAAGTTTTTCATATTTTGATCTTCTTTTATCAAATTCCTTTCTGAAATAATCAATTCTGTTCTTCCAGTGAAAAGGAACTTCCTCAGGCTCAATCTTATGAGGGTAACCGTTAAAAGTCTTAACCCTCATTTTTCTTCTGAATTCCTGACCATTTAAACTCATAATAAACCCTCTGTGCTCAATTATTCTTTCAAAGAGAGAATTTGCAACCTGTTTGAACATAACCTCAAGTTTCCCTTCAGAGGGATCATGAATTTTACTTGTTAAGAATGTCTGGGCAATACTCATTCTATTCACAATTGCCTCAACAGTTATCCAGATATCAATACCGTATGTCCCGATGTCAGTGAACCAGGAATCAGGCTGATTCAGAAGAACTCTTACAAATTTCTTTGACAATCCTATTTCACCTCCAATGGGCTGCCTTATTCTCTTTCCATAAAGGGCAGTCACAAGAGGGAAACAGATAAAATTTGTAATTGTCCCATCCCATTTGTGTCGGATGTAATAGGGACATACATAATCAAAACCCTCTTTTATAACAGGTTCATAAATCCATTTAATTGTTTCAGGTAAAAGTCCTATTTTATGACCATTTTTATCTGTTGTGGTTCTTAAATCAGCATCAAGGAATATAAGGTCAGTGTTGAATATATTAGCAATATCAAGGGCAGCCCTCATTCCCCATCCCTTTCCTCTCACCGTTAACAGGGCACATATTTTTTTAATACTCGGTGTTTCAACAGGGGCTGAATTAAAAACTTTTGCTCCCTCTTCACTTATTCCTTTAACACCTGCACCGAGAATCAGAACCCTCTTTTCAGGAAAATATCTCCTTATTCCCTCTTCAGCTGTTTTTATCACACCGTACAGAGTCTGAGTTTCCCTGAAGAACGGTATCCCGATTACCAGGTCAAAGGGCTCAAAACTATTTACCCTTCTTATGAGCCCTCTTATTGTCCTTTTATATTCATCTATTATTCCATTAATCTCCATTTTTAAATTTTAAATTTATAAGGTTTAAAACCTTTTTATAAGTAATGGAATTTTTTTTATAACCTAAATTTAAATAAAACCATTTAACTTTGTTTTTTAAACAAAAGGAATTATAATAGAATTCTACTCTGGAATTCATTGTATCTATGGAGATAATCCCACCCCTCCTTTCTCGGCTTTTAATTTTAAATTAATTTTATTCCACATTTTTTAAATTAAATTATACAATGAATATTTCTTATATTCAACTTTCACCTTACTCTTGAAATTCTGAAATTTTTCCCTTATAATATATTCTCCCCGGGCTACCATACCGGAGGGGAAACACCCGTTCCCATTCCGAACACGGAAGTTAAGCCCTCCAGGGCCGATGGTACTATACCCGCAAGGGTATGGGAGAGTAGGTCGTAGCCCGGGGTTTTTTATTTTTATTCAAACTTTTTCTTATAATAATCTCCTCATGAAAAAAATTGAAGTCAGAAACATAAAGAAATCTTTTAAAAATGGGTTTGTTCTGAATGGAGTAAGCTTTGAGGTCACATCGGGAGAAATCTTCTCATATATTGGGCCGAATGGTTCTGGAAAAACAACAACAATAAGAATAATACTCGGAACATACGAAAAGGAAGAAGGAGAGGTTAAATTTCTTGAAAATGGAAGTGAAAAAAAACTGAAAATTGGTTTTGTTCTTGAGGATGAAGTTCCTTTTGAAGGACTCTCACCCATTGATTACCTTGAATTTTTCTCAGAATGTTATGGTTTAAAGAAAAGAGATTTTAAAGAGCTGCTTCATTTTTTAAAACTTGAAAGTTATAAAAATATTCTTAATAAAAATCTTTCCAAAGGAAATAAAAAGAAACTATGTCTCGCAAAAGCTTTGCTCCATAACCCTGATATCCTTATTCTTGATGAGCCTTTTGAAGGTATTGAGCCGGAAACAAGATATGAAATAAGGGATTATCTTTTAAATCTCAAAAAGGAAGGAAAAATCATAATAATTACATCTCATAACCTGTATGAAATTGAAACATTCACGGATACTGTGGGCTTAATTTATAATGGAAATTTCTTTGGGAAATGGAACATACAAGAAATAAAGCAAAACTGGGATACTCTTGAAAGATTTTATATGGAAAAAATAAGGGGGAAATGAAATGTTAAAGTCGCTTTTAAAAAGAGAAATAAAGGAATATTATTTAAAAAGAAAAATCGTGTTTATTGTGCTTATCGTTAATGTGGTATTCCTGTCTTTTTACTTTTCAAACTTCTTTTCCAGAACAGTCAAAAACATATTGATTCTTAAAACATTGATAAATGTGTTGCCAATTTTTCTGATTACTCTCTTTTCATATATTCTGTTAACAGAGCCAATTTACTCTGATAAAAAAAATAAATCCCTTGAAGTATTTTTTTCTCTTTCTTTCTCTCCCTTTGAT
>Ga0209426_1001259_pt1 | contig 16721 bp, 14 predicted proteins | sample Deesub1362B_J571_FD_187697 | JGI IMG/M metagenome (GOLD analysis project Ga0209426, IMG submission 187697) | Deep oceanic, basalt-hosted subsurface ecosystem from Juan de Fuca Ridge flank, Pacific Ocean, CORK Borehole 1362B_J2.571 (SPAdes)... ...
GAGCAGCCCATGCTGCTGACCCCAAGGGCCACACCCCCGCCTCAAACCCATACTACCACGATCCTCCTCAGCTGTCCCCTCACAAAATCCGATGGTAGACCCCCACCATGGACCCTCACCATGCAGTGTACCAGTCGGAGCAGCCTTACCGGACCCCTGAGACCTCCGGGGGTTGACAGGCAATACAGCATCTGACCCCCAGCCGCTCCAGCTGGGGCTAAGCCTGCTCCCTTGAGCCTTGAGCGAGCGCCACCGCTACCCCAGCTCGCTTAACCAACGCTAAACACGTACCTCCCAGTTATGCCTGTTTGTAGACGATTTTGCCTTTGAGCTTAGCGCGTTGGACGCTGTCAACGAGGTGCTCGAATCTAGGCTGTACTCGGAATTGTGTAAGGACAAAGACGGTATTGGTGTTGAGACAATCGAAGAATTGTTGTATTCGTGGGTCAATGCAGCCACCAAGAAACATGCGGAACTCAATTCCAGGTATAGCAAAGTGATGAACATAGTATCCCCCTTCATTACTTGGTTGTGGTGGCCAAAATGTCAAAACGTTTTCATCTATATCAGTAAAAACAAAAACAAGAAGAAGAGCTTGCTTAGGTGTTGGGATTTCACCAAGAAGATAGTGCCTGAAGGCCTCTTCGTACTTTGGGCCTAGGGAATGCTCACATCCGAGCGGTTTTCGTTGCCCCCAACGGCCAACTGATCCTCGCCAAAACACACTTGCGGCGAAATAGCGATATGCATTGACGTTAATATTTTTCAAGTGCGTTCCAGAAAACCACAGTGAATGCTGAGCTGAAAAGGCTGGGACCACGTTCTCCAACAAAGATCGCAAGGGAAAGGAACCGTCGTCCCGGAAACACTCGTTCATAACAATGTGTTCGCCTTTTACATTGAGCAAATTTTCACACTCGCGACAAAGCAGTTGACAAGTAAACTGACGGCTGCTTTGAATAGCAATCCCCTCTCTCACCAAGATCAATTGCTGCCTTTCAGGATTGGAATAGTTGCGTATGATTTTAAAAGATGCCCGTGGTAATAGATGGCTTTGTTGGAGTGACTTTTCTTCCTGGCACAATGCACAACGTTCTACTCCGTTCTGCCATTTGTTGGGTTCGCTAAAACGCTTCCCTTTTTTCATACAGCCTATACTTTATAATGGAAGACCCTTTTCTTCCACTCCAGGGTATAGCTCATCGATCTGGCCTTGGATCTCGATAGTTTTGGCGAGGGCGGTGACGATGTGGCAGTAGGTGCGGATTTCGGCGAGGGAGAGGGCGCGGCCTTTGCGGTCCTTAAGCCACTTGTGGCACACCTGGTAGCCGCCAATGTGGTATTCCCACACCTCGGGCGGCACCCCCTCGAAGTATTGGGCCTCGTTGATGTAGACGCGCTGACCCTCCGGGTCGTAGCGGAGGCCCTTTTTGCTGGTTTGGACCACGCCGTCCCCTTCACCCTGAAACCTGGCGATGGGAGGATCGAGCTCCGGCGATTGGAGGAGATGCAGGTCCACCAGGCGCTTTCCGAGCCCAGCCATTTTCCTGAACAGCTCGTACTCGGAGGTGAACGGAATCCGCGGGAAGTTGATGCGCAGAAACTCAGCGTATTTCTCCCGGTAAGAGGGAGCATAGAGCACGGCGTACACGTAGTGGAAGATGTCCTCGGGACAAGGTTCCTCGCCATAAGCTCCGCTCAGTTGCTGAACAAGCTTGTAATCCAAGTTGGGCTGGCGCTCGCCCAATCTTTGAGCGTCGAATAAATCCCTTTTTTGGATAGACATACAGAGGGAAAACTGATTCTCCCCCCTTGTTGTCGGAACGTATTGCTCCATCAGAAACCACCTTGTCAGCCACGAAAACAGAGTTGCAGGGTCTACCCGGTAACATTTGTCGTCTGGTTATCAGTGCCAGATTCTCGCCGGTCAGCATGTGGCGCATGACTTCTGGGCGGGGCATGCAGAGGAAGCCTCGCGAGCGGCCAGTGTAATACGTATAACGCACGTCGAAGGGCCGATACAGGATGGGCACCACGTGTTTCCGATTAGGGCCGCTACGCCGTAGGTCCTCCTGGGCCAAGGTCACCTTCCAATCCCGGGCATCTTTCCCCAACTTGTAAGCTTCACGGGCGAGCTCGGGGTCCATACGGGAGAAGCTGAGTACGGTGGTCCAAACCTCCTCCGGGGTCCAGTGGATCGTCAGGCGGTCCCGGGCGGTGACGATTCCCACGCTGTAGACGGGAAAAATCTCGGTGACCTTGGGAAAGGCGTTGTAGCGCTCAAGCGCCCTCTCGTCGGTGGGGACGAATAGGTAAAACTCCGGCCCGGGATGGATCTCTTGCCAGTCGGTGCTCTGCCAGTCGTGCTCAGATAGCCAGGAGTACTTCTCTTCTCGCAAGCCCCAGAGATCAGCCCGATAAACCCGGGCTTGCCTATTTCCACTCATACCTCGACCCCCACCCGTTTAACCTCATCTCCCACGAAACTGCCTTCGCCCAGGGCCTCGAACTCCTCCTTGGTGTACCCCCACGCCTGGATGGGCTCCATAATCCGGGCCGCGGTCATCCCCAGAACCTCCAGCCTTTCCCGGAGGTTCATGTGGGCGAAGTCTTGAGAGATGACCACTACGTCAATGTCGCTGTACTCATCCGCCCCCCCTTTGACCCAGGAGCCGTATACGATGACCCTTTCGGGGATGATCCCCACTTGTCTCAATGCTTCCTTATATCTCTTCAGCACTTCAATTGTCTCGCGATCCACTCCACCACCTCATTCGTTTGTTGCAAGTACTCCTGAGCGACCTCACGGGTGTATGCCTTGATAAGCTCTGAAAGATCAACTGGGTACCGCATGGCCATACTGGCACCGCCCAATTTGCCGATGAAGTCTACCAGTTTGGCGGGTGGGGTAAGCCCGCTTAGCTTGAGAAGTGCTACCAGCTCATGGATCTTGGGAGGCGTTTTCCCTGTTAACTCCTGCACTTTCGCCTTGAGGGCCTTTTCCACCGCCAAGTGACAGAAAAACACGGTGTACGGATAGCGACCTGCCTCTAGCATATCCCTGGCTACCCCGAGATCATACCGGGCTAAGTTCAGCCAGTTTTCAACTTCTCTTTTCATCACCATATTTGAGGAAAAACGCGATGGCCACTCCTTGCTGGATGTCGAACACGTTTTGGTCCGGGGAGCCATCGGGGCAGCGTTCCTTTTTGAGGGAGTTTCCGTGCAGGTCCAAAATGTAGATTTCATCGAAGGTCTGCATCAGATGCCAGCGCATGCCGCGGAAGGTGGGGTTGTCGAGGTAGGAATGGTTGGTGATCATGCCCACCACACCCTGGCCAGCTTGAGCAATCTTCCATTCGGCGAACCGTAGGAACTTCACGTAGTCATCCTGCAGCCACTTGGGGTTCTTTTCGCCCAGGGGCTTTCCGTCCACGTATTTGTAGTCCTCGATCAGGCTACGGATCCAGGGACCCTTGTTGGCCGAGTGGCCGGAATAAGGTGGATTCCCCAGGATCACCAGGATAGGCACCTCGCGCTTGACCTCGCCGGCTCGGTGGGACTCTTCGGCGAGTGAGGCGAGCCCGGGCAGCTGGCTTTCGGCAAGCTCCTCCATCTCCAGGGTGTTGGTGAGATAGAACTTGAACCGCTCCTCAGGGCCGAGCTTGTAGCCCAGTTCCTCCAAGACGAGGGCCATCTTGAGGTGGCCCACTGCGTAGGGGGCCATCATGAGCTCGAAGGCATAGAAGTTCTCTAGGATGTGATCGCGGATGAAGCTCTCCCGGCCAGCCGCGCCATATTTCTCTATGAATTCCTTCACCGCCACCTGGGCGGCCTTGGCCACAAAGGTCATGGTGCCAGCCGCCGGGTCAAGAAGTGTCACTCCCGCCGAAGCTAGCCCATCAGGTTTCCCAAATCTCTCTTTTAAGATCTGGTGCAAGGATCTCACGATGTAGGAGACCACGGGCTCCGGGGTGTAGTACACCCCGCGGCGCTCGCGCTCCTCGGGGTCGTACACCGAGAGAAAAGTCTCGTAGAAGTGGACGATGGGGTCGGCGCCCTTGCCCTCGTGGAAGAACTGGTGGAGGATCCCCTTCACATCGGCTACGGCCAGCACCTCGGCGATGTCGTCCACGATCCACTCAAGCTGGGCGGGCAGGTCCTCCAGGGAGATGAACCGAAATAGGTCCCGCAGGATGCCGATGGTGTGGGGGATGGCATAGAAGGCCTCCCGGCGGTTGAAGTTCTCCCTGGCCCGCACCCGGGCGGCGAACAGGCCGTAGGTGATAGTCTGGGCATAGAGGTCGGCAAAGTCCTCGAGCGTAAGCCCGGCGATGAGATGTTTCTGAAAGGCCTCGTAGAATCCGAGCAAGTGCCCTCCCCCGCGTCCTTTCTCCTCTATAAGCTCCTGCATCACCACTTGATCGCGCAGGAACCGGGTTCTTTTGGCAAGTTCCACCACCAGGGTCTCGGCGGTGTAGGCCTTTGGCAGCGAGAAAGAGAAGAAGAGCTCAAACAATTCCTCAAGCTTTTCTACCTCTTCAAGAGGGGGTTGGCTGCCCAGGCGGGTGGCCACAAACGGCCGCGCAAGCCGAGCCGTGGCTACACGCTCCCCGTTTCGATACAGCCAGAATTCAAAGAAGTTGGTGAGGATGAGATTGGGAAATGTGCCCCGATAGCGTGTGAGCTGCTCGCTTGCGGCCACGGGCTCCAGGTTCTCGCAAGTGGGAGCCTTGGCCTCGATATAGCCCACGATGTGTTGCCTTCCGTCCCAAACGCGGAAGTCGGGGTTCCCGGCCTCGGTGGGCTTGGGGAGCACGGTGACGTGAATTCCTTCGAGCCCTGCGGCGTGGGCGTAGGCGGTGAGGAACCTCTCGAGCGTCCCGTAACAGGACTCCTCCCTGGCATCGCCTTGAAGGAGGGTGTCCGTAAGCCCCCTCACGTAGCTTCGGCAAAGCGATACAAAGCTCATAACCTACCAAACACTATAGCCCCTTCTGGGTCTCTGAACCAGGTAGATTTACACTTTTTTCGAGCCTAAGTTTGACACTGCGAGATAGAGATTTTCCCACGAAGCTGTGTCCCCGGCCGATGAGGCGAGGGGGAGCTCGCCCTGCGAGTTGCGAGGTCAGTTGAGAATTTTCACTGTCGCAGTCCTCTCACAGTACCTCTGATCCCATGTATTTTCTTGGAAATACCTGGAATTAATTGCCCAAGCCAACCATGTCCCGAGCTCTTTTGGTTGGGCAGAATTATCGCTGAGCCCAGGTTCAATAGAGGAATTCGTGGTCGCCCACCCGGATTCGCCGCTGGGGCTGCTCCCCGGGCCAGGGGCGACGGAGCTCGATCAAGTTCAGCACCCGGTATCCCCGCCGGTTGAGGAACTGGATAATGGCCTCGTTGTTGGGGTGAACCCAGTTGTAGACCGTGTCACTGCCCAGTTCGCGCACGAGTTCCTCGGCCTTCTCATACAGGGCACTCCCGATCCCCCGGCGGCGGAATTCCGGACGCACATAAAGCTGCTCCGCCCAGACCACATCCCCATCCACCCGACACACCAGGTACCCCACCGGCTCCCCGGCCAGCTCGGCCACGTAGATGGGGAACCCCTTGCCCAAATACTCCGCCAGCTCCTCTCGGGCAGCAGCCAGGTCCGGGGAACGCTCCTCCCCCCGCAACTGCGCCAGCTCGGCCCGGAACTCGGCTATCAGCCGCACCAAACTTTCCCCCGCTTCTCCTCCAGCCCGCCGGACCACAAGCGACTCATAGTTCCTCATCGGCGTATTTCCCCTCCTCGATCGCCTTTCTCGCCCGGGGCACCAAGTGCGGGTGGTATCTCCCCAGCTCGCGCAGCACCGAAGGCCCGAACCTCCGGTACCACACCACTGCCCGGCACACCAGATCCTCGTCGTCCTCGGGGATGCCGGCGATCTTTTCAGGATAGCGCCCGATGAGCAATTCCCCTTGGCGCTCCAGAGAAAGGAGATATTCCGCGGCGTCTTCCACCCGGATCTCCCGCAGGGACACCACCGCCTCCGGGGACACCACCTCCTCTTCCCAGCCGGTCTCCCCCCGCCGGAACGTGTCCCCGGGGAGGACGTAGATGGAGCCCGAGATCCCCCGGTAGCGGAGCTCGAACGCCCCTTTGAACCGCTCACAGACGAAGGGTTTTCCCGTCTCCGGATCCCGGTCCACGGCGCAGGTGAAGTCCCCACCCCGGTTTCCCAGGAAACAGGCGGCCAGTACCGGGTCCACGGTGGCATAGACCCAAGCTTTTCCATGGGTGCTCCGCCGGGGTTTTATCAGCCGCAAGCCCTGCTTGCGGGACGCGTGGTAGACCTCGGCCAAAACCGGCTCATCCATCTCACCCTGGAGTTTACTCGGCTTGCCGCCGGGGATTGCGGCCGCCCGGCGCTTTAGCCGAAATTGGCTATAGCTGACTTTGGCTAGCCGCTGCCGGGAACTTCCCCCGGGCCTTCCCTCACCTAGCGGGGCTGCCCCAGCTGGCTCGCCATGGGCCGTTTTCACCGCACGCACCGCTAGCCGGGGACTGAAGCTAGGGGGTGAAGCGCCCGTCAGCGCGGGCCGTAGGCAGGCCGTCTACTTTCCCCCTCAGCCACCCAATCCTGGCCCCCGGGGGGGCGTCGAACTGGGGGACAAAGGGTTTTATGTCCAGGAGGGGCGTCCCGTCCACGATATCAACGTCGGCCACCTGGAGGACGTTGCCGGCGATCCCAAGGAGCCGCACCACCGACAGGCCAATGGGGTTTGGCCGCGCCGGGGCCCGGGTGGCGAACACCCCGTGTTCCCGTTGATCGAGGAACGGGCGCACCGACAACTTGGCCGGCCCACATCGGTGGAAGTGGTAGATGAGGATCACGTGGGAGAACCCCTCCAGGTCAGCGAGGCCTGGGGCGTACTTAGGAAAAACCTCCACCCGTCCTTCTATCCCCCGGGCCGCTGCCGGCTGGATCGGGGTCCCCTTTGCCTCCCGAAAGGGAGTTCTGATCACCCCTATGGGCTCGTAGACTATCTGCTCACTCATCGTCAGCCACACACCAGTCTACCCGACCTGTCGCCCGGCGAAAATCTCACCCGATCGAAGCCCCGCTTAAGGCTCGCCAACTGCGGTGGGGTAGCGCAGGCCCTCTTTCCCCAGGAACCTCACCAGCCGGAGGTTCACCCCATCGAAGGAACACACCAAGGCACACGTCCTCACCCCGGCTGCCAGGGCCCGCCGAAGGGCCGCCCCGAACTTCAAATCCAAGGGGCTGGGACCGAAGGCCCAGGCATCCGGCCGCTGCACCACGAACACCACCCAGGCCTCCATCCCCTCGCCCGCGGCCTGGGCCAACTCCTCCAGGTGCCGCCTCCCCCGAAGGGTGGGCGCATCCGGGAACAAGGCCACCCCCTGTTCCACCCAGGTCACGGACTTCACCTCCACCAAAGCCCTCTCCCGCCCTTTCCTCAAGAGGAAATCGGCTCGCCCCGCCCCCAGGCGCGGCTCCCTTTTCAAAAGCTGCCAGCCAACCAGGGGCGGGATCAGCCCTTGGGCCAAGGCTTGAGGAAAAAACCTGTTGGGTAGCGTGGAATCCAGGGAAACAAGCATTCCGTCCAAATCCGCCCCCACAGCGGTGAACCTGGTCTTGCGGAGGGGGCTTGCGGCCGCACGGAGCAAGATCCGCCGCCCAGGGGCCAACACCTCCAGCAGCCGGCCCGGGTTGGGAAGGTGCACCAGCTCCCGGGCCCCATCCAGGGCCACCCACAAAGAAAATCGGTTGGGCCGCGAGAGGTACTCGCCCCATACCCACCCCTCACCTGGGAGGCCGAAATGCTCAACCCTCTTTGCCATGCTCGGAAAAGCGCTGGAAAATTACGTCTACGTGCCGCAATGCCTCCTTCAGATCGAACACTCGGTCCAATTCCTTCTCTGGGAGCACCTCCCTCACCTGGGGGTGGGCGGCGGCCACTTCCCGCAATTCCCGCCCCTCCCTCACTGCTATCTGGGAGAGCTCCCGCACCAGCCGGTGGGCCTCCCTCCGGCTCAGCCCGGCCCGCACCAGGGCCAAAAGCAGCCCCTCGGAGAAGGGGAGCCCGCGGGCGGAAAGTAGGTGAGCCAACATCCTCTCCGGATACACCCGCAGCCCCGTAACCAACTCCCGGGACTTCTCCAGCAGGTAGTCCACCACCACGAAGCTCTGGGGCAACAGAAGCCTCTCCACGGAGGAATGGGACATATCCCGTTCGTGCCACAGGGCACAGTTCTCTAGGCTCGGGCCCAACCCCGCCCGCACCAGCCTGGCCAGGCCGCAAAGCCTCTCAGCCAAGATGGGGTTGCGTTTGTGGGGCATGGCCGAGGAGCCAGCCGGTTTTCCCTCCGCCAGCTCACCCACCTCCGAGCGCGCCAGGTGCCGCACCTCCAGGGCGATGACCTCCACCTGAGAAGCGGCTTGGGCCAAGGCGAACAGCACCCGAGCGTGGCGCTCCCGGGGGATCACCTGGGTGGTCACCGGGCAGGGGACAAGTCCCAGCTTTTCTAAGGCCAGCTCCTCTGCCTGAGGGGGGAAATGGGCGTAGGTGCCCACTGCCCCGGAGAGCTTCCCCACCGAGACATCCTCCCGAGCCCGCTCCAATCCCTCCTTAGCCCGTGCTACTCCATAATGCCAGTTGAGCACTTTGAGGCCGAAGGTGATGGGCTCGGCGTACTGGCCGTGAGTACGGCCCAACATGGGGGCCTGGCGATACCGCCGGGCCAACTCCCACAGGGCTTCCCCCAACTGGGCCGCCTTCCGGATCAAGATTGCCAAGGCCTGGCGCAGGATGAGGGCCAGGGCAGTGTCCTTGATGTCCGAGGAGGTAAGTCCCAGATGGAGAAACCTGCCCTCGGGGCCGACTGACTCCTCCACCACCTCCAGGAAGGCCAACAGGTCGTGCCCCAGCTCCCGCTCCCGGGCCAGGATGGCATCCAAGTCTAGCCTGGCCTTGCTGCGGATGGCCTGGGAGGTGCCAGCCGGGACCCTCCCCAGTTCCTCGAGGGCTTCCAGGGCAGCCAGCTCCACCTCCAGCCACTGTTGGTACTGGGAGGAAAGGGTCCACAGCTCCTTCATCGGCGACAGGGCGTACCTCTCCAGGCCGCCCTTTTCCTCAGGGTTCAGGTCCATAGCGGACATCCAGCTTCCCAACACCTCCTGAGACCCAGATGGTGGCCCGCTGGTGGCGGTCCTGATACTGGGGCGAAAAGTAAGTGCCGCCCACCAGCGTGAAATCAGGGGGCACCGTGATCTCTCCCACCCCCACTTGGGCCACTAACTCTACCCCCAGCCCTGGGGGCACCACTACCGTCACCTCGCCGACCCCGGATTCGATGTTCACAGAGAAATTCCCCCGGGCGGGGAGGACCACTTCCACCTCTCCCACCCCGCTATGGAGTTCCAGCGAGCTCAGGGCCACGCTCCCAAGGTCAAGCCGGGCGCCACCGACTCCGGCCCGCACCGTCAACTCCAGCGGCAAGTCGGAAGGTAGGGTCAGTTCCCAACTTCGACGTGGGCCCAGAAACGCCACGAAATCGAAAGGCCCCCAGGACCGGCTTTCCAGTCGCAGCGCGGCCACCCCTCCCTGGGCGTGCACTTCTTCGTGCAATTGCTCCCCCCACCTCAGCTCCAACTCTCCTCGGGCCAGCGTGCCGGGAAGGGCGCCCCCCTGCAGTTCCAGCCGGCATCCCCCACAGGCGAGGCTGATCCGGGCGGAGGTGACTCCTGGCTGATGGGGGTAAGACACAACCCTCACTTCCCCCGGCAGCATCCAGGTTAAGAGGGCCAGCCCCAGGAATCCCGATATCACCGCCACCAGCAGGCCCACTGCTCCCCAGCGCCGGCCCCATCGACCCAGCATGAGGTCCAACCCCCAAGCGATGAGAAAGAGGGGCCACAATTTCTCCAGCGCTTCCCGGGCATCCCAAGGGAGTAATCCGAGGTTTCCAAGGAGGAGCACCACCCCCAAGGCGATCAGGGTCAAGGGGAGGAGGAAGCCGCCCCGGGGGATCATCCTTCCCCTCCCCGCCGGGGCCAGACCAACAACCACAAGCCGGCCAAGATGAGCAGGGCGGGCCAGGCCAGCGTCCACTGGAACCAGCTGAACAAGCCCAAATTACGAAGGAGCAGCCCCACCCCGCCCAACACCAAGGCCAACCCCAACCACCAGTTTGCCCCTCCCAGTTCCCGCGCCCGCTCCCTGAGCTCCTGCTTGGCCCTCTCCCACCTTTCCCTCTGCTGGTCTTCTCTCCCCTCTTCCGGCAGGATCAACCACAGGAGGAGGTACAGCAAGAGGCCGGTGCCGGTGAACAGGGCGAACAGGAGGAATGCCAACCGGACCAAATTGGAGTCCACCCCAAAGTACTTGGCCAGGCCCCCGCACACCCCGCCCAGCATTCGATCGTCAGCGCTGCGGTAAAGTCTCTTCGGCATCCCGTTTGCTCCCTCTGGCAAGTCCTTCGGGGCATTGTACCACCCAGGGGTGCCTCAAGTTTTGGGTCGCAGTGACCGAGACCGGGACAGCGCCTCGGTCAATGCTCTCGGGGCATGGCAGCTTCCCATCTGCCCCGAAGCCACGCAGCCTTCTTTCGAGCAGCTTCTCGTTCTCCTGCACCGGCACTGTGATTCTCTTCAAGGCCTCAGGGGGCTCCTCGGAGGACCGCTTTAGGACCTTGGTACAGGCTTTGTCCGGAAGCATCCTTCTCTCCATTCTTTCCCAACCGAAAAGAATTGTCATGTTGCCATGTCGCACGTCGAATATGCTTCCCGGGACACTACCCAAGGTTCCGTGACCAATAGGGAAGCGTTGGAGCGGCAAAATGGGGGGACGGTTTCGTCCGGAAGGCCTTGCACCCAGACACCCTGGGAGCAGTACGATCAAACCCCGACAGTTTGGGGGAGACCTACCGTAAGGTTCAAGGGACACAGGAAGCGGGGAAGGCTACGTGGATAGTAGGGGTCCGGAAGCCGCTTCTTAACGCCCGCGCAGTGTACCCTGAGGGGCGGCCTTTCCTGGCCTCTGGGCTCTTAGGAGGTTTACACATAATTAATCTCTGGCCCCATACGTTGCCGCGCTGTTGCTATGGAGTTTGGGACAGAAATTTGCGCACCAGCTGGGCAATCACGTCGCTGGCCGCCTCTCCCGACGAGAGGTCCAGCGCTCGCTGCAGATACTCAAGTGCCTTCTCCTCTTCCCCCAGCCCCCAATAGCTAAAGCCCAGCTCAGCGTGCAGATCTCGGCGGGCAGGGTAACAGGCCAAAATCCTTTCTCCCTGGGAAACGGCTTGGGAGAATGCCTCGCGTGCCAGCTCCGGCTCGCCCAGCTGCTGATAGCTCAGGCCCAGGAACGTGTAGAGTTCCACTCCCAGCAGGGGAGCGAGCGGGCGGGGGGCTACCTGCTGTGCCCGCTCGAACGCCGCTATCGCCTGTGTCCAGTTCCCTTCCATAAAGTACAGGCAGCCCAGGTTGTTATACGCGACCGCAGCGGAGCCTCCTTCCTCACCGGTAAGGGAAAGGACTTCCTCAAACAGCGTCCTGGCTTCCTCATACTCTCCCTGCAGGAAGAGCGCCCATCCTAGGCTGTTTTTAAGTGTGGCCACGTCGGGGTGCTCCGCGGACAGGGAACGTATGAGCTCCGTCGCCTGCTGGTATGCTCCTTGATAAAGCAGGCAGGCAAAGATTTCCAGTTTGGTAGAGACATCAGATCCTCCGTGCTCTTCCGCCAGCTCAAACTCCGCAATAGCTTCCTGATATCGCCCCTGATGCTTGTAAAGTTGCCCAAGCCGATGATGGGTGTACCAATAATCAGGGTTTATATCCAAAGCTTCCAAAAGCTTGGCCTCGGCTGCATCTAAATTGCAGTTAAACAGGTAAATTTCTGCCTGCATCAGCCGGGCACGGACCCGCCACGACTCGGTTTCCGCATTGGTAAAAAGTTCTTCATAGGCCTCCAGAGCCTCTTGGTGATGCCCACTGGCAAACAGGGCTTGGCCCAGAGAATACAAAGCTTCCACGTAACCGGGATGGAGGGCGATCGCCTTTCGAAGGAGTTCGACCGCTTGGTCAGGCTCTCCCTGCACTTCGAGGGTCTCCTTGCCGAGTTCATACCAATAAGTGGCCGCTTCCTCCCAGGTAAGCGATATCTCATCGGTCACCCCCTTATCGTCGGTGACCCGGAGCGTGACCTGTTGCGGAAATCCAGCTGGAAACCGGTGCTCGAGGATGGGGTCCGTGGTAGAGATGTCGAAGGTGCCATCGGAGTTCCAATCCCACTCGTACTTGACGATCGCCCCATCGAGGTCCGCGGAGGGGGAGCCGTCGAACCGACACAAGTTCTCCGAGGAAGTGAGGTACTCCCAGGTGAACTCGGCCGTTGGCGGCCGGTTCCCCTCTTCGAACCGCGCCAACCAAACCACGATGTTCAGTGCCAACCGCTCCGCATCCAGGTGATCGATCCAATCATTGGCCAGGATGGAAAAGGCATTGCCGGCGAACACAACCCTCCCTTTCCCAAATTCCATGGCCGCCAGCACTGGGAACGGTCCCTCCTCCTCATCGGGCTGCCTTTTCCGATCGCCCCAATCATCTTCTCCAAATTCGTCGAACCAGGAGTCGGCGTCGGAGTGGGCGATCACCTCGGCATCTCCGAGCTCATCCAGGTACGTGCCATGGAAGTAAAACGAGGTTACTCCGTTTGTGATCCAGTGTTCTTCCAGTTGTGAAACCTCGATTACATGGAGATATAAGCCGTAGTGGTCAGTCGAATCGCAGATTATCCCGTTTCCCTTGAAGGAAACCCCGAACGCCCTGGCGATGGGATCCGCCCCGCCGGCAGGGCGTACCCTCCCACGCCAACCACGGGATGCGAGGAACAACCCTCCGCCCTGTTCCACGAACTCCCGGATGGCCTCCACCTCGGCGGGGGAGTAAGGGGGCGCTACCGTTGGCTCTAAAATCATCAGTACGGCCGCTCCCCGGAGGGATTCCGGCGTTATCGGCCGCTGGGTGAGGGCGCGGACCTCATAGCCCTGCTCCCGCAGCAGTCCCGCGAAGTGGGAAGCCCCATACGGGGCCGTCTCCCCGACGGCCAGGTCGTAGCCTTGGCCCTCCTCGTAGGTTCCCTCAGCTCGTTTGAGAAGGCGGGTTTCGTCGAACAATACCAGGAATCCGGGCACCGGGGCGACCTCCACCACCTTGCTGGCCACCGCGGTGGCCCCGAGGTCATCCGTAACCCTCAAGGTCACCTCATAGCTTCCCGGAGAGGGGAAGCGGTGCCTTGTCTCTGCCTCCTCAAGGTTTATCTCGTATATCCCGTCACCGTTTAAGTCCCACTCGTAGCCGACTATCTGGCCGTCCGGGTCCTGGGAGGCCGAGGCGTCCAAGACGACTTCCAGATAGGGGTAAATCGTCCCGGGGATGGCGAAATCGGCCACCGGAGGGCGATTCAGCACTTCCTCCGATGGCCATACCACACAGGCGGCGCCTTCGCTGCCCCAAGCCACCAACTCCTGGGAGGCCGCCACCACGGTTGCCGAACCGTACTGGGCTCCCCGGACCCCTATGCTCTCCCCGGCCTCGACATCCCATACTTCAAGCCCCGCGGCAGTGGGCAGTAGCAGGAACCTTCCGTCAGGGGTGAAGGCGAATTTTCCCGAACGAGGCGGGGCCTCCACCACGCCGAGCAAATTCCCCGTGGCTACCTCCCACACCCGGGTGGTACCGTCCTCGGAGAGGGTGGCCAGTTTGCTCCCGCCCTCAAGGAAAGTGAGCCCCCAAACGGTGCCGGTGTGGCCCTCGAGCACCCCCACCCGCTCCCCGGTCACGGACCACAGGGAGGCGGTACCGTCCTCGGAAGCCAAAGCCAGGAGGTCCCCCTCCGGCGAGAAGGTGGCCCACAGAATGTCATCCCGATGGCCGGTCAGGATGTGGAGGAGCTCCCCGGTAGCCGGGTCCCAGAGTCGGGCGGTATTGTCGGCAGAAGAGGAGAGGAGGAGCTTCCCGTCGGGTGAGAAGGCAAGGGCAGTGACGACATCGCGATGGCCGGATAGCAGGAGCACATCACTTTCCTCCAGCTTCCATAAGGTGATCTCCGCGCCGGTGGCGTAGGCCAGGAGGCGACCGTCAGGGGAGAGGGTGAGGAGATCGGCGGTGCCGGGGATGGAGGAGATGTGGGTCCAACTAAGCGGGGTCCACACCGAGATCCGGCTTCGCTGGTCCCCGACGGCGAGCCGTTCCCCAGAGGCAGAGATGGCCAGGGACCGGATTCCCCCCACCGGCCAGGGGAAGACCCTTTCCTGAAGGGACCAGAACCGCACCGTCTTGTCCCCGGAGCCCGAGGCGAGGAGCCGGCCGTCCGGGGAGAACGCAACCGACCCCACATCATCCCCATGTCCGGACAGGGTGCGGACGAGCTCCCCGGTTTCCACCTCCCACAGCTTGATCGTGTTATCGGTGGAGCCCGAGGCGAGGAGCCGCCCGTCCGGGGAGAACGCAACCGACCACCCATAACCCCCATGTCCGGACAGGGTGCGCAGGTGTTCGGAGCTCAGCACAGACGCAATGTAGGTGGCAGTATCATCGCCGGTGCTCACCCTGATCGTGTATGTCCCGGCGGCGGGAAACACGTGCTCGAAAACCACGCCTCGCCATTCATTGGGGGATAGGGAGAGGGGGGCTTCGCCGATCCGGTCACCTTCCACCTCGCACCAGATGGTCCGGGTCCCGGAGCGCAGCCCTGAATTTCTCACCCAGACCGTGATCGTGGCTCGCCGTCCCGGAAGGAGCGGCGTTGGGCTGAGATAGATCGCGGTCACGTAAAAACGGACGGCGGGTTTGGCAGTGACATACACTCCCCCGCTGCACCCATCCGGGCTGCAGACGCTCACCCTGGCAGAGGAGCTGAACTCGTAAGTGAAGCTAACGGTTTCGGTTTGGCCCGGTTGGAGGGTCAAGGACATTTCCTCGAACTTGGTCCCTCCCACGGTCAACCACACGTTCTTCGTAGCCGGCTCACCCCCCACGTTTACCACTGTGGCGGTGATGGTGGCACGGGTCCCGGTGAGGAAGGGCGGGCTGGGGCTTATGGAGATTTCGGCTACCACGAACCGCGCCGGACCGAAGCCCAGCAGGTCCCCCCGTTCGTTTCGGGCCAAGGTGTTGGCCGCGGCGGGGTCCACCGGGGTCACCGAGGCCCCTCCCGTGGCCACTATCCCCCAGCCCTGGTTATTCCGGACCGTGTTGTCGCGGATGTCAGCGCTGGAGGAGGCGATGTGAATGCCATCCCCCCCGTTTCCCTCGACGGTACAGTATCTGATCTGGGCTTGCGAGTTCAGGATCAAGCTGATGCCGGTTTTTTCACTGTCCCACACTGTGGTGTGCGTGATGGTTATCCGGGAGCCGAACGAGGCTATGATCCCGTGCCCGCCTGCACCCTGGACGGTGCAGGCGGTGATCGTTCCAGACGAGGCCTCGATGAGGATCCCGTCCCCGGGGCTTCCAGCTACCGTCACCCGGTCCAGGGTAAAGGCGGTGGTGTCCCGGATCTCCACAGCCCCTCTGATCTGGATCCCGGCGATCGCCACCGCTTGGGCAGCGGTAATACGCACGCTCCCCTCAATCATTGCCCCCGACTCGCCGCTGATGGTGAGGGGCTTGGTGATGAGAAGGTCGCCCCGATAGGTGCCGCGGGAGATATGGATTTCCGCCCCTTCGGGCGCTGCCCGGAGCGCCGCCGAGATGGTGGAGTAATCCCCGGGCACGCGGATGGGCCCGGTGGGCACACCCGGGCGGACGGGGGGCTGGACCGGCGAGGGGCCGGCCGGGATGGCCCGGGAGGGGATGATCCGGCGGGCATCGTTGATGGCCACCGCTACCTTGTACCTCTCCATCGCGCGCGGGATGAAACCGACATGCACCCCCACGATCTCCGCGCGGGCATCGATCATCGGCCCCCCGGAGTGTCCCCCCTCGGTGGGGGCGTCGTGCTGGAGCAAAACCCCGGATGCCCGTTGCCTAAACCCCTGGATCCTCCCCGCCACGGCCACGAACCCCACCCCGACATTCCCGGTGGGGGCGGGCAGGGGATAGCCCAGGACTCGTATCTCATCTTCGTACCGGAGTCGGTCAGAATCGCCCAATTTAAGCCAGGTGAGGCCGCTTGCGGGTATCTTCAGCACCGCCACGTCCATCCCGTAGTCGGCTTGCACAACGGAGGCCCGATACTCCCTCGTGTCCTCCACCGTGACCGTGATCCAGCTCGCCCCCTCGATCACATGGGCGGCGGTGAGGATGTAGCCGTCCGGGGAGATGATGGCCCCGCTGCCGTAGCTCTTATTGGTCTCGATGAAGACCACCGCCGGCTTGGCCGCCTCGATGATGCCTGCCCAGTCGATTTCTTGGGCCGCACCTGCACAAAGGGAGAGGAGGAGAAAGCCCGCCACCACCAGCCACCTTGCCCTATTCACCGCTTCCACCACCTTGCTCAGGGCAAACTCATCTTCGCATGATAAGACCCATCTTCTACAGTTGTGGATAAAAAGTTGAGTCCTGTAGGGCACTATGACGCCTGGACAACTGTCTTGGCACCATGCCCCGCCTCCCGGACCGCGGGCGGCACCGCCACCCCCACCGCCCCGAACACCTTTCCCACCACCCCCTTGAGCGGCGGCCGCAGGAGGTACCTCTTCCCCCCAT
>Ga0209426_1001260_pt1 | contig 16719 bp, 13 predicted proteins | sample Deesub1362B_J571_FD_187697 | JGI IMG/M metagenome (GOLD analysis project Ga0209426, IMG submission 187697) | Deep oceanic, basalt-hosted subsurface ecosystem from Juan de Fuca Ridge flank, Pacific Ocean, CORK Borehole 1362B_J2.571 (SPAdes)... ...
GGCGGTGCGGCCACAGCCGCCTTCGGCGGCTGGCCCGCAACCGCCGCGGGGGGCTGCCGCCTTCCCCGCCCACACACCGCCCCGGTCGCCGCACCGGGGGACGGCGGAGGCGGAGGATGAGATGAGCCGCAGGACGTACAGCATAACCTTCTTCGTCGGGAACGTGGCCACCGAGCCGGAGTTCTTCGTCACCCGCTCCGGTCTGCCGAAGTGGGTCTTCCGGCTGGCCGTGGACCGCGACGTCTGGTCGCTGGCCTTCGAGGACGTTAACGCCAAAGGGGCCGACTTCTTCACGGTGGAGTGCATCGGGGATCGGTGGGCGGACCTGCAACTGCACCGGGGCGACCTGATCACCGTGCTCTGCGTGCCCCGCTCCCGCGACGTCACGACGACGGACGGGCAGAGGCGGGTGGTGACCTACTTCCGCGCCATCCAGATCGTCGTCGTCCACCGCAAGAACCCGCCGGAGGAAGACCTGCCGTCGGAGGTCACGGAGTTGGTCCCCGTCCCGAACGTGGAATCCCTTCACCGGTTGTTGAACGAGGCCGTGGAGAAGGACGATGCCCGACGTTGAGGTCGAACTGGATCTCGACCTGGACTTCCACTGGCCCAAACGGGGCTGGCTCATCGGCCTGGCCGTCGCTCTGGCCGTCGCCCTGCTCTGGCTCCTGGGCCGCGGCCACACGCCGGTGGTCAACGGCCGGCCTGCGGTGCTGACCTTGCAGCGTAAGGCGGTGCTGGACTACCTTGCCCGGGCCGACGGGTGGATCAATGCCGTTGCCTCGCAGAACGTGACCCTGGACGGCCTGATGCCGGTCTCCCCGACAGCGACGGTCACGCCGCCTGTCGCCGTGACGGGGATGGTGACGGCGACGTCGCCGGTGACGGTGCCGGTGTTGACCTCCACCGTGGGCCTGACCGTTCCCGTACTGCCCACGGCCACGCCGATGCCGGTCATCGCCCCGGCGCTGCCGGGGGACCTGCTGAGCCGGGTGGAGACGTTGAACCGCACCCGCACGGTCCTGCTGCGGCTGGCGGATGGACTCGCCGTCCGGGAGCCCCCGCCGGGGATGGAGGGGGTACACGGCCTGATCTCCGATGCGGTCGGGGTGTCCCTGGCCTGGTGTGATGCATTGGTGGACTACTACGCCGCCCCCGGCCCGGAGAAGGTGCCGGACCTGCTGGCGGCTCAAACGCAGGCAGGTGAGGCGCTGGAGGCTGCCCGGCGGGCGCTGGACGAGCGGCGGGCGGTGATACAGGGGGGAGGGGAGTGGTAGCCGGCAACAACGACGACACCTTCTGGGCGAACCAAGTCGAGAACCTGCGAACCGCGCTGGAGGCGGCCGAGCAGGTGCGGGTGATGGCCGAGGAGAACTACCGGCGGGCGCTGGAGGCGCTGAAGGAGGTCGCCCGCCTGCTGATGCCCGACGTGATAAGAGAGGCAACCGAGGCCGGCCGCGACCTCGGGCCGAAGGACCTGGTGGAGGCAGCCCGAGCCCAGACCGCGATGCTCAAGGTGTACCGGGCCTCGTCCGGCAACGCCCGGCGGGAGGACCTAGAGCAGGAGGCGGCCCGGCTGCGGGCAGAGGTAGCCCGCCTCCGGCCCTACGAGGAGCAGGCGCGGGCCTTGGAGATAGAACGCAACGCCCTCCGGGAACGGCTGCATGCCACGGAGGGCACCGTGTCGGTCCAGGTGGAGACAATCAACAATCTCCGGGAACAGGTCCGGGATCTGCGGCGGCAACTGGCGGAGGCATTGGCCGGGCAGCGGCCCCAGGCCCAGCCTTCGCCACCGCAAGAGCAACCGAAAGCCGAGGAGCCCGTGGCCACCGCCCCGGTCACATCGGTGATAGAGCAGAGCAAAGCACGGACCAATGCTCCCGACAAGGCCCTTCCGCCGGACGACCCTGCCTGGGCCATTGTCAAGGCGATGGGAGAGACGGGGCTGTGTCTGCGCGACGAAATAGCACACGCTGCAGGCGTGGGGGATGCGAAGTGGGGCACGGTGCGGGAGATGTTCAAACGTCTCCGCGATGCAGGTCTCATCCAAGAAGAGCGCCCCGCAGTGGAGTCGGTGGGACGGACGCCCTTCCTGGTCTCTCTGACCGAGACGGGTAAAGCAACCTTTTGCCGACGGTTCGGCCACGAGCCTGCTCCCTCGATCTTCGCCCGTCTTCTTGCTCGTCACAAGTCGGTGGACCACGCCTGGCTCAACCTCCAGGCCGCCCGGACATTGAAAGCGCGAGGGTATGACGTCGATCTGTTCCCGCGGGAGCAAAGTGTGGACGGTAGCACATTCGCACCTGACCTGATAGCGGCGAAAGACGGGCAGGTGTTTTACATCGAGTGCGAACGGGAGACCAGGAAGCACCCGGGGGAGCGTGCAAGGAAGTGGGAGATCTACCATCACGCCACAGGAGGGCAGTTTTACATCGTCGTGCCCAACAAGGCGACACAGAGCGCCATTCTGTCGGAGATCGGCCGCTGGGTCTACGAACACGGCAAGCCGGTCACCGTGCATATGTGCACGCTGGCCCTTTTACGCGAACACGATGACGTGTGGGTCCTGAAGAGGGAAATACGGCGGCGTTAGTGCCAGGCACTAACAGTTAGTGCCTATGGCGCTAGATAGACACCGCACTAGGGGGGGTTAACGACTTAACGCTATGGCACTAAATCCAAGTGCCGGATATCGGTGCCCTGGCGTTAAGTCGGAAGTCGGTGCTAGCAGGGAGATTAACACCTTAACGTCCCCGAAGGGGTTAGGGCTTTAGGTTCGAAGAGTTGCTTGACGATGGGTTAAGAACACGTATACTACTTTCGCGTTCGCGCCAAGGAGGGTAGGTTATGCCTGCAATGCCGTCCGTCTCAATCTCCTCTCCCGTTGTGCTCCCCGACCGCAGGGTCGTCGCATTGGTGGGAACGGGAGAACACGCCAGGCCGGTCACTTGGTACGTGGAGCACCAGGTGACTACAGGGAAGTGGCGAGAGGAGGTCATACCGGCAGAGATCGTTGGGTTAAGTCGCCCTCTCCACGTCTTCCGTGCGCCCCGCAGGACCAACCTCATCGTCCACGCCTGGCACGGGGACAGGGAAACCTTCTGCCCTCCGACCTGGTGGGACCTGGCCATTGGGTCTGGGGCCTGTGGCCTGGGGTGCCGGGCTTGCTTCCTCATCCTGACCCACCGCGTCCGCCGGGACCCTTGTCGGCATCTCTTGTATGACAACGTGGATGACTTCCAACGGGCGGTAGAACGCTGGTTGAAGGACCCCCGCCGCCGGCCGTTCCATACCCTCGGCGTCGGCATCGACCGCTCCGATTCGCTGCTTTACGAGGGCGTGACGGGGCACGTGCGCCGTCTGGCTCCCTTGTTCGGCTCATCGGAGTACAATCCCAACGGCAACCGCCTCATCCTTCTAACGAAGACGGCCAACGTGGGCTACCTCGAAGAAGTGGCACCGCTCCACCGCCGGAACATCGTGGTGAGTTTCAGCCTCAACCCCGAGGCCATCGCCGATCTGTGGGAAGGGAAATGGCCCGACGGGGAACGCATCACCCCGCCGATCGACCGCAGGCTGGAGGCGGCAAAGGCCGCCCAAGAGATGGGATATGAAGTGAGAGTGCGGCTGGACCCCATCCTGACGCCGGAGGGTTGGGAAGACTTGTACGCCGACTTCGTGGTGCAGGTCAAAGCGCTGGGGATCCGGTTCCGGTATTGGACGCTGGGAACCTACCGGGAAAAGAACCCCCAACTGGATGGCTGGCGTGAAAGGTGGGGACTGCCTCCGATGGAGTGGCATCCCAATGAGGCGGATTTGGTCAAAGAGGGGACACACTACCGCCTCTCCGATGAGAAGCGGCTGGAGATCTACACCGAGGTGATGGCTTTCATCCGACGTGAGTTCCCCGACGCCCAAATAGGGGTGTGCAAGGAGACCCACACGCTGCGTAGAAAGCTCATGATATGCAAAGCATACTGTAACTGTTTACTGTAAGGGTTTGCAAAATCTAATAAATTGCGTAGAATTGAAAACCGGAGGACAAAATGGCTTACAAGGAAGCTTTGCAAACATATGTCCCCCGAAGTTCGCGAAGAGTCTTGTTGGTTTGGCCCAATTATTATTCCAAATATCCCCCTTTGGGTCTGCTGAAGCTGAGTGCCTACCATCGGCAAGTAGGGGACCAAGTCCACTTAGTAAGACCCCCTGACCCCGGTCCCTGGCGTCCCGACTTGATTTTGGTAACCTCACTCTTCACATATGCATGGAAGAGCGTACATGATGCCATCTCGCACTACCATGCACTATACCCCTCCGTTCCCATCTTCTTGGGAGGCATTTACGCTTCGCTGATGGAAGAACACGCTAAGGAAAACATACCAGGTGTGACATACATCCATAAAGGACTAGTCGAAGAGGCTGAAAAGCTGCTACCGGATTATAGTCTGTTGGAGCAATGGATGCCTGATTGGGACGCCAGCATAATGTTCACATCACGGGGCTGTGTGCGAAGATGTCCATTCTGCGCAGTTCCCCGCTTGGAACCCGACTTTGTGGCGAGACCCTCGGTACGGCCCTTCTTACATCGTGGCCATAGGCGCATTGTGTTGTGGGACAACAACTTTCTAGCTTCCCCTTATGCAAAGGATATACTGAAAGAACTCAGCACATTGAGGAGAGGAGGAGACAACTTCGATAAAGGTCGACGGTTCATTGTAGACTTCAATCAAGGCCTTGATGCCCGCTTGCTAAACGCTGATTACGCTCAAGCTATTAGGCGAATAAGGGTTCCTATCATTCGACTGGCATATGACCAGACGGTTTATCAACGGTCGGTCAAGCAAGCCATCGACAACTTGAAAGAAGCTGGCATCAATCCACGTAAAATCATCGTTTACGCGATGTACAACTATCGTGACACTCCCCAGGATTTCCTGCAGCGTGTGCAAGAATTGCTGGAATGGGGAGTAGCCGTTTACCCTATGCGCTACCAGCCATTAGATGCCACATCTAAAGACGAATATGTGGGCGAGCACTGGACTCCCGAACTGCTGGAAATGGTTGCTAAAGCCCGTAGGGTTCTGGGAACGAACGGTGCTTGGCCTCCTTATGAAGCATTGAAGGAAAAGTTCATCAATGCGCGCACGCTGGTGGAAGCACTAACGCTCAGACCGCCTCGCCGTCAAATAAGCGTGGTGGTATAGAATACAAAACACAGAGGTGTGAGGGAAAGTGCATATGGAAGAGAGACAATTCATTCAAATGACCTCCGAAGATATCGGGGGGGCCCTGATCAGTATCCTCTCGGAAGGACTATATACCGACCCTATGCACGCTGTTCGCGAGTATGTCCAGAACTCGATAGATGCGGGGGCTCAGTACATTGTAATAAAGATGACTGGCAACTCGGTCATCATCTCCGATGATGGGTGTGGGATGAATTTGGAGGAGTTGAAACAGGCTCGCCAAGTTGGCATCTCTAAAAAGGATTACCTGCAATACGTGGGTTTCCGCGGCATAGGGATCTATTCCGGGTTTGGCCTCTGCGATCAGTTGGTAATTACCACACAGAAACTGGGTGAAAGACATCGATATATCCTCACCTTCGACTTTGCAGCGATGAGAAGGAGAATCGCTGAGGAACGCAAAGACCGGAGCAAGGTTACTTCCTTGACCGATTTGCTGTCCCAGCACAGTTGGTTCGAGAGCGAGCCGGGAGACCCCAGCCAACACTATACCACGGTGGAATTGCAAAATATAGCCCAGCATCACCTCTCGCGCCTCTATGATGTGGCAAGGCTCGAGCAGTATCTATTGCGAAATGTACCCATTGATTTTCACGATGATTTCGAATACAAGGATGTTATTGCGGAAGAGCTTGCCCGCTTGCCTGGATATAGAGCTGCCCAAGTATTAATACAGGCAGATGGACAGCCTGATATCCTTGTAGCTAAACCGCCGATTCCAGCTCTCGCACCTCCACGGATGGGCTATCTCCGGCGAGAAGACGGCAAACAGGTAGCTTTCTACTGGTGGTGTCGTCATAAGAACCCCCAAAAAATACCCGACGAGTACTCTTCATACCGAGGATTCACTCTCAAGCTAAAAGGCTTCACAATCGGCGATAACCGTAAGTTACGCAGATATTTTAGGAGAGGCGGGGGCACCCTGTACGAGTGGGTCGTTGGAGAAATCTATGTGTTGGACGAGGACGTGATTCCAAATGCCGAACGCGATGACTTTCAATCTAACCAGGCTCGAGAAGCCTTGTATGCGGTTCTAGACGATTTCCTGGTGGATGTTCAAAAGCAGGTGGACCAGTGGCGAAAGGAGAGAAGAGCTACCGAGGAAATTAAAAAGGCAGAGGAATTAGTCAGTGAGGTCAGAGGAATTCTTGAGGAAGGGGAAGCCCCGGATTACTGGAAGCTGCTAGAGAAAGTAGATAAAGCCTTAGAAATAATCAAAAAGCAACGTCGGAATCTGCCTACTACCCAGAGAAGCGCGGCTGATAAAATTCGAGACCGTGCTAAGAGGTTAAGAGATCGGATTCGAAAAGAGATAGAAAGCCCTACCCCCCCTGAGCAGAGGCGCGCACGCAGGGCGCGTAAGAAGAGTATAGCCTCACCACCATTCCCAGAGGAGACACCTTACACACCTACTTCAGAGGCACCATCTCTGCTCCCACAGGTCCCTCCAAAGAAACGTCCGCTCTTGCAGGTTATCCAGGAAGCCGGAGGAGAAATCTCTGAGGGGTGCTATATTTACCTCAAGGTTATTGAAGAAGCCCTGTTGGATGTACTTGAGGAAGAAGTCTACCAGGATTTAATGGCCTATATCGAGGCCCGCCTCACCGAGGAGATGGAGGAATGAGGAATGGGCGGGTTTCGAAGTTCAGAAAATAAGGACATAGTACGTCGGCAATGGGACCTTCCCATTATCAGGCAATACAGCCAGTCGGTCGGGCATAGATTAAGCTATCTAGGAATGCCTGGTCCCGAGTTGGCGGATCTTCTAGATTGGCAAGATTTCTTGGCACGAGAACGCACAGCGGTAGAGGGCTACTATAGGAACCGTAAGAGCGGAATCGACCGCACAGTCCAGCGGCAAATGATAGCCAATGTTATGAGCCTGGGACCTAATTTCTCGTCCGGCTTTGAACTAATGAGGGGCGATGTGGAGAGCTTGATACTCACAGGGCGAGATATGGATGACCGAAAACCTCAATGCGGTAACGGACGCCCCGGGCCGGACGGAAGGTTGTTCTACGATCTGATTAACTTAGATTTCTGCGGCGGCGCGGGATACAAAACTAGAGGCGGGCATGCAAGACGAATAAAGGCCATAAAAACCCTAATCGCCCGGCAGCAAGGCCACGACTTCTTGTTTCTCCTAAGTCTGAATGTGCGCTCTACTATCGGGAAAGAGCTCACAGAGTATCTGTCAGATGCAAGAGCTCGATATGGCAAAGAGAACTCTCGCTTCCGGGACCTCTTGGATTGGCATACTGGCGTTGGGCAGCAATGCTTGGTTCTAAAAGCTGCGATTCCCTTGTTTGTCCAGCAGGTCGCAGAAGCCACAAGTTTCGTTGTAAAGTGCTATCCCCCTATAACCTATGTAGGCACCGGCCGGGCAAGAATAATTCACTTCGTTTTTCAACTAGCCTACCAGCAACGAGCGGAATTGCCCGTGTACAGTGACCGTTTCGTCCCCCAGACTCCACTGCAGGTCCTAGAATTACCCCTGATGGAGGTGAAAAAAGCCACGATAACTCTCGCCGACAGCCAGCCCCCCGGGCTGTCCGAGAGCGCTTGCTCCCAGGCTCTTTCCTTTCTTAGCGAGCCAGTCCGCACTGCCATTTTGCAGAGAAGATTTGGCAGTTCGCGGCCTCTGCCTGAAGTGGGAAGAAGCGACTAAGCCTATCTGAAAAAGACTAGCCCTGCCTTGGGTCTCGGGTCAATGGAGGTTTGACCCGACCACCCCCGCGTGGTAGAATTTTGAGCAGAAACGGACGGTTGTCGCCCCGGAAGGGGCAGGCCGTCCGTTTTCGTTTGTCGAAGACAAGATGGGGTTGAAACTTTCCTGGCAACAAATCCCATACGGCTATCTCCAACGACCGACCGCCTGCCTGCTGGACGGCCGGGACGAACCGGTGGCGGCAATCTTCAACCCCTTCATCGCTCGACCGGTAGCCGCCATCCTGGAAGCCCTGTCCAACGGGCGAGGTCGGGGCCGATTGGACGATGCCCGGGCCGACCTTGCCCACTACCTGGCCCGGCGCCTGGAGCTGGACGAGGCCCAGGTGCTGGAGGCGCTGGATTGGGCCGTCCGACGGGCAGGCGTAGAGATAATCCCGGACGAGATCGAGGTGCGTATCCGGGCCTGGCCGTGAGAGCAGGAGGCGAGGAGAAAGCGGATCGGGAGGTGAACATGTCGAAGCGTTTCATCCTGCCGGTAATCGCGGTGCCGGTGCTCCTCTTGGCAGGACTCCTCGTCGCCCTGAACGCCGGTGAGGCTTTGCCGGCCCTGGCCTCTTCCGGACCGGCCGGGGCAATCGAACCGGCGTTGGCCGCATCCGGCTCCGTCACCTACTACCAGTACCTCCCTCTGGTCCTCAAGAACTGCTCCCCTCCCTGCATCACCTACGACGGCACCGTGGAGATCGTCGACCACAGGGAGATCGACCACACCCGCATCGTCGTCCTCTTGGAGAATCGGGGCATCACCGCCCCGCTCCGATCGGCGGCGGAAATCGTGCGTAGCGTGAGGTACCGGCAATGACCGTGGCGACGCGGGTGCAGGGAGTCCGACACCGCATCGGTCCTGTCCTGTTCTGGCGACGAAAGCCGCCGAAGAGGGAGTACCTCAACGACATCAAACTCCTCAAGGCGGGGGCCGAGTACGACGAGGAGGGCCGCCTCCGATACCTCTGGCGGCACCTCCGGCTTCGGCGCAACGGAGCCTGGCAGACGGCATACCAAGTCGTCCGCCTCTACGTCCTCACCTATCTCCCCGCGGACGAGGCCCAACTCGCCTCCCGCCACCAGGCGATGGCCAAGGTCCTGCGCGGGCTCCTCTGGTCCGGCGTCACCCCGGTCTACCTCAAGATCGTCAACCCAAAGGGCGAGGGCATCGCCCAGGTTTACGGCGTCTCCGTCCTGGTCGAGGACCGGGGCGAGGGCGACGAGAAGGATCGGGCCGTGCAGCGGTCGCAGGAGGCAGCCGCGGCGCTCTTGGCCGCGCTCAAGGCTGCCTATCCCCAGTCCGGCTACGCCCCCCCCGACCTGAAGACGGTCGTCTGGATCGACGAGGCGTTCCGCAAGATGCCCTACGCCCTCGTCCTGCGCGGCCACCCCGACCCCCGCGAGGCGGCTCCGTCTGTCCGCGTCTCCCCGGAGAGAGGGATGGAGGACAAGACCGGGATGGGCCGGCCCCAGGAGATCGGCCTCCGCCAGGGGGAGATCGTCAGCCAGGGGATGATGGCCCAGGGGCTGCCGATGGTGCAGGTGACGATGTGCTTCCCCGTCGGGGAGACGCCGGAGCAGGGACAACGGGAACTGACCCTGCTCTACCAACGGCTGGCCCGGGCTGCCTCCGTCTTCCGCAGCCGTGTCCAGGGCACCGGTGGCATCTCCGTGGGTATGGGCATCCCCATCATCACCACCGTCCAGGTCGGCGAAGGGAGCACCGCAGGCTACGGCGTCTCCCGCTCCCACACCGCAGGCGAAACCCACGCCGTCTCCGTGGCCAAAGCCCACACCGACGGCTGGTCCTACGTCAAAGCCCGCGGCCACTCCGTCGTCCACTCCGAGACCTGGAGCGAGGCCCACACCACGGGCGGCTCCCACTCCGTGGGCATCGGCCACACCGCCAGCCACAGCCGGGGGACCTCCCTGGTGAGGTCCGAGTCCCACGGCATGGCCGACACCCGAGGATGGGCCGAGACCCGCGGCTGGGCCGAGACCCGCGGCACCGCCCATACTACCTCTACCAGCACAACCCACGTGCCGGCCGTCACCTCCCATTCCCACAGCGAGGCCGTCTCAGGGGCAAACCCGGAGAACCCGCCCACGACCATCGACCTGAGCATCTCAGGGCGGAAGGTCAGCATCGGTTCCGGGTACAATGAGGGCCAAAGCACCGTCACGCCCCCGGTCACGGAGACCACCGGGGACACACTCGGGTCGAACGTGCAGGGGAACTTGGCCATCCTGCAGGGCGGGATGCAGGAGGGAGAGCACCACACCGTTACCCGCCCGGTCGCGCCCGGCACGGTCACCAGCCAGCAGTGGACGGACAACCGCACCGTCACCTTCCCCGACGGCGCGCCCGATCCGGCGGCCCTACGCCAGATGGCCCTGGACGCCGTCAACGTCAACGACTTCTCCGACGTACCCGAGGGGGTGGACGTGGCGGTCTCCGTGCAGACCGGGCAGACCCTCTCCTCGTCCGATTCCTGGACCACCACCCCTGCCCACACCATCACCTCCACCTCCTCCGCCACTACCCATTCCTACTCTCACACCGTGAGCGGTTCCCACACCGAGAGCGGCTCCCACACCGTCAGCCACTCCACCGGCATCGCCCGCGGCACCAGCGAGACCCACGGCACCGCGGAAAGCCGCACCGAGATCCACACCTCCTCCTGGGCCCATACCGTCGCCCACGGGCGTGGCATCGCCGAGGGATGGTCGGAGTCCGAATCCCACGGCGTCTCCGGAGCCGACACCCGCTCCGCCGGGGAGTCCTTCGGCGTCTCCTCCGCCGTGGGCACCGGCATCACCCGCGCCCAGGCCCTCACCGTCTCCCGCGGCGTGGGTCTGGGGGTGGGCCTCAGCCCGACCCTGACCCTCTCCCGCTCGTACCAACTGACCGACTACGAGGCGGCGATGGCCGCCCAGGTCCTTGAAGAACAGATGCGCCACGTGGAGCGGATCATCAAGGACGGCGGCGTCTACGTGGACACCTACTTCCTCGTCCCCTCCCTGGAGGCCCGCAACGCCCTCCAGGCCCTGGCCCACCAGGCCTACCACGGCACCGAGGAGGTGGTCACCCCCGTCCAGGTCCTCTCCCCCCACCCGGACGAGGAGATGTACGTCCGCACCCACGCCTACCTCCTCCTCCCGACCTCCGTGCCGGAGGAGAGCCCCTACGCCCTGGAGGGCTGGCGGTACTCCTCGCTGATGACGCTCCCCCAGGCGGCGACGCTGGCCGTGCCGGAGGTCTTCGAGTACGGCGTCGCCCGCACCGTCGCCCGGCGGCTCCCCCGCTACGCCCTCCACCACTTCGAGGAGGGCATCCTCCTTGGTCACCAGTGGTCCTCCGACCTCAATCAGTTCACCGACGTCCCCCTGCGGTTGCCGCTTCGCTGGTTCATCAACGCCTTCGTCGCCGGCGCATCCGGTGCGGGGAAGTCGGTGCTCCTGGGCCGCATCGCCTACGAACTCCAGACGCGGGGCGTCCTGGTCTTCTTCTTCGACCTGGGCGACGGCCAGCGGGACCTGATCCACGTCCTGGAGCCGGGGCGGTACGAACTGCGGGGCATCGCCCCCAACCACCCCCGCCGGATGAAGTGGAACCCGCTGCAGGTGGCCCGGCGCATCCACCCCGAGGACTACATCGACCTGGTGGTGGAGGTCATCAGCAACGCCGGGGCGCTGGGCCCCAAGCAGCGCACCGACCTGGCCGACGCCCTCAAGGCCCTCTACCTCGACCTGGGCGTCCTCACCGACTACGAGGAGGTCTGGGACCACCCCCGGTGGGGGAAACTGGACAAAGGCGACCTGAACGCCGTCAACGCCGAGCGGCGGCGGCGGGGCAGGGAGCCGCGCCCGGACGGGGAGTACCGGTTGGCCGACCTGGAGGAGTTCGAACTCCAGGCCGTCGCCGTCTGGCGGTCCCGCCGGGCCTCCTTCGCCGCCCTCTACCACCACGTCGAGCGCATCCAGGAGACGAAGCCCGGCGGGAAGCGGGGCGGGGCGTCCCAGGATTCCATCGAGGGTCTGAAGAACCGCCTCCGCCCCCTGATGCGGCGCACCATCGACCCCGGACAGTGGCTGGACGACCCGGAGCCGCTGGACGGATACCGCGACCGCTTCCCCGACGGCGGCGTCGTCCTCATCGAGGGGGTCGGCGTCATCAACGAGTACGTCAAGGCCGTCTGGTTCAGCCTGGCTGTCAGCGTGCTCTTCCTGGACGCCGTGGCCCGCTTCAACGTGTCCGAGGAGGAGGACCCCGGCGCACGCCAGGAGGTGACCGTCATCTACGACGAGGGGAACAAACTGCTGACCGCCGGGGCGACGGTGGCCACCGCCCAGGACCGCACCGGCCCCCAGACCTCCCCCATCTTCGTCAAGACCCTGCGCGAGGGGCGGAAGTACAAGTTCCGCTCCGTCATCGGCGTCCAGGACCCCGAGGACGTGCCGGAGGCCATCATCACCAACTGCTCCGTCTACTTCGCCGGGCCCATCCGCTCGGAGAAGGGCCTCCGCGTCGTGATGACCAAGATGGGCCTGTCGCCCACCGGCTTCGTGAGGAACGAGTATTGGGAGGACTTCGCCAAGCGGCAGAAGTACGTCTTCGCCACCCGGTTCGCAATGACCGACCGCCGGGAGGACCAGGAGCCGTGCCTGTTGGTCGCCGCCCCCCTCCCGACGGTGCGGATCTACAACAAGTACCTGCCGACCTACTTCCCCGATATGGACGTATGACAATGACCCCGTTCCAATCCCGGATTCAAGGAGGTGTCCTATCAACGCAAGACCGCGCTCCTCATCGCGGCCGTCCTGGGCCTCGCGGCCTGTCTCCTGGTCTTCCTGACCCTCTCCAGGGCGACGAAGACCCAACCGGTCGTCGTCGCCGCCCGCTACCTCCCCGCCGGGACGGTCCTCTCCCGCGACGATGTGGACGTAGAGAACGTACCCACCTCCGCCGTCCCCGAGGGGGCCTTCTCCGACCCCGACCAGGTCGTGGGCAAGACCCTGGGCCTGCCCCGCGCCGAGGGGGACGTCATCACCTTCGTCGCCTTCGAGCAGGCCGCCGTCCCGGTCACCGACCCGACGATGCGGGCGGTGGCCCTCGACCTCACCCCCGCCCAGGCCGGGGGCGGCCTGATCCGGCCCGGCTTCTACGTGGACGTCATCGCCGAGTTCCCGCCGGACATCCTCAACCGGCTGCGGGTGACCGGCGGGGCCGGAGTCGGCGAGGCCATGGGGTACGAGCCCACCCCCACGCCTATCCCCTACGAGGCCCGACCAACGCCCACCCCGCGGCCTGCGCCCGCGGCCCGCATCGTCGTCTCCCACCTGCGCGTCCTCTACGTCTCCCCCTGGCTGGTCGCCGCCGAACCGGCCGAGGAAGAGGAAGGCCGTAACAGGCTGGCCCCCGTCCGCACCACGGCGTCGGCCCGGGCCGGGGTGGTCGTCCTGGAGGTGCCCGTCGAGCCGGTGGAGATCGACGAGGGGTTCCGGGTCTCCCTCCCCGCCCTGCTGGCGATCCTGAACAACGAGGCCAACGTCCACCTGGCCATCGCGCCTCCCTCCGCCGCCGCCGTCCCCAACGTCTCGGTCCGGCTGGAGGACCTCTTCGCCTACGTCGCCGGGGCCAACCCCGGCAACCCCACGCTGACGCCGATCCCGCCGACACCAACGCCCACGGCGACGCCGACGATCACGGCGACGGAGACCGTCAGCCCGACGGTGCAGCCGTGAAGGAGGGAGGAGAGATGGGCAACCAACCGCGCATCCGCATTTTCGTCGCCGCGGCGGGGCAGGAGACGGTCAACGACCTTTACCGCGCCATCCTCAACGACTCCCGCCTCATGGCCGCGGGGGCCGCCGCCACGATGGACGCCCTCCCCACCACCCTCCCCTACGCCAACCCCGACGTCCTCATCCTCGACGCCGAACTCCTGGTCGGCCTGGGGAACCCCAAGAAGATGGTGGAGTACGTGGGGAACCTCCCCGGGGCCGTCGTCCTCCTCCTCCCGGCCAACCTGGACGCCCTGCGGGGCCAGTTCGTCGCCCTCCCCAACGTCCACGAGGTCCTCCAGAAGCCGGTCTCCCCCTCCGAGGCCGTCGCCCGCGCCTACCAGGTCGGTATCTCCGCCCAGGTGGCCACCTCCGCCCAGGCGGCCCGGGCCGCCGCTTCTGCAGAGGGGACGGCCCAGGCCGGGGGAGCGGCCCTGCCCGGCCTGGTCGTCGCCGTTTTCGGCAAGGGCGGGACGGGGAAGACCACCATCGCCGTCGGCCTGGCCACCACCTTCCACCGGCACGGCATCCGCACCCTCCTGGTCGGCCTGGACGTGCCGGACGCCGTGGGCATCCAACTCGGCCTCTCCCCCTCTCCCAACATGCTGGAGTGGTTCCGCAACCCGTCGTTGGAGACACTGGAGTCGCTGATCCGGCAGCCCAAGTCGCCGGACCTGCCCGACGTGCTCCTGTCGCCCAACGACGCGGTGGCCGCCGCCGCCATCGCCAACGCCGACTTCGTCGAGCGGCTGCGGGAGGCGGTGCGGGAAACCGCCGCCACCCTCCCCAACCTCACCCCGGCAAGCGTCGCCGACGTCGCCGCCGACGGCGCACAGCAGGCGATGGCGGCAGGGGGAACGGGCCGCATCGTGGCCCTCATCGACGCCATCCGCCGACTCCCCCGGCCCTACGCCGCCGTCGTCCTCGACCTCCCGCCGACCCTGGCCAACGACTGGGCCGTCCAGCCCATCCGCCGCGCCAACGCCGTCATCCTCGTCGCGGAGCCCTCCTACACCGACCAGGTCAACGTCGCCCACGCCGTCCAGGTGCTCACCGGCGCGGTGGACGCCCGCTACCGCCTCTCCCGCTCCTCCCTCTACATCGTCCTCAACCGCGTCCAGGAGGGGGACCTGGACGGGAGGGCGATGCAGGAGGGGATCGCCACCCTGAACGAGCAGACCCTGGGCGAGGCCTGGGCTCCTCCCATCCTCGCCGTCGTGCCCGCCTCCCCCGCCGTCCGCAAGGCGCAGATGGAGTTCCGCTCCCCGCTGGACACCGACCCGGGGATGCGGTCGGCGATGGAGGCCATCGCCCGTTATTTCTTCGGCGACGTCATCGCGGAGCAGAAACCGGCCCGCAGGTACATCCGTATCGGGCCGATCCGCCTCGGCGTGAGGAGGTGAGCAATGCCGGTCCTGGGGCTTGCGCAGACCGAGGGCTTCGCCGTCCCGGAGCACAAGGTGGCCGAGATGGCCGCCGAGGTCGCCGGTGCGCTGGCCGCCGAGTTCGGCGACGCCCTCCTGGAGCCGACCCCGGCCCAGGCGGAGCAGGTGCGCCGGCGCATCTACGGTCTCCTCCAGTCCGTCGGCCCTCGCTACGGCCTCCGCTCCGGCCAGGTTTCCGAGGCCGCCGCCCGCATCGCCGACCAAGTCCTCGGCTACGGCTTCCTGGAGCCGCTGGTCCAGGCCGCGGCGGAGGAGAAACTGAACGAGGTCATCGTCAACCCCGACGGCTCCGTCTTCGCCCAGCCCGCAGGTGAGACCCTCTTCTGGCCGGTCGTCGTCGACCCCACCGGCCGGGCGATCTGGGTGCCGTGGGGCAAGGAGGGGAACTACCGCCCCTACCGCCCCGCCCTCCTGGACGTGCAGGTGACGGTGGCCAAGCTGCTGGCCTCGGTGGGGGTCCAGGCCAGCGAGGCCAACCCCATCGTCTCGGCCAAGATCCCGCCCTCGTCCCGGCTGCCCGCGGGCGCCCGCGTCCACGTCGTCGTCCCGCCCGCCGCCGTCGGCGAGTACCCCGCCGTCAACGTCCGCTTCTACACCGCCCGACCCGTCACCGACGAGCTGCTGGTGGACCGATGGAAGATGCTCTCCCCCCGGATCGCCGAGGCGCTCACCCGCGCCGTCCTCGACGGCCGGCGGATCGTCGTCTCCGGCCACACGGGCGTCGGCAAGGCCACGCTCCTGTCCTGGCTGTCGTCCAAGATCCCCGACCACGAGCGCATCGTCACCGCCGAGGACCCCGCCGAGCTCTACTTCGACAAGCCCAACCGGGTCACGATGGAGGTCCAGCACGGGGGCGTGTCCGGGGAGTTCGCCGTCCCGATGGGGGCGCTGGTCACGTCTGCAATGCGGATGACCCCCTCCTGGCTGGTGGTCGGTGAGGTGCGGGACGGCGAGGCGGCCCACTGGCTCCTGCGGGCGCAACTTTCCGGCCACCACGGCCTCTCCTCCATCCACGCCGAGAGTGCCCAAGACGCCGTGGAGACCTTCACCCTCCTCATCAACCTCAGCGGCAACGCCCGCTACTCCCGCCAGGCCCTCAAGGAACTGTTCGCCCGGGCGGTGGACCTGGTGGTTCACATCGGCCTCGACCCCTGGGGCGTCCGCCGCGTGCTCACCGTCCACCGCGTGCCCCGCACCCTCAAGGCCGGAAACGTAGACCTCCGGCCCTGGTTCCGCTACGACCCCGACGCGTCCACCGAGGACGAGCCGGTCTGGAAGGAGGTGGAGCCATGACGACCCTCGCCGTGTCGCTCCTGGTCGCCGCAGCGGTGGGCCTGGGGGCCTACGGGCTCCTGGCCGGGCGGGCCCTCCGCGCCCGCTCCGTCGCCGCCGCCGTCACCCGCGTCGCAGTCGGGGGTGAGACGGAACCGGCCCGGGCCGTCGCCGCGCGGGCCCACCCCCTGCTGCCCCGCGTCCTCCTGGCGATGATCGGCTTCGCGGCGGGGCTGGCCTTCCTGCCCCCCGTCGCC
>Ga0209426_1001261_pt1 | contig 16711 bp, 5 predicted proteins | sample Deesub1362B_J571_FD_187697 | JGI IMG/M metagenome (GOLD analysis project Ga0209426, IMG submission 187697) | Deep oceanic, basalt-hosted subsurface ecosystem from Juan de Fuca Ridge flank, Pacific Ocean, CORK Borehole 1362B_J2.571 (SPAdes)... ...
CCCGCCTCTTGGAGGAGAGCCAGCGCACGCTTCGGGAACTGGAGCGGCTCTATGGGGAGCGAGTGCGCGAGGCGTGGCAGAGATGGATCGTCCAGCGTCCGGCTGCCTACCGGTACACGGGAGTGGCGGTGGAACCCCTCTCAGAGCCCGTTCGGCCTGCTGGCGATGGCACGGACAGTCGTCGGCTCACCATACCCATTCGGCTGTGGGGACAGACGATCGGTACCATCCTTCTGCGGCGCACCGAGGAGCAGCCGCCGTGGTCGCTGGACGAACGACGGTTGGCCGAGGAGATCGGTGAGCAGATCGCGCTCGCCCTGGAGAGCGCGCGGCTCCTGGAGGAGACGCAGGAACGGGCTGCACGGGAGCAGATGCTCAGCGAGATGACGGCCCAGTTGACCCGTTCGCTGGACGTGGAGACCCTGTTGCAGACCGCACTGCGTGAGCTGGCCCGGCTGCCCGAGGTGGACGAGATCGCCGTCTACCTCGGTCCGGAGGAGGGGGACGGGCGGAAAGAGGTGCAGGTCGAGGCCGGTCCGGCCGATGAGGACTGACGGTCGCACGGGATCTAGAACGAAGAGGGCAGATCGATGAGCGAGCAACCAACGCGTGCAGACTTGAGGGTGATGCGCCGACTGTTATCCCGCTGGGGGGCCCACTATGTTTGGGGGATGTTCGCCCTGAGCGAGGTGGCCTCCATACCTGCTGCTGCGATCGGCCTCTATTACGTGCTGGCGACGGTACCGTTGACCCCGGACCAGGGCCGGTCCGTGTTCGCGGCAGTGGCTCTGTTCGTCTCCATCGCCAACGCTGTGGCGGTCCTATACGCCCTGAGGATCAGCCGTAACATCCGGGCTGCCCTGCGGGTCCGGCCAGATCAGCGGTCGGAGGAGTTGGAGGGGGAGGCCTGGCGTGAGGTGACCTCCTTTCCCTGGCGTATCGCCCTTTACGTGGTGGTGAACACCTTTGTCCTGGTCATCGCACCGGCGATCGCCTGGGCGCTTGGGCCTGTGGGCGTCGAGTTCGCCTATTTCCCCTATCTGCTCACGGGTGGTCTCGTGGCTACCATCTGGATCAGCGTTTACTACTACTTCGTTGTGGAGTGGATACTGTGGCCGGTGCGCCAGGCGTTGTTGCCCCGGTCCCTTCCTGCCCAGCGGCGGTATCTGTCCGGGGTGGGGATCCAGACCCGGATGCTGGTGATCTACACGGCCCTCGTCTTCACAGCCCTCCTGATGGTGGTGACGATAGTGCACCGGAAGAGCCAGGAGGCCGTCGCACCGGGGGCGGATCCTGCTCTGGTCCTTCAGGGCCTGCGGGGTCACCTCCTCTTCATCAGCCTGCTGGCCCTTTTCCTGACCGTGCTCTTTTCCATCTTCCTGGCCCGCTCTGTTGGCAATCCGGTCCGACGCCTGATCGAGTTGATGGCTGAGGTGGAGAGGGGAGAACTGGGCCGGAGGGCGGAGTTGGCCTCCACGGATGAGACGGGCCACCTCACCATCGCGTTCAACCAGATGGTGAGCCAGTTGGAGACGTTGCAGGTCGGCCTGGAGGAGCAGGTGGCCCAGCGGACCGCCGACCTGGCCCGCCGCACGGCTCAATTGGAGGCCGCCGCCCGCGTGGCCCGGGACGCCGCGTCCATCCGGAACGTGCAGGCACTTCTCGACCAGGTCGTTCATCTGATCTCTGACCGGTTCAACTTCTACCACGTGGGCATCTTCCTGGTGGACGAGGATGGTGAGTATGCCGTCCTTCGGGCCGCCTCCTCCGAGGGTGGACAGCGGATGCTGGAGCGGGGCCACCGGCTGAAGGTGGGCGAGGTGGGCATCGTGGGGTACGTGGCTGGCGTGGGCGAGCCCCGCATCGCGCTGGACGTGGGTGAGGACGCCGTCTTCTTCGACAACCCCGATCTTCCTCACACACGCTCGGAGATGGCGTTGCCGCTGAAGGTAGGTCGGCGGACCATCGGCGTGCTGGATGTGCAGTCGGAGGAGCCAGCCGCTTTCACCGAGGAGGACGTTTCGGTCCTGCAGGCGTTGGCCGACCAGTTGGCGGTCGCTATCGAGAACGCCCGCCTGCTGGAACAGATGGAACGGACGGTGCGGGAACTGGAGCGGTTCTACGGTGAGTACACGCGGGAGGTGTGGCGGGCCGCGGGACGACGATGGCGAGGCCTTCGCTACCGCCAGATGGCCTTCGAACCGTTGGAGGAGGTGCCGGAGGAGACCCGGCGTGTGTTGAGGGAGGGCCGTTCGGTGGTCCAGCCCATCCGCGACGGGGGCGATGGGCGGGCGGCTGCCAGCCTGCTGACCGTCCCGGTGCGGCTGCGGGGCCAGGTCATCGGTGCACTGAACGTCCGCTTTGCGGTCGAGGAGGTGCCACCGGAGGCGGTGCGGTTGGTGGAAGAGGTGGCCGATCGGCTGGCGCTGGCCCTGGAGAGCGCGCGTCTGCTGGAGGAGACGCAGCGCCGCGCCGCCCGCGACCGGCTGCTCGCCGAGATCACCGCCCGCATCCGCGCCTCGATGGACCCCGAGGCCATCCTGCGAACTGCGGTGCGAGAACTGGGGGCGGCCCTGGGGGTCGACCGTACACTCGTTCAGTTGCGAAGAGAGACCGCCGGGATGCCAGCGTCGGATGAGACGACCGGCTCCGGGAACGGCGGTCCGCCCGAATCGTGATCCTCCGATCCCGGAGAGTGGGTGCGCGGGGAGGAAGAGAGTATGGCCTTTGGAAAAGTTCAGCAACGTCAACCGTTTATCCGGCGGAGCATTCGCACCCGAGTCCTGGTCCTGCTCATCAGCCTGACCGTCATCGCGATGGTGGCCGATACCCTCATAGCGATCAATACCCTCCGCCTCGTCGAAGAGCAGGTCGGACAGATCGCCGCCGATGCGATGCGCGATCAGGCAAGCGAGTACCTGCGCCAGGTCACGGTGAGCGACGCTCAAAGGAACAGCACCATCCTGGCGAGGGTGGAGGAGGACGCGGCGCAGATCGCTCGCTATGCGGCGGGGATTTTCAGCGATCCAGCCCCCTTCCTCCAGGGGACCTTCTGGGATCCCGAGGAGCATATGATCGTGGGGGCAGACCGGCAGTACCTCAACGGGGAGGACGACATCGCCAGCGTCTTCGTCCCCAACTTCGTGCCTCTCGACGAATCGCTCCTCCGGAAGCTGCGGCTGAGCGCTTACCTGGACCCGGTGCTGGCTTCGGTGTACGAGAGCGATCCCAACACAGTGGCTGTCTACGTGGCGCTGGAGGATGAGATCACTCGGTACTATCCAAACATCGGTCTGGGTAAGGTAGTTCCCCCGGATTTCCAGGTCACCCAGCGCCCCTGGTACCTTGCCGCCGCCCCGGAGAACAACCCCGAGGGGGAGGTGGTCTGGTCGGAGGTGTATCTGGACGCCACCGGCAAGGGGCTTTTGATCACCGCGGCGGCACCGATCTACACCGACCAGGGGGAGTTCGTCGGCGTGGTCGGCATCGACCTCTCGCTCTCTGGGATCACCGCCAGCGTCGAGCGCCAGCGGGTGATGGGGAGCGGCTACTCCTTCATAGTCGACGACGCGGGCAGAGCGATTGCGATGCCCAGCCAGGCTTACCTGGACATCCTCGACCGCCCTCCCAGCCCCGGGGAGGTAGCGCCGGAACTGGACGCGGTTGTGCCGGAGTTCGCTCCCATTCTGGCGGAGATGCGGGAGGGGAAGACGGGCGTCAGGTCCATCTTCGTAGGCGGCCGGGAGGTCTTCGTCGCCTACGCCCCTGTGGGGGATCAGGGGTGGAGCCTGGCGAACGTGGTGGAAGCCCACCTGACCCGGCAGGCGACGCAGGCCCTTCAGGAGAGCATCCGGACCACCGCGGCCACGATGACGCAGAAGTGGGTGTTGCCTCTGGGAAGCCTTCTGTTGGTTCTCATCCTCCTCGTGGGCTCTCTGTTCGCCCGTCGCCTGGTCCGCCCCATCCGGGAGATGGCGATCGCAGCCCGACAGATCGGCGCCGGGGAGTGGGACACGCCGCTGCCCCCGCCGGGAGAGGACGAGATCGGTGTCCTGGCGACGGCCCTGAGACGGATGAGAGAGCAGTTGCAGGAACTCATCGGCTCGCTGGAGCAGCGGGTAGCGGAGCGGACGGCCGACCTTTCCCGCCGCACACTCCAGTTGGAGGCGGCAGCGACGGTCGCCCGGGAGGCGGCGGCGATCCGGGATGTGAGTACGCTGCTGAACGAGGTGGTCCACCTGATCTCCGCCCGGTTCGGCTTTTACCACACCGGCATCTTCCTGGTCGACGAGGCCGGTGAGTACGCCGTCCTTCGGGCCGCCTCCTCCGAGGGCGGGCGGCGGATGTTGGAACGAGGCCACCGACTGAAAGTGGGCGAGGTCGGTATCGTGGGGTACGTGGCCGGGACCGGCGAGCCCCGCATCGCGCTGGACGTGGGGAGGGATGCCGTCTTCTTCGACAACCCCGACCTGCCGCTGACCCGGTCGGAGATGGCGCTGCCGCTGCGGGTGCGAGGGCGGGTGATCGGCGTGCTGGACGTGCAGTCGGAGGAGCCGGCGGCGTTCAGCGAGGAGGACATCGCGGTGTTGCAGGTGATGGCCGATCAGATCGCCCTGGCCATTGAGAACGCCCGCCTCTTGGAGGAGAGTCAGCGCGCCCTGGAGGAACTCCGACTCGCTTATGGAGAGCGCGCCCGGGGAGCGTGGGAGGAGTTGCAGACCCCCGCCGCCCTCGTCTACGACCGGATCGAGGTCGCCCCCGCCGAACCGACCACTGACCCGCTGGTGGAGAAAGCGCTGGAGGAGGGAGAGGTCGTCGCCGATGTCGATCCGGAGGAGGGACGGTCGGCGGTGGTCGCGCCGCTTCGGTTGCGGGACCAGGTGATCGGTGCGATTGCCGTCGAGGAGACGGACGAGGCCCGGTCTTGGACCCGAGAGGAGATCGAACTGATCGAGGCGGTCAGCGAGCAGGTCGCCCTGGCCCTGGAGAGCGCCCGGCTGTACGCCGAGGCCCAGGCGCGGGCTGCCGAGCAGGAGGCCCTGGCCCGTATCGCCGCGATGGCCAGCACCACGCTCGACCTGGACGAGTTGCTGACCCGCATCGTGGAGGAGACCCGACAGGTCGCCGAGGCGGAGAGCGCGGTCCTGCTGACGGTGGACGAAAGCGCCCGTGTGTTGGTCGCACGGTACGTGGCTTCCGCAGAGGGGATCACTGTGCCCACGGGCTGGACGGTTCCTCTGGACGCCCCTGGTATGGAGGTGGGCATCCTCGCCCGGGGCGGCGTGTATTACTCCAACCGCGCGCTGGACGATCCCAACGTCATCCCCGCCTACCGGCCCTATATGGAGCAACTGGGCGTGCGCAACTTCTGCGGTGTCGCCCTCCGGGCGCGGGAGCGAAACATCGGGGAACTGTACGTGGTCAACCGCTCCGCAGGGTTTGGTGAGGACGAGGCCCGCCTCCTGCGCGCCCTCGCCGGTTACGCGGCGAACGCTATCGAGAACGCCCGCCTCTTCGCCGAGACCCAGCAGCGCGTGCAGGAACTGGCGATGCTCTTTGAGACCAGCCAGCGGCTCGCCGGTGCTCCCCTCCAGCCCGAGGAGGTGGCCGAGATCATCGCCCGCCAGTTCGTGGAGGTTATGGGCGTCCCGGAGGCCTCGGTCTCCCTGCTCGACCCGGATACCGGTATGCTGCAGGTCGTAGCGGACTTCTACATCGAGGAAAAGGACAAGGTGGAGCGGGAGGAGGAGGAGGAGGTCTTCTACTTAGCGGACTATCCGGCGACCGCCCAGGTGATGGAAACCCTCCAGCCTCTGGTGATCCAGATCGACGACCCCGACGCTGACCCGGCCGAACTCGCCTATATGCGGAAAATGGAGGTTCAGACCCTGGCCATCTTCCCCCTGGCGGTCAAGGGGCGGGCCATTGGGGTCATTGAGCTGGAGACCTGGGATGAGAAACACGTCTACTCTCAGGACGAGTTGAACCTGGCGATGACCCTGGCCAACCAGGCGGCGGTGGCCCTGGAGAACGCCCGCCTGTTCGAAGAGGCCCGCCTCCACGCCGAGGAGCTGGCGGTGCTCAACGAACTGGCCCAGCACCTCACCGCCCGCCTCAATGTGGAGGAGATCGTTGAGGAGGCCTACCAGGGTGTGGCCCGGCTACTGGACGCCACCAACTTCTACGTGGCCCTGTACGACCCCGAGACGGAGACCGTCTCCTTCCCGTTGGCTGTGGAGGACGGGCAGAAGGTTGTGTGGCGCTCGCGTCAGAGGGGGAAGGGGCTCACCGAGTACATCCTCCAGACGAAGGAACCGTTGTTGATCGAAGAGGACGTCGCGTCGCGGTTGCAGTCGTTGGGGATCGATCTGATCGGCAGGACGGCCCTCTCCTGGTTGGGGGTGCCGGTCATGCTCGGCGACCGGGTGCTGGGCGTGATCGCCGTCCAGAGTTACACCACGCCGCGGGCCTACACCGAGCACCACCTGGACCTGCTGACCGCCGTCGCCAGCCAGATGGCGATCGCCCTCCAGAACGCCCGCCTGTTCGAAGCGGTGCAGGAGGAGCGGGCACGGCTGGCGACCCTCTACGAGGTCAGCCGCCGCTTGGGCGAGGCTCCCACCCTGGAGGAGGCCGCAGCGGCCGCGCTGGAGGTCGCTCCTTACGTCGGCGCGCAGCACGCCGACCTGATCCTCTTCGACGTCGGTGGCCGACCCTTCCTTCGCTCCAGCGTCCCCGAGCGGGCCGACTACACCCCGGAGCAGGCGGAGGAGTACGTCCGCCAGGTGACCACCCGCGGCCTCCAGGCCTGGGTGCTGGAGCAGCGACGCGCGGCGTTGGTGGTCGACACGCGGGAGGATCCCCGATGGTTGATCCTGCCGGGCCACGAGGAGCGAGACCCGGTGCGGTCCGCCGTCTGTGCGCCGCTCTTCGACCGTCGGGGGCAGGTGATGGGGACGCTGAGTTACACCCATCCCGAGCCTGGGGCCTTCTCCGAGGAGGAGCAGCGGCTGGTTGAGGAGATCGCCGCCCGCGTGGCGGTGACGCTGGAGAACGCCCGGCTGTTCGCCGAAACCCAGGTGGCCCTGGCCGAGACGGAGGCCCTCTACCGGGCCGCCCGGGCCATCAGCGAGGCGACCTCCATCGAGGAGATCGTGCGCGGCGCGGCAGAGGTGGCTAGCCCGCTGGGGTTCGATGCTTGCTCCCTCATCGTCGCCACTCTCACCGACCCCGAGGGCGTCCCCACCCACGGCGACATCTACTCGGTGGTCCACAACGAGGGGGATTGGGTCGTCCTCCCGCCCGCAATGGCCTCCCCCATTCATGACCGGGTTGCCGCCCAACGGGTGCTGGACGAGCCGAACTTCGTCGCGGTCTATTCCGATATGGACGATCCCAACGCTGCGATCCCCGATGAGGTGCGGGAGGCCGCCCGGGGGATGGGGATGCGTGGGATGGTCACCGCCGGCTTGAGCATCTTCGGGGAGGCGCTGGGCTTCCTGACGTTCACCAGTCGGGATCCGGTGGACGATCTCCCCGAGACGCACATCCGCCGTATCCGCACCATCGCCGACCAGGTGGCGGTGGCGCTGGAGAACCGTCGCCTGCTGGAGGAGACGACGCGCCGGGCCGCCCAGTTGGCGACCGCCGCCGAGGTGTCCAGCGCGGCCTCCTCCATCCTGGACCTGGAGGAGCTGCTCCCCCAGACAGTGGAGCTCATCCGCCAGCGGTTCGACCTCTACTACGTCGGTATCTTCCTGCTGGATGAGACGGGGCGGTGGGCGGTGCTGCGGGCCGGCACCGGGGAGGCGGGTCGGAAGATGCTCGCCCAGGGCCACAAACTGGAGGTCGGTGGTCGGTCGATGATCGGCTGGTGCACCGCCCACGGTGAGGCCCGCATCGCCCTCGACGTGGGTGTGGAGGCCGTTCGCTTCGACAACCCGCTCCTGCCGGAGACCCGCTCCGAGATGGCCCTGCCCCTCGTCAGCCGCGGCCGCGTCATCGGCGCGATGACCATCCAGTCCGATAAACCGGCTGCTTTCTCCGAGGAGGACATCACCGCCCTGCAGACGATGGCCGACCAGTTGGCGACAGCCATCGAGAACGCCCGCCTCTTCGCCGAGACGCAGCGTTCGCTGAAGGAGACGCAGGAACTGTACGAGACGGGGCGGGCCATCGGCGCGGCCGTCACCCCCGCCGACGTGGGGCGTGCGCTGGTGGAGTACGCAGCCCATACCGACCTGAGCGTGGCCCGTCTCCTCCTCTACGAGTTCGAGGACGACGAGCCGGTCCACCTCGTCATGGCGGAATCGTGGACCGTGGACGGTCGTCCGGTCCACCCCTATGGGACGCGGCTCTCGATGGACGAGTACGCCATCGCCCGTCTGCTCCGCCCCGACGAGCCGCTCGTCGTCGAGGACGTGCACGCCGACCCGCGGCTCGACGAGCCCACGCGGTTGCTGGCGGAGGTGGCCCAGATCCGCTCCTTCGCCGTCGTTCCCCTCACCATCGGTACACGGCTGGTCGGCGGGTTGCTGGTCGGACGGGATGGTCCCTCCGCCTTCTCCGAGCGGCTGCTCAACAACCTGTGGACCCTCTGCGGTCAGGCGGCCATCGCCGTCGAAAACCTTCGGCTGCTGGAGGAGACCCGCCGCCGGGCGCAGGAGTTGGAGGCCATCAACGAGATCTCCCGCGCCATCACCTCCGTCCTCGACCTGGAGTCGGTCATCCGCCAGATCGTGGACACTACAAAGGAACGTTTCGGTCACTACTTCGTCAGCCTGCTGCTGGTGGAGGGGGACCGGTTGGTCGTTATGGACGGCAGCACCATCGGCGATACCGGCCGCCGGTTGGAATACAAGGATGTCGCTCTCGACCTGCAGCGGCCCAGCATCACCACCGATGTGGTGCGGACCGGTCAGCCGGTCCTGGTCAACGACGTCCTCTTCGACCCCCGGTACGTCACCGTGCCAGAACTCTCCGACACGCGCTCGGAGTTAGCGGTGCCCATCGAGGTCAAGGGGCGCGTCATCGGCGTGCTGGACGTGCAGAGCGATCGGCCGTATGCCTACAGCGGGACGGACGTGCTCCTCCTGCAGTCCCTGGCTGGTCAGGCCGGCGTCGCCATCGAGAACGCCCGCCTCTTCGCCGCGACCGAGGCGGAGGCCCGGCGTCGTGCGTTGATCAACGAGGTGCTCCAGGCCGCCGCCACGACCCTCGATCCCGATGGGCTGCTCCATCGGGCCGGGGAGGCCGTCAGCCGGAACCTGGAGATCCCCTCCGCCATCTTCCGTTGGGATCCGGAAACGGAAGCGTTCCGTCCCGTCGCCATCCACGCAGCCGACGGATCCGACGTCCCGATGGACGAAGAAACGCGGATCACCCGCGAGGTCAACCCCGTCATGTTCCAGGCTGTTGACCAGGGGAAGGCCCAGATCTTCGAGGCGGCCGCGCTCACCGGGCCCTGCGCCGAACTGAACCGCAGGTTGGGGGTGTCCTCCGGGATCTACGTCCCGCTTGTCTCCCGTGGTCGGACCCTGGGTGTGTTCGGACTTATGAACCTCGAGGGGACGCCCCCGCCGACGGAGGAGGAGGTCGCCTTCGCCGAGATCGTCGGTGCCAACCTGAGCGTGGCGCTGGACAACGCCCTGCTCTACCAGGAGGCCGTCGAGACGGCGGAGCGGCTCAAGGAGGTGGATCGGCTCAAGAGCCAGTTCCTGGCCAACATGTCCCACGAGCTGCGGACCCCCCTCAACTCCATCATCGGCTTCTCCCGCGTCATCCTCAAGGGGATCGACGGCCCGATCACCGATATGCAGCGGCAGGACCTGGAGGCCATCTACAACAGCGGTCAGCACCTCCTGGGCCTGATCAACGACATCCTGGACATCTCCAAGATCGAGGCCGGCAAGATGGAACTGGACTTCAAGCCGGTGGACCTGAAGGAGATCATCCGCGGCGTGATGTCCACCGCCATCGCGCTGGTCAAGGACAAGCCCATCGAACTCCAGCAGTCGGTGCCCGCCGATCTGCCGACGATCATCGCCGACGAACGACGCGTCCGCCAGATCCTTCTGAACCTGGTCTCCAACGCCGCCAAGTTCACCGACGAGGGCTTCATCCGCGTGGAGGCGACCCACGACGACGAGTACGTGACGATCACCGTCTCCGACAGCGGTATCGGCATCCCCGAGGACAAACTACCCAGGATCTTCGAGGCCTTTACCCAGGTGGACGCCTCTCCCTCCCGGAAGTACGGCGGCACCGGCCTGGGGTTGACCATCACCAAGTCCTTCGTCGAACTGCACGGCGGGGAGATCTGGGTGGAGAGCGAGGTCGGCAAGGGATCCACCTTCACCTTCACGCTCCCCATTCAAGGTCCACCCTCCCTTAAGGAGGAGCCAGAGGTTGAGGAAGCACCACAACCGGCCGAGGTGGAGGAAGCACCTCAGCCGGAGCCGTCCGGTAAGATCGTCCTCTGCGTGGACGACGACGAGGGCGTCATCACCCTCTTCCGTCGCTATCTGGACAAACAGGGGTACAAGGTCGTCGGCCTTACCGACCCCAAGCGGGTGGTGGAGGAGGCGAAGCGGCTGAGGCCCTACGCCATTACCCTGGATGTGATGATGCCGGAGAAGGACGGCTGGCAGGTCATCCAGGAACTGAAGGCCGACCCCGAGACGAAGGACATCCCGGTGGTGATGTGCACGATCGTCAGCGACGAGGGGAAGGGGCTGAGCCTCGGTGCCGCCGACTACCTGGTCAAGCCCATCCTGGAGCAGGAGTTGCTCAGCGCGCTGGACCGGCTGGATCGGGAGGAGGGGCAGCATCGGGTGCTGATCGTGGACGACCAGGCGGAGGACCGGGAACTTCTGCGACGGATCATCGAGAGCCAGGACGGATTTGAGGTGGTGGAGGCCGCCAGCGGTCAGGAGGCCATCGCTCTCGTCAAGCAGATCCGTCCCCACATCGTCATCCTCGACCTCCTGATGCCAGAGGTGGACGGTTTCGCCGTCCTGGAGGCGATGAAGGCCGACAGGAGCACCCGAAACATCCCCATCATCGTCGTCACGGCCAAGGAACTGACCGAGGAAGACCGCGCACTGCTCAACCACCGCATCGAGGCATTGGTCCAGAAAGGCCTCCTGAACCAGGAGGAACTGTTGCAGGACGTGCTCGCTGCCCTCAAGAAGGTCGGGCGCGGTAACGACAGCCACAAGTAAACCACAGAGCACAGAGGACACAGAGAACTCAGGTGGGGAAACTCTGAGTTCTCTGTGCCTCTGTAGTGAATCCTGAAACCGAAGGTGAACCATGAGCGAACTTCCGAGACTCCGCTGCGCCGCCTGTGGCTACGCTGAGCCGTTCCGGCGCCCCCTTCTCCAGTGCCCCCAGTGTGGGGGGGACTGGCTGGATGTGGTGTACGATTACGAGGCGATCGCACGCCAGTGGCCGGAGGTCCTGCGCGAGCGGCCCTTCAATATGTGGCGGTACCGTGAACTGCTCCCCCTGCGCGACGATGGTCACCGCATCACGATGGGGGAGGGGGGCACGCCGCTCCTGCGCGCCGCCAACCTGGAGATGATGCTGGGCTGTTCCCACATCTACGTCAAAGACGAGCGGCAAGGGCCGACCGGGTCCTTCAAGGATCGGCAGGCCTCCCTCGCCATCTCGGTGATGAAGGAAATGGGCGTTACCGAGGCGGTGGTCGCCTCCACTGGCAACGTCGCCATCTCCTACTCCGCCTATTCCGCCCGCGCGGGCATCAAACTCTGGGCCTTCCTCACCAGCCTGGTCCCCCCGGAGAAGATGCGGGAGGTCGCCCTTTACGGGAGCGAGGTGGTCAAGGTCACCGCCACTTACGATCAGACCAAGCAAGTCGCTGCCGAGTTCGCCCGCCGCCAGGGGATCCACCTCGACCGGGGCATCCGCTCCATCGCCGCGCGGGAGAGTATGAAGACGGTGGCCTTCGAGATCGCCGAGCAACTGCCGTCCTTCCTCGGCCCCGGCCCGACTCCCTGGCGCGCGCCCGATTGGTACATCCAGGCGGTCAGTGGTGGACTGGGGCCGGTCGGCGTCTGGAAGGGGTTCGAGGAACTGGTGGAGATGGGGCTGGTGGATCGGATGCCGCGCCTGGCCTGTATCCAGGCCGAGGGGTGCGCCCCTATGGTCCATTCGTTCGAGAAGGGGCTGGAGGAGGCGGAGCCGATCCTCCATCCCCGTACCCGCATCATCACCGTCGCCACCGGCAACCCAGGCCCGGCCTACACCTTCCTCGCCCGGGTGATCCGAGAGCACGGTGGGGTGTTCGCCGCCGTCAGCGACGAGGAGGCCTTCCGGGCGATGCACGTGATGGCCAAACTGGACGGCCTCTCAATGGAGCCGGCCGCGGCGATGGCCTTCGCCGGCCTCTTCAAACTGCTCAGCGAAGGAGTGATCCGTCGGGACGAGGTGGTGGTGGTCAACTGCTCCGGACACACCTTCCCGGTAGAGAAGCACCTCCTGGGCGAGGCGTGGGCGCGGACGGTGGAGGTGCCCGCCGAACCCCCTGCCGTAGAGGACGGGCTCCTCAGTTCCCTGGAGCAACTGGACCGCAGCGTTCATCGCATCGCTATCCTGGAGGACGACCCCGGCGCGTCCCGTCTCCTCCGACGCATCCTTCAGGCGCGGGGGGATTACCAGATCTTCGAGGCTCACGACGGGCGAGCCGGCCTGGAACTGATCCGCCGGGAGCGACCGGACGTCGTCCTGCTGGACCTGATGATGCCGGGGATGGACGGGTTCCAGGTGCTGGAGGCGGTGAAGGAGGACGAGGAGTTAGCCCACATCCCGGTCATCGTGATCACCGCCAAGGAGTTGACGCCCTCCGAACGGGCCCGCCTGAACAGCCAGATCCAGCGTCTCCTCCAGAAAGGGGACTTCTCCGACGAAGATCTCCTCCGCGAGATCCTGGATGTGTTGGAGGGCAAAGCGGAGTAGAATGACGAAGGTGGCAGGCTGATGGTGGATCGACAACCTCGCATCCTCTACGTTGAAGACGATCCTTCCAGCGCTATGCTGGTCAAGCGGATTTTGGAGGCGGAAGGGTTCGGTGTGGTGATCGCCGAAGACGGGATCACCGCCCTGGAGATGGCCCAGCAGATCAATCCCGACCTGGTCCTGATGGACATCAACATCAGTGGCCTGGACGGATATGAGGTGACCACCCGCCTCCGTTCGATCGAGACGCTGCAGAGTGTGCCCATCGTTGCCCTGACCGCGGCCACGCTGAAAGGGGACCGGGAGCGCGCCTTGATCGCCGGGTGCAACGGGTACATCCCCAAACCGATCGACGTCGACCGGCTGCCGGAGCAGGTCCGGTCCTACCTCAGCGGCTTTCGCGAGCAGATCGAATCGGCAGAGGAGAAGAGTGAGTACCTGACTGAGTACAGCCGCCGCCTGGTGGAGCGGCTGGAGGACAAGATCCGCGAACTGCAGAAGGCCCACGAGGAACTGCAGCGGATCGATAAGGTGAAGACCGACTTCGTGGTCCTGGCAGGCCACGAGTTACGAACCCCCCTCACGGTCATCTACGGCTACACCCAGCTCCTGTTGGCCGACCCCCGGATCCCTGGCTCGGAGGAAGAAGAGGGGAGCCCTCGCTACCTGATCGCCCAGGTCGCCAAGGCCACCCAGCGGCTGAGCCAGGTCGTGGAAGACATCCTCAACGTCTCGATGATCGACGCCGACCGGCTCGAACTGGCGATGGACCCCGTCTTTCTGGACCAGTTGGTGCAAAGTGTGATCGCCGACATCACCAGCCTGGCCCCCGATCGGGACCTGACTTTCGGAATGGAGGGGTTGGAGGACTTGCCGCCGGTGATGGGGGATGGACGGCGGCTCCACCAGGCTCTGTGGAACGTGCTCAGCAACGCGATGAAGTACACCCCCGACGGGGGACGGATCACCGTCAGCGGTCGACAGGTGGAGGACGCTATCCACCTGAAGGTGCAGGATACCGGGATCGGCATCGATCCGGAGGAACGGGAACGGATCTTCGAGCGATTCTACGTCCTGGAGAACACGTTGCTCCATCGCTCCAGCAAGACCGCCTTCAAGGGCGGCGGGCTGGGGCTGGGATTGACCGTCGCCCGAGGCATCATCGAGGCGCACGGAGGGAAGATCTGGGCGGAGAGTCCGGGGAGAGACGAGCAGCGGTTGCCCGGGACCACCTTCCACATTCTCCTGCCGCTTCCCGCCTCTCCGTGATGGTGGGTGGCCTTACCACGGAGGCGCAGAGGGCACAGAGAAACCTCAAAATCTGGAGAACTCTGCGCCCTTTGTGCCTCTGTGGTTTCCTACTCCTCCCACCACTGCTCGACCGGCTTAGGGGTGGCGTGTGATCGTCCCAGAAGGACACTGGCGATGAGGATTCCGCCGCCGGCCCACTGGAGCCAGGTCAGGGACTCCCCTAGCAGGAGGAAAGCCAACCCCAGGGAGATCACCAGTTCCAGGAGGGTCACCAGAGCGGTCTCGGTGCCGCCCAGCCGCTTCAGGCCGGCGAACATCAACAGGCGGGAGAGGGCGGTGGTGCATCCCAGAGCAAGGATGGAGACCCACCCCGTCGTGGAGATCGTTTCGAGGGCTTCCCCCTGGAAAAGGCGGGCCAGGGTGGACACCCCTCCCATCGCTGTGAGGATGTAAAGGGTCGCGGTCTGGGAGGGCACGTCGGCCAGTACCCACTGGCCCATTACCATGTGCCATCCGTAGGAGGCGGCCGAGGCAACCATCAGCATCACCCCCAGCCAGTCCGGCTCGCCGCTCCCCGCGCCGGTGAGCAGGTAAACCCCCACCATCGCCGTCGCCAGCCGGACCAGGGTCGCCCAGTGGATCGGCTCGCCGGAGGCGGTGAGAAAGACCACCACCCAGAGCGGGTAGAGGGTGTTGAGAAAGGACGCGAGGGAGGCGTCCAGCCGGTGGAGCCCGGAGTAGTATAGCAGAGAGCCGACGCCGTTGACCCCTCCCACGGACAGGCAGCCGATCAGTTCCCGCCAGCCGATGCGGATGGAAGCCCGCCAGAAGAAGAGGTAGAACAGCCAGAGGAGGAACACCGCAACCAGAGTACGGATGGCAGCGACGGTGAAGGGCTGACCTCCCCCCCGATAGGCCATCTTCCCCAGGATCGGCGACCAGCCGAGGAAGAAGCTGGCCAGCGCTGCGCTGACCATCCCTCGTGCCCACTCCGAGCGTTCCTCCCTCTCCGGGGCCGCCGTCGGTCTCACGATCCGCTGCCCTCCTGCCGTTGTGCGACGCACCTCGAAGGTGCCTCGCACCCCAACCTGTCCGTCTTGATCCGCTGCCCCCCAGCCGTTTCAGGTGCGTCGCACCCTCCATTCAGCCCGTCGGGGTCGCGGTGGGCGCGGGGGTCTCAGTCGGGGTGGGGGTCGGAGTGTCCGTCGGTGCGGGGGTAGGGGAGGAGGTAGGAGAGGAGGTAGGAGAGGGGGTGGGCGTCGGCGTGGCGGTGGGGGAGGGCGTCCCCGTCGGGGAGGGGGTCTCCGTCGGGGCAACCGTCTCCGTGGGTGTCGGCGTCACCGTCGAGACAGGCGTGCCCGTCGGCGTCGGGCTGGGAGAGGGGGTGGGCGTCGGCGTCTCCGTCGGCCCGGCGACGTAGCACTGGACCCTTCCCTCAAACCAGTGGCCCTCGGTGTCCCACGCCGTCACCCGCAGGGTATACAACCCCGGCTCCAACCCGGTCGTGTCCCATGTCGTCAACTGCCCGTTCCGCACCGGCGCCAGGTGCGGCCCGCTGATCCATTCCCACACCTGTGGGTCGGCCCCCGCGCCGTACTGGACCACGTAGTGGTCGAAGTTGGGGACCAGCACCGTGCCGGCGATGGGGACGGTGCCGTAGACGGTGGACCCGGTCGCTGGCGAGGTGATCTGGACGATCGGCTGAGCGGTCCCCTCGGTGCAGTACTCCGTCGGCGCCACGGGCAACCCCTGCTGTTGGGCCCACTCCCGCCCCTGGGGGTCGGTGATGACTAGCCGGACCTCCTCGATCACGTTGTCCGGACAGAACTCGTTGGCCAGCAAGCCGGTGGTGGCGTCGATGCGGACCAACTGGTACCAGTCGTGCTCGGGCCCCAGCGGGGGTTGGTCCTCGGCGAAGACCTCCTTCTTGCGCCGGGGGCAGTACTCGCTGGGCTGGGTGCCGGAGTCGGCGCAGATCTCCATCTCGACGATCCCCGGCGGCCGGACGAAGTTGTGAACCGGCCTATCGGCCAGGGCGGCCTCCATAAAGTCGTGCCAGATAGGGGCGGCCCCCAGCGACCCCGGCACGTGGTCCATCTCGCTGTTGTCGGCGTTGCCCACCCACACGCCCACCACCAGGTCCGGCGTGTAGCCGACGGTCCACGCGTCCCGGAAGTCGTTGGTGGTGCCGGTCTTGGCCGCCGCCGGACGGGAGAGTTCCAGCGCGTTGGGGCAGCCGAAGGCCGGGCACCGGGCCTGCCGGTCGGAGAGGATGGAGGTGATCAGATAGGCGTGCTCCGGCCGAAGGACCTGCGTGCCGGAGCGGGAGGTGTTGTCCACCAGGACGTTGCCCTGACTGTCCTCAATGCGCAGGATGGGGGTCGGCGGGACGCGGACGCCGTTGTTGGCGAAGACGGCGTAGGCCCCCGTCAGTTCCAGCAGTTTGACCTCCCCGCCGCCCAGGGTGAGGCTGAGGCCGTAG
>Ga0209426_1001262_pt1 | contig 16700 bp, 16 predicted proteins | sample Deesub1362B_J571_FD_187697 | JGI IMG/M metagenome (GOLD analysis project Ga0209426, IMG submission 187697) | Deep oceanic, basalt-hosted subsurface ecosystem from Juan de Fuca Ridge flank, Pacific Ocean, CORK Borehole 1362B_J2.571 (SPAdes)... ...
ACAACCCGATCAAGGATATCTACAAGACGGAAGTGTTCCGGCTTTCGAGGTTGCGCAATTCATGGAAGCCCGAGGAGGCGCTTGGTCCGTCCGGCGAGGTCATCCCGCCGAATATCATCACGCGTCCGCCGACGGCGGAATTGCGCGAAAACCAGACCGATCAGGATTCGTTGCCGCCGTATGATGTGCTGGACGCAATCCTCGAGAGGCTGGTCGAGCGCGAAGAGCCACTGGCCTCGATCATCGCGGAGGGCTTCGATCGGGAAACTGTCACGCGCATCGATCGGTTGTTGAATATCGCCGAATACAAGCGCCGTCAGGCCGCACCGGGCGTGAAGGTGACGCGCAAGAATTTCGGCCGCGACCGCCGCTATCCGATCATCAATAAATTCCGGGATACAGGGAAAGCGCCCGCCGCCCCCGATCATTCGCTCGTGACGCGATCGAGCCGCGGTTCAGCGGAAGCGTTCGAAGGTTAGGCTCGTCTCAGCGCGCCGGAATAAACGTCGGCCCGACTGAACGGATTGGCTTGTCGCCGGAATCGGAGGTAGCGGCCGGTGCGCCAGTCGGCAGCGGTTGCGCGTTCGTCGGCGTTGCGACCGAGCCCGCTTTCTTCTGGGCTGCCGGCGTCGTCGCTGTCTTTGGTTGCGACATCTTCTTCGAGCTCTCATCGGTCACGATGATGTCGCCCTGTTGAGCGGCAGCGGCCTTGTCGTCGATGTTTTTCAGCGCATCGGACCATGTCTGGCCGACCGCCTTGCAGCTGCACGACTTGTCGAACGCCTGGCGATACTTGAATGCGTTCGGCGATTGCGAATAGGGCTGGCCATTGATCGATACGGCCTGGTTCATGTCTTCGCCGGGGTTGCGATAGCTGTAGAGCGTCGCGTCGGCGGCAGGGCATAGCGCCTTGCAGGTGCGCTCATCGTCGGCGAAGCGGCCTGGTACGGTGGCGAAAGAAATCGGGAAATAGAAGCCATCGCAGCTTCGCGCGCAGACCGTTCGGTAGGTGCCCGAGGCGGCTCCGTTGTCGATCGGTGCGCCGGTGTTGTTGCTGCCGCCGCCGAACAAGTTCTCGAGGAAACCGCCGCCGCCGCTGTTGCGCAACTGAGCCGCGTATTGCGGACCGCAATTGTTCTGCGCCAGTGCCATTAGTACAGAACGGCGCTGGTTTTCGCGCTCCGAACCGCCGAACCCGCCGCCGCGCAATCGTTCAAGATTGCCGGTGATCTGGTCGAGGTTGGATCGCATCTGCTGAATTCGCGTGTTGATCGGCCCGCATTGCGCAGACTGGCCGCTGAACAGCGAGAAAAAACCCGAACTGTCGCAGCCCTGACGCCTGGCCTGATCCTGCACGCGCTCCAGCTCGGATTGCTGGCGGCTCTGCGCCTCGACATAGCGCTGAATCTGTTCAGTCTTGGCGCTGTCGCCGCCCTCGATTGCCGACAACTGGCCAACGAGCCGCTGGCAGATGGGGTTGGCGCCCCCGGGCTGACCTGACGGAGGAGGCGGAAATCCCTGCTGTGCTGCGGCGCCATGGCTGAGCAGCGCTGCGCTCACAAGCGCAACGCTGGCAAAAGTCCATCGCAGAAACGAAGAATTCGGCAAGCTGTCCCGATCCGGCTGGCTGACCGCGGCGCGGCCGACGGACGCTCACATACTAGCTTCCGGCGGCAAGGTCACGTCGATTCAGGGAGGCAGATAAGGCAGAGAATCGTGACGAAAAGAAGCCCCCCGGGAACTGGGGTGCCCTGCTTTAGCGATTGCAGGTGATCGCGATGAACTCGCCGTGACTTCCGGTTGTGCCGGTGGATGCCGGGATCGCGCCGGTTACTTCATCGGGGTCGATGCGCCGGTAACCGGTGGCCTGCGCGAAATCCCGCGCCTGGCAATAAGCCCGCGCAGCGGGGGCTCCGCATCTTTCACCCTTGGCCAGACATTCGTCGACGCCGTAGCCGTCCGGCTGGTTGGCCACAATGAAAACACGGCTGTCGGCGCGGACTTCGACCGCGGTCATGAGAGATACGCAGACAGTCAGTGTGAACAGGAATCGCATGGTGGCACCGGTTCGGGAGAAGCACAGGCGCCTCCATCAATAAGCTCGAACGGTTAAGAATGATTAAGGACGGCGATTCCGTGGCGGACCGGACCGAAAGAGGCCGAAATCCATGGAGTGTGACCTTGACGCGGTCACCCCGGCTGGACCATTGTGCGGCCCATGAACGGTTCTCTCTCCATTTTCGGCATCTGCCGCGAGATTATTAGCTAGCGATTCGCTGGCTGGAGCCGTCTTTTCTCAATCGAGATCATGGGACGACCCGGCCGCAAGGCAAGGGATTCTATTTCCATGGAGCTGAAGCTCTACGACACGCTGACCAAGGAGAAGCAGCCGTTCCGGCCGCTCGATCCCAAGGACGTGCGCATGTATGTGTGCGGGCCGACGGTCTATGACTTCGCGCATATCGGCAACGCGCGTCCCGTCATCGTATTCGATGTGCTGTTCCGGCTGTTGCGGCACGTTTACGGCGCGGACCACGTCAAGTATGTCCGCAACATCACCGACGTTGACGACAAGATCAACGATCGCGCGGCGCGGGATTTCCCCGGACTGCCGCTGAACGAAGCGATCCGCAAGGTCACCGAGCAGACTGAAAAACAGTTTCATGCCGATGTCGATGCGCTGGGCTGCCTGCGGCCGACGGTAGAGCCGCGCGCGACCGAGCATATCGCCGAGATGCGGCAGATCATCGAAAGGCTGATTGCCAACGGAAATGCCTATGCAGAGCAGGACCACGTCCTGTTCAAGGTGGCGTCCGATCCGAATTACGGAAAGCTCGCGCGCCGCTCGCTTGACGAGATGCTCGCTGGTGCGCGGGTCGATGTTGCGCCCTACAAGCACGACGCGATGGATTTCGTGCTGTGGAAGCCATCGAAGCCGGGCGAGCCGTCGTGGCCGCCTCCGGCCGGCATTGAAGCTAAGGGGCGTCCGGGCTGGCACATCGAATGCTCGGCAATGGCGTGGAAACATCTCGGCGAGCAATTCGACATTCATGGCGGCGGCATCGATCTCGTGTTTCCGCATCATGAGAACGAACTTGCGCAGTCATGCTGCGCCTTCCACGAAGAGCGCATGGTGAATGTCTGGATGCACAACGGCTTCCTGCAGGTCGAAGGCGAGAAGATGTCGAAGAGTCTCGGTAATTTCGTCACGATCAGGGAACTACTTGTGGGCTGGAGGGGGCGCTCGTGGCCCGGCGACGCGCTGCGGTTCGCGATGCTGCAGACTCAGTACCGGTCGCCGATCGACTGGTCATTGGCCGCATGTGACAATGCGTTCAATACGCTGAAGGACTTTTTCAGCGTGGCAGCTCCTGCGACCTCGGCACTGCCGCCAGCAGCCATTGTCGAAGCGCTGGCCGACGATCTGAATACGCCCAAGGCGATTGCAGAGCTGCACGCCTTGCGCAAGCAGGTCCGCAATCCAGGAGATGATGTCTCGATCGCGCTGAGCAATGCGCTTGCGTTCCTTGGTCTTGATGCCGCGCGGTTTTCGGCGTGGATCGCCGAGGCTGATGCGAGCGTTGTTTCCGGTGCGGGGAAGGTCGACGAGCTGATCTTCGCTCGCGCGGCGGCTCGCGCACGAAAGGACTTCAAGGAGTCCGATCGCATCCGCGACGAACTCGCCGCCAGAGGCATTGTGCTGAAGGACGGCAAGGATGCCGACGGCAAACCCGTGACCACGTGGGAGATCGCGCGATGACGAAGCCGGATACGCCTTTTCCAAAGCACTGGCGCTATTATATCGCAATTAAGTGGCTGCTGATCGTTGCAGCCATCGCGCTTGCGCTCAAACTCGTCAACGTCTGGTAAGCCGATGGGCCAGTCCATTCCCAAAGTCGGCCTGCGGCCGTTTCTCCCTGAGGACACCCCGGTGCTCGCGGCGATCTACATTGCCAGCATCGATGAGCTCGCTGAGGAAGACTATTCGGATGCGCAGCGCGAGGCATGGGCGGGTGGTGCCGAGGACGAGGATAAATTCGGAAAACGTCTCGCCAGTCAGCTCACGCTGGTTGCAACGATCGAAAGCTCGCCGGTCGGGTTTGCCTCGCTGAAAGGCAAGGATCATTTGGATCTTCTTTATGTGCTGCCTGGTTTTGCACGGCAGGGCGTCGCGACATCGCTTTGCGATGCGCTTGAGAAGTTAGCGGGAGCGCGAGGGGCAACCTCGCTGACAGTCGAAGCCAGCGACACGGCCGAACCGTTCTTCGTGAAGCGGGGATACACCAGCCAGCAACGCAATACGGTGTCGGTCGGCGACGAATGGCTGGCCAATACGACGATGAAGAAATCACTGGGCGGCGACGCGCCGCGAGGCGAAATGCCGGGAAGACCATCATGAGCCGTGAGCGCCTCTATCTATTCGATACCACGCTGCGCGACGGCGCACAGACCAACGGCGTCGACTTCACGTTGCATGACAAGCAGATCATTGCCGACATGCTCGACGATCTCGGCATCGACTACGTTGAGGGCGGCTACCCGGGCGCAAATCCGTCCGATACCGAATTTTTCGCAGCCAAGCCGAAATTCGATCATGCGAAATTCACCGCCTTTGGCATGACGCGCCGTCCTGGCCGTTCGGCATCGAATGATCCGGGTCTCGCAGCGTTGATCGAGGCCAAGGCTGACGCGATCTGCTTCGTCGCGAAGTCGTCCGAGTATCAGGTCCGGGTGGCTCTGGAGACCACCAATGAGGAAAATCTCGCCTCGATCCGCGACAGCGTTGGCGCTGCCAAAGCGGCGGGTCGCGAGGTCATGCTCGACTGCGAGCATTTCTTCGACGGCTACAAGGAGAATCCGCAATTCGCATTGGCTTGTGCCAAAGCGGCGTACGACTCCGGCGCGCGCTGGGTGGTGCTGTGCGATACCAACGGCGGCACGATGCCGAACGAGATCGAGGCCATCGTCGGTGAAGTGGTCAAGCATATCCCCGGCGAGCATGTCGGCATTCACACCCACAACGACACGGAGCAGGCGGTGGCGAATTCGCTGGCCGCAGTGCGCGCGGGGGCAAGGCAGATTCAGGGCACGCTGAACGGCTTGGGCGAGCGCTGCGGCAATGCCAATCTCTGTTCGCTGATCCCGACGCTGAAGCTGAAGAAGGAATTTGCCGATAAGTTTGAGATCGGCGTCTCGCAGGAAAAGCTTGCCACGCTGGTCCATGCCTCGCGCGCGCTGGACGATATCCTCAATCGCGCACCGGATCGTCATGCGCCGTATGTCGGCGAGAGTGCGTTCGTCACCAAGACAGGCATCCATGCCTCGGCAGTGCTGAAGGATCCTCAGACCTATGAGCACGTGGCTCCAGAGGCCATCGGAAATCATCGCAAAGTGCTCGTCTCCGATCAGGCCGGTCGTTCCAACGTCATTGCCGAACTCGAACGCGCCGGTATTCCGTTCGACAAGAGCGATCCCAAACTGACGCGTCTGGTTGAGGAGATGAAGGAGAAGGAAGCGGCGGGCTATGCCTATGAATCTGCAGATGCCTCCTTCGATCTGCTGGCACGCCGTACGCTCGGCAAGGTGCCGGATTATTTCCGCGTCGTGCAGTTCGACGTCAATGTGGAGCAGCGTTACAACGCGCTGGCCCAGCGTGTCACCGTGGCGATGGCGGTGGTGAAGGTCGACGTGGCCGGAGAAATGCTGATCTCGGCGGCGGAAGGCAACGGCCCGGTAAATGCGCTCGACGTCGCACTGCGGAAGGATCTCGGCAAGTATCAGAGGTACATCGAGGGCCTGAAGCTGGTCGATTACCGCGTGCGTATCCTCAATGGCGGCACCGAGGCCGTGACGCGCGTACTGATCGAAAGCGAGGACGAGACAGGCGAGCGCTGGACCACGGTCGGCGTATCGCCCAACATTATCGATGCGTCGTTTCAGGCGCTGATGGACTCGGTGGTCTACAAACTGGTGAAATCGAACGCGCCGGTATAGGCATAACCGGTCCCGTAAGCGGAAGGGGGCTCAATGATTGATCACGTCTCGGTGGGCGTTGCAGATATTGAGCGGGCCGCAAAATTCTACGAAGCGGCATTCGCTCCGTTAGGGCTGAACAGATTGATTGAGCGGCCGGCAACGGTCGGTTTTGGAAAGACCTATCCAGAATTCTGGATCAATCTTCGTGCGGGCATGTCGCCAGTGCCGCCGGAAAGCGGCACGCACATCTGTCTGCGTGCGAGAAGTGCTGCAGAGATAGACGCATTTCATGCTGCGGCGTTGGGAGCAGGAGGAACCGATGACGGTGCGCCTGGGCCGCGTCCGGAATATCACCCAAGCTATTACGCGGCATTCGTCACCGATCCCGACGGAAATCGCATCGAGGTGGTGACGTTCTTGAAGGACGATCAACCGGCGTGAGCTGGACGGCTTACAGGCCGCTCGCGACCTTTTCGTCCATCAGCTTGGCGGATTCGGGCACCTGCGCGGCCGCCTGCTGCAGCGTCGGAAGAATGTCCTCGACGCGATCAGCGGTCAGCACATCGACCCACAGGTTGGCGCGAATGAATTCCGTCTGCCTCATGTGATCGATCAGCACGAGCAGGGGTTTCCAGAATCCGTCGATGTTGGCGAGCAGGATCGGCTTGCTGTGGCGGCCGAGCTGCGACCAAGTCATCTGCTCGACCAGCTCTTCCAGGGTTCCGACACCGCCCGGAAACGCCACGAAGGCGTCGGAATGCTCAAACATCAGTTGCTTGCGCTCGTGCATGTCCTTGGTGATGATGAGCTCCTGTGCGTCTTTAAGCACATGCTCCCGTTTCGTCAGGAATGTCGGGATGATGCCCGTGACCTTGCCGCCGTGGTCGAGCGCACCGGCCGCGACCGCACCCATCAGGCCGATCGAGCCGCCGCCATAGACGAGGCCGACACCATTCTGGGCGAGGGTCTTGCCGAAGGCTGTGGCCGCTTTGACGAATTCGGGGTTGGTACCGGGACCGGAACCGCAATAGACGCAGACGTTCTTAATGGTATTCATGCTCGGTTATGTGGCGGTTTGTTGCGACATCTTCAAGACGTGTATCTCGCAATGCAAGGTCGATAGTTCTCCAAATCGGTTGTTTTGGGGAAAAGAATCGGTCGGGAAGGGTGCGAAAACCGCGTAAACGCTTTATATGACGGCCATGACCGCAATCACGAACGGGCGCCCCGCGCTGCATCAGGCCCCGCTGGGCCTCAAGGCGACTGACGTTTAATGGCCGACCTCTATCCTGCCCAGCCCGACGAGGCGTCGCACAACGCCAAGCCACCGACGCCTGCCGATCTGAATGCCGAGAAAGCAACGCTCTTCGGAACGCTCGCCCATCTGTGGCCGTATATCTGGCCGGGTGACCGGGACGACCTCAAGATGCGTGTCGTCTGGTCGATGGTGCTGCTGCTTGTCGCCAAAGCGGCGACACTGTTCGTCCCGTTCACATTCAAGTGGGCGGTCGATGCTCTGACAGGCGCCGATACCGCACCGGTTCAATCCTCGAACTGGATGCTGTGGCTGATCGCGTCGCCCCTGATCATGACACTGAGTTACGGCGGCATCCGCATCGTCATGATGGTGCTGACGCAGTGGCGCGACGGCCTCTTCGCCAAAGTGGCAATGCACGCCGTGCGCAAGCTGGCCTTTCTTACGTTCGTGCACATGCACGAGCTGTCGTTGCGGTTTCATCTGGAGCGCAAGACCGGCGGCCTGACGCGCGTGCTCGAACGTGGCCGCACCGGCATCGAGACCATGGTGCGCATGGTCATCCTCCAACTCGCGCCGACTATCGTCGAACTGGCGCTAATGATGGGCGTGCTGCTGTGGCAGTTCGACTGGCGGTACGTGCTGGTGACGTTCGTTACGGTCGTCATCTACATGATGTACACCTACTACGCGACCGAGTGGCGCATTGAGATTCGCCGCCGCATGAACGATTCCGATACCGAGGCCAATACCAAGGCGATCGACTCGCTGCTCAACTACGAGACGGTGAAATACTTCAGCGCCGAGGAGCGCGAAGCGCTGCGCTATGACAAGTCCATGGAGCGCTACGAACGCGCCAGCGTTCATACCTATACGTCACTCGCAGTACTGAACACGGGGCAGGCGGTGATCTTCACCTTCGGTCTCACCGCGACCATGATGATGTGCGCCGTTGGAATCCGTAACGGCACCAACACGGTTGGCGATTTCGTCATGATCAACGCCATGATGATCCAGCTCTATCAACCGCTGAACTTCATGGGCATGGTCTATCGCGAGATCAAGCAGGCGATCATCGACATCGAAAAGATGTTCGGCGTGCTGTCGCGCAATCCGGAGGTGAAGGACATCCCGGGCGCGCAGCCGCTGCAGATTTCAGCCGGTACGGTTCGCTTCGAGGACGTGCAGTTCTCCTACGACCCGGAGCGTCCGATTCTGAAAGGTCTCTCGTTCGAGGTGCCTGCAGGCAAAACCGTCGCCATTGTCGGTCCGTCCGGAGCGGGAAAATCAACGATCTCTCGTTTGCTGTTCCGGCTCTATGACGTGAGCGGCGGAAAGATCACCATCGATGGCCAGAATATCCGCGACATCACGCAGTCGTCGCTGCGCGCATCCATCGGCATGGTGCCGCAGGATACTGTGCTGTTCAATGACACCATCCGCTACAATATCCGCTACGGCCGCTGGGACGCGACCGACGCGGAAGTCGAGGAGGCCGCAGCGATGGCTCAGATCGACGGCTTCATTCGGATGTCGTCGCACGGTTACGAGACCGAGGTCGGCGAACGCGGCCTGAAACTGTCCGGCGGCGAAAAGCAGCGCGTTGCGATTGCCCGGACCATCCTGAAAGGGCCGCCGATTCTGGTGCTGGATGAGGCGACGTCCGCGCTCGACAGCCACACCGAACGGGAAATCCAGGATCAGTTGGAGAAAGTCGCGCGCGGCCGAACGTCGCTGGTGATCGCTCACCGGCTATCCACGATCGTGGGCGCGGACGAAATTATCGTGCTGGATCAGGGGCGCATTTCCGAACGTGGCACCCACTCACAGCTTCTGGCGGCAAATGGCCTTTACGCGAGCATGTGGAACAGGCAACGTGAGGCTCAGGAAGCGCGGGAAAAGCTGGCCATGATGGCCGACGAGAACATCGCGCCCAATCGCGCGCCGCCGCCGGTCGACGATCCGCTGGTTACGCCCGCCGCCGCCGAATAGTTTTGGGTCACATTAAACGCAGGTCTTTGAACTCATGTCCGTCGTCAATTCCATTCGCGCGCAAATTCCCCCAATCCATCCGGAGGGGTATCCCTTTATCGGAGCTTTTGCCTTCGCCAGCCTGATCCTGTTCTGGATATGGACGCCGCTCGGCTGGATCGGATGCGGACTGACGGTGTGGTGTGCGTTGTTCTTCCGTGACCCGGTGCGCGTCACGCCGGTGCGCGAGGGCATCGTGGTGTCGCCGGCCGACGGCCGGGTGTCGATGGTTGTGCAGGCTGTGCCGCCGGCGGAGCTCGGCCTTGGCGACAAGCCCCTCCCGCGCATCTCGATCTTCATGAGCGTGTTCAATTGCCACGTGAACCGCAGCCCGGTGGCTGGCCGCATCGACCGTATCGCTTACCGTCCCGGCAAGTTTCTGAACGCCGATCTCGACAAGGCCAGCGAGGATAACGAGCGGAATTCGCTGGTTATCTCCACGCCGGCTGGCCGGATCGGGGTCATCCAGATCGCGGGACTTGTGGCCCGGCGCATCGTGTCCTTCGTGAAGGAGGGGCAGGTCCTTGGGGCGGGTGAGCGGTTCGGGCTGATCCGCTTCGGTTCGCGGCTCGACGTCTTCCTTCCGGAAGGCGCCAAAACCCTGGTATCCGAGGGCCAGACGGCCATCGCCGGCGAAACCGTGCTGGCCGACTTCAAGCTCGGCGACGGCGGGCGCAGCTACCGCGTGGATTAACCAAGCCTGCGATCATCCAGCAGGCTTTTCGCCACAATGGTGAAGCAGGGTGGGGCTTGTTATATAAGGTCCCATGGCCATGCTTCCCGACCCCAGAACGCCTGATTTGCGCCGCCGGCGGTTTCGCCAGATTCCGATCCGGATGCTGGTGCCCAACGTCATTACGTTGCTGGCGATCTGCGCCGGCTTGACTGCAATCCGGCTCTCCATCGAAGGCCGCAACGAACTTGCCCTCGGGGCAATCGTGTTTGCGGCGATCCTCGACGGTATCGACGGACGCGTGGCGCGCATGATCAAGGGGCAGTCCCGTTTTGGCGCGGAGCTCGACAGCCTCGCGGATTTCGTCAATTTCGGCGTCGCGCCCGCGCTCATTCTGTATTTCTGGCAGTTGCATGATCTGAAGAATGTCGGCTGGATCGCAGCGATGATCTTTGCCATCAGCGGCGGATTGCGGCTGGCTCGGTTTAACGCCACCATGGACGACCCGAACAAGCCCGCTTTCGCTGGAAACTATTTTACCGGCGTACCCGCCCCGCTGGGCGCGCTTTGCGTATTGCTGCCGATGTACCTGGTTTTTATCGGCGCGCCGCAGTTGCCGGCCCCCATCACGGCAGTATTCACCTTGTCGATCGCGTTCCTGATGGTGTCGCGGCTGCCCGTGTTCTCCGGCAAGATGATCGGCGGCAAGATCGCGCCGGACATGGTGTTGCCGGTGGTTGTGCTGGTCGTGTTGTTTATCGCTGTTCTGATCAGTTATCCGTGGCAACTTCTGACCGGAGGCTCGCTGATCTATCTTCTCAGCCTCCCGATTGGATGGACCTCCTATCGCGCGAACGAACGCCGCGCGCGCGAAGCCGCAGCGGTCAGCGAACCGGGCCATGCGAGCCCCGCCGCGCCGGATTTCAACGTAGCAGTTGATTCCGTGAAAGAAGACCGGCCACCGCGTCTGAATTGACTGCAGCGGCTTCCCACCGCTGTATGGTTAATGATTTCCTGAGATTCGGTCGGATCACATTGCGAGGCGCTGCCGATATCGGCGCCAATCGCTACCATTTGACCGCATCGGAAGGGGAATGACGATTATCTCGTCGCCTCCGGGCATCGATTCAATAACCTTTACCCGACCTTAATGGCCCCGCCGCTACTGTTCCGATGCGCGCTCAGAACGGGTCGCGCTGTTGGTTGCGTCGGAGTTTTCAATGGATATCACCACGGGCATCGGCCTTGTTGCGGGCATTGCGGTGCTTTGCACACTCGTTCTGATGGGTGGCGATTTCCGGATGTTCTACGACATCCACGCAGTGATCATCATCTTCGGCGGTTCGTTTGCTGCCACTCTGATCAGGTTTCCGCTGTCCGCCATCCTTCATGGCTTGCCGCTGGGCGCGAAGTTCGCGTTCACGCTGAGCCGACTGTCCGCGCGCGATCTTGTCGATGAATTGGCCCGGATCGCCGAAGTCGCACGCAAGCAGGGACCGGTCGGTCTGGAAAAAATCGAGGCGGACGATCCCTTTCTGGCGAAAGGCATCCGTTACATCGCCGACGGTTACGATCTTGAGTTCATTCGCGACAATCTCGAGCGCGACCGCGACAACTTTCTCATGCACCTCACCGAGGGATCGAAGATTTATCGCGCGATTGGCGATTGTGCGCCTGCATTCGGCATGATCGGCACGTTGCTCGGCATGGTGCAGATGTTCTCCAACATGTCCGACCCGTCCAAGCTCGGCCCCTTCATGGCGGTGGCGCTATTGGCCACGCTGTACGGCGCGCTGGTCGCGAACCTCATTTGTCTGCCGATCGCTGACAAGCTGCACGTCAAGGTGCTCGATGAGGAGACCAACCGCACGCTGATCATCGACGGGATCCTGATGATCCGTGATGCGAAATCTCCAACGCTTGTTCGCGAAATGCTGCTGGCCTACCTGCCGGAAAAACATCGCCACGAAGAGGGTGAGCCGGTTCCGGCTTAAACAACGGCTGCGGGAACGGACCCACCGGGATGGCTAAGAAAAAGCGCGCAGAGGAGCATGGAGGTCACGGCTGGTTCGTGACCTTCGCCGACCTGATGGCTCTTCTGTTGAGCTATTTTGTGATGCTCGTGGCGTTCTCCAGTCAGGACTCCAACAAGCTGAAGATCGTTGCCGGATCGATGCGTGAGGCCTTTGGCGTTCAGACCCAGTCTCGCTTCTCCGGCATTATCGAGTCTGACGGACTTCCGACCCGATCGCGTCTGAAGAACACGTCTCACGTACCGCCGGAGGAGGCGACGAACAATCCGACGCCGGATCAGGAAGACAAGTTCAAGATTGCCGGCATGCGCATGAAGACCGATCGCGAATTCGCACTTGCGTCGGCTTCCCTGCGTCAGGCGCTGCAGGATCTGCCCGAAATCTCAGAACTGTCCAAGCACATCCTGTTCGAGGAAACCAAGCAGGGGCTTAATCTTGAGATCGTTGACCAGGACGGCCGCTCAATGTTTGCCGATGGTTCGAAGCAGCCGCTCGAGCGAACTCGTCGCCTGCTTCAAAGACTCGCCGCGCCGCTGAAGGCGACCCCGCTACGCGTCGCCATCGTCGGCCATACCTCTGCGGGCTTCATGCCCACGCGGTCCGGGTATGACGGCTTTGACCTGTCTGCGGACCGCGCCAATGTCGTTCGCCAGATCCTCGAGCAGGAGGGGTTGCCAGCCTCGCACGTGTTCTCTGTCGCGGGCAAAGCGGATACCCAGCCGTTGTTTCCAGACGATCCCTCGCTGGCCGCAAACCGGCGGGTGACCATTACGTTGATGCGGGAGGATCCGCCGCTGCCGCCCAACCTCAAGCCATGATTGGCGGTATATTTATACCATTTAATGGTGTGTTTGGGGTTCCGATCTGCGTCGCAGTAGACATAGGATGGCAGTGATATAAGAAGCGCCACTCTAAAGTGATCACCGGGCTTGCCGGGATCAAAGACACCGTCAGGGCGTTCCTTCGATCATGGCTGCCAGCGATACACCTGCCGATACGCCCCAAGAGGTGCCGGTAACCACCGGCTTTTGGGCACTCACCCTTGGAAGTATCGGTGTGGTCTTCGGCGACATCGGCACGTCGCCGCTGTACGCCTTTCGAGAGGCCGTCCATAACGCATCTCACGGTGGCCCCGTCTCCCGCGAGATCGTACTCGGCGTTCTGTCGCTGATCCTGTGGTCGCTGATCGTTGTCGTGACTCTCAAGTATGTGCTGCTCCTGTTGCGCGCCGACAACAATGGAGAGGGCGGAACGCTGTCGCTGATGGCACTTGGCCAGCGGGCGCTTGGGCGGCGGAGCTGGTTTCTTTTGGCGCTCGGCGTGATCGGCGGATCGATGTTCCTTGGCGACGCGATGATCACGCCAGCAATTTCCGTGCTCTCCGCTGTCGAAGGTTTGAAGATCGCAGCCCCCGCGCTCGAACACTATGTCGTCCCGCTCGCAATCGTCATCCTGATCTGTCTGTTCGCGGTGCAGAGCCGGGGAACGGCGATGGTCGCCAGTGCCTTCGGCCCCGTGATGATCGTCTGGTTCTTGACGTTGGGCGTTATGGGGCTGATGCATATCAGCGACGATCCCGGCATCGTACACGCCATCAATCCGGTGTTTGCCGTCCAGTTCCTGCTGACGCACGGCGTGATCGGACTCGTGATTCTCGGTGCTGTGTTTCTGGCAGTGACCGGCGGCGAGGCGCTGTACGCCGACCTTGGGCACTTTGGCCGTAAGCCGATTCAGGCGGCGTGGTTCTACTTCGTGCTTCCATGTCTGCTGCTGAATTACTTCGGTCAGGGTGCTCTGGTTTTGTCGCATCCGGAAGCAATCGAGAACCCGTTCTATCGAATGGTGCCGGACGGTGTGCTGGTGCCCTTGATCTGTCTCGCGACCGCAGCGACCGTAATAGCCAGCCAAGCCGTTATTACCGGTGCGTTTTCGCTCGTGCGACAGGCGATTCAGCTCGGCCTGCTGCCCCGGTTCGAGGTTCGCTACACGTCGGAAACGCATGCGGGCCAGATCTATCTGCCGCGCGTCAACATCATGCTTCTGATTGGCGTGCTGTTGCTCGTCGGGCTGTTCCGCACCTCAAGCAACCTAGCGTCGGCCTACGGTATCGCCGTGTCCACGACAATGGTTTGCGACGGCATCATGTGCTTTGTCGTGATCTGGAAGGTTTGGAACTGGCGCGCCGCGACGGCGGCCGCGCTGATCATTCCTTTGGTGATTGTCGATTTGACGTTCCTGACGGCCAATCTCCTGAAGCTTCTTCAGGGCGCCTGGGTGCCGGTGCTGTTTGGCATCCTGATGGCAGGTCTGATCTGGACGTGGCGTCGCGGCGCCGCAATCCTGATCAACAAGACGCGGCGAACCGAAGTCCCGTTGCTCGATCTCATCAAGAGCCTCGAGAAGCGGCCCCCGCATATTGTCAAAGGCACGGCGGTCTTTTTGACAAGCGATCCCGAATACGTGCCGACGGCATTGCTGCATAACCTGAAGCACAACAAGGTGCTCCACGAACACAATGTGATCCTCACCATCCATACGGCGGAAACACCGCGTGTCGATCTGGCGGATCGTGTCAGGATGGGGAAGATCAGCGACAAGTTCTCGACCGTTCGGCTGTCCTTCGGATTCATGGAATCGCCGAACGTACCAAAGGCGCTGGCTGTCGCTCGCAAGCTCGGCTGGCAGTTTGACATCATGTCGACGTCGTTCTTCGTATCGCGGCGCTCGTTGAAGCCCGCAGCGCAATCCGGCATGCCGCAGTGGCAGGACCATCTGTTTATCGCGATGAGCCGGTCTGCGAATGACGCTACCGATTACTTCCAGATCCCGACGGGGCGCGTGGTGGAAGTCGGTACGCAAGTCACCATTTAGAGGCAATCGGCGCCCGCCCACGCTTGATTTTCTTGCTGCAAAAAGGGAGGTTGTGCGCCGTTCGCGCGTAATCTCGGGGCCGTGATTTTCCGATAAGCGGCTCTGCTTTTCGGATTGCCCCCAGTGGAGGTTGATGTGTCACAGGCTGAAAAAATTCACGATTTGACAGCGGAAGAGGTCGCTTCCGGAATTGCGCAAGGGCGCTATCTCCTGATCGACGTGCGTGAGCCGAATGAGGTTGCCGTCGAGGCTTATCCGGATGCGGTGGTTCTGCCGCTTTCGACCTTCGATCCAGCAGAAATTCCCGATCCAAAGGGAAAAACAGTGGTTTTCGCCTGCCGCTCCGGCAAGCGTTCGGTCACGGCGTCGCTGGCCGCACAAGCCGGCGGAAAGCCTTACGACTCACACCTCGCGGGTGGCATGCTGGCGTGGAAGGCTGCCGGGTTGCCGTCCAAAACCGGCGGCTGATCTTCCGATGAACAAGATTTTCGCGGACCTGCCGAATACTATTTTCGACGTCATGTCGCAGGCCGCCCGCGATCTCAACGCAATAAATTTGGGCCAAGGCTTTCCGGACGATCCTGGGCCGCTCGACATCAGGGAGAAAGCCGCGGATGCCGTTCTGAACGGCTACAACCAGTATCCCTCGATGATGGGGATCCCTGAGCTGCGCCAGGCCATCGCCACCCATTATGCTCACTGGCATGGTGTGCAACTCGATCCGATGAGCGAGGTGATGGTGACCTCGGGCGCCACCGAAGCATTGACGGGATCAATCCTCGGACTGGTTCAGCCTGGCGACGAGGTGCTGGTTTTCCAGCCGATGTACGATTCCTATGTGCCGATTATCCGGCTCGCGGGCGGCATTCCGAAATTCCTGCGCCTTGAGCCGCCGCACTGGCGCCTGCCGGAGGAGGCGATCCGTGCCGCGATCACTCCCAAGACGCGTTACGTGATCTTGAACAATCCGCTCAACCCGGCCGCCGTGGTCTATCCACGCGAGGATCTCGAGATGCTCGGACGGATTTGTCAGGAGCACAACCTGATCGCGATCTGCGATGAGGTCTGGGAACATGTGGTGTTCGACGGCCGCGAGCACATTCCGCTAATCGCGATTCCGGGAATGCGCGATCGCACGGTGAAAATCGGCTCCGCAGGCAAGATGTTCGGGTTGACCGGCTGGAAAATCGGTTTCGTCTGCGCCGCACCGCACATTCTGCGCGTGCTTGCCAAGGCGCATCAGTTTATCACCTTCACGACCCCGCCCAATCTTCAGGTCGCGGTCGCTTACGGCCTTGGCAAATCCGACGATTACTTCCTGCAGATGCGGGCCGATCTTGCGCGAAGCCGCGATCGTCTGACCAAGGGTCTGTCCAGCCTTGGTTTCCCGGTACTGCAGTCGCAGGGGACCTACTTTCTCAATGTCGATCTCGCGCCGCTGGGTCTGAACGAAAGCGACGTAGCTTTCTGCAAGCGCATCGTGCATGAGCACAAGGTTGCCGCTATCCCGGTGTCGGCCTTCTATGAAGAGAACCACGTCACTTCGGTGGTGAGGTTCTGTTTCTCCAAGAAGGATGCAACGCTCGACACGGCACTGGAGCGGCTCACGAACGTTCTTCACGGTTGAGAGGAAATCCGGTGTCCGTTGGCGTCAAGAGAGGGCTGACCCTCGCCGCAGTCGTCGCGAGCGCTTTTGTTGCTTCAGCGTCGTTCGCGCCGGCGCAGCAGCGTAGCGTAAACTTCTACAACTGGTCGAACTATATGGCGCCGGGAGTCCTGGAGGACTTCACCAGGGAGACCGGCATCAAGGTCGTCTATGACACGTTCGATGCCAATGAGACCCTGGAGACGCGTCTGCTCG
>Ga0209426_1001263_pt1 | contig 16672 bp, 19 predicted proteins | sample Deesub1362B_J571_FD_187697 | JGI IMG/M metagenome (GOLD analysis project Ga0209426, IMG submission 187697) | Deep oceanic, basalt-hosted subsurface ecosystem from Juan de Fuca Ridge flank, Pacific Ocean, CORK Borehole 1362B_J2.571 (SPAdes)... ...
GCTGTAAACCCAGATACCCAGGGCAGCCCCCAGGACGCCACCATAGGCAGTTAAGCCCCCACCGCCGATTATCTCCCCGGGATACTGGCTGTAGTATTCCCAGCCGTCAATGACATGGAGCAGTCTGGACAATATCACCCCGGAGGGGATACCCACCAGCGCTGCGGTGAAAATGGTATCGTAGGAGAGATTAGCGCCCTTTTTCACCTGCCAGGCTGTCCACAGCACCACGGTCAGAATCGCCAGGGCAACCATGATGCCATACCATCTGACCTCAAACGGACCTATGGTGAAGGCTACCGGGCTGATATTTATGGTGATCATCGTTTTCTAGAAATCAAGCGCAGAGCGCCTCAACAAAGGCCTCAGCATCAAAGGGCGCCATATCCTCCAGCTTCTCCCCAGTGCCAACGAACTGGATGGGAATTTTGAGCTCGTCACAGATCGCCAGCACGATGCCTCCCTTGGCGGTGCCATCCAGCTTGGCCAGAAAGATACCGGTTACGCCCACCGCCTCGGTGAAATACCGTGCCTGCGCCAAGCCATTCTGACCAGTAGTGGCATCAAGCACCAGGATTACCTCATGAGGGGCAGCGGCATCAGACTTGGCAGCCACCCGCTTGATCTTCTTCAGCTCCTCCATCAGATTATACTTGGTGTGCAGTCTACCGGCGGTATCAATAATCACTTCCTCAACTTGCCGGCTGCGCGCCGCCTGCAGGGCATCAAAGACCACCGCCCCAGGGTCAGCCCCAGGCTGATGGGCGATGACATCGGCGCCCACCCTTTCCCCCCAGGACTTGAGCTGGTCAATCGCTGCTGCCCGGAAGGTGTCCGCCGCCACCAGCAGAACCCGCCTGCCCTCCTTCTTCAGGCTATGGGCGAGCTTGGCAATAGACGTGGTCTTACCGCCGCCATTGACCCCGACCACCAGCGTAACCCTGGGCGAGGATAGAGCACCCGGTGCCTCCTTACGGTCAATTTTCAGGATATTGACCATCTCCGCCTGGAGAACCGCCCGCACCTGCGAGCCATCGCCGATTTTCTCCTCCGCCACCCGCTCCCTCACCCTGCCAATGAGCTTTTCCGCGGTGCTCACTCCCACATCGGCGGCAATGAGCAGCTCCTCCAGCTCATCCCAGACCTCATTCCCAACCGACGGGCGGTCAAACAGCTTCACCACCCGCCCAAACCAGGTATCACGGCTGCGCTTCAGCGCTTGCTTCAAGAGGTTAGTTATCCGCTTCACCCCCTTTGTTTTTGTTTAATAGTTGAGGAGGAAATTTGTGTTTTTGAAACAGGTTTGCCCCTCAATAATTCCACTTAAGCATATTTGAAGTCTCAGCCTCTCTCATTGAGCCAGCAGTCCCTCAAGGAGCATCTGAGCCGCTTTTTTATCCAGTGGCTGATTGTTATTTCCGCACTTGGGCGATTGGATGCAGCTCGGGCAGCCATCCTGGCAGGGACATTCGCTTATCGCCCTCAAAGTAGCTTGCCACAACTGCGTTATCATGTCAAAGCCCTTCTCCGCAATGCCGATGCCGCCGGGATAGGCATCATAGATAAAAACCTGAGCCCGGCCAGTATCAGGGTGGAGCGGGGTGGAGACGCCACCGATATCATTGCGGTCACAGAGGGCAAACAAGGGCAGAATGCCAATTGCGGCGTGCTCCACCGCGTGCAATCCCCCGGCAAAATCCAGTTGCGCTTCTTCCAGGCGCGCGACCACCTCAGGCGGAAGGTCAAACCACAGCGCGATGGTGGGAAAACACTGGGGTGGCAAATCAAGCGGCTCCTCCCCAATTACCTCGTCGGTGAACTGGGCTTTCTTCTTGAAACCAACCACGGTGGTGGTAACCTCAACCTCGCCCAGATGCACCTTCACCCGTCCCGCGTTCTTATCCCGGCTCAACTTCACAATATGCAAGTCCTCAAGTTCCTTCGTCTGGGTGTAGTAATTGGCCGTCGTCGGCACCGAATAGGCAGTGCGGCTAGCTAGGTCAAGCTCGGTGATTAAGTAGGACTCTCCCTGATGCAGATAGATCGCCCCCGGGTGTATCTGAAAGAGGGCGACGCTGGCTTCTACCGTCTCCAGCATGGAGTTGGTTGAGGTATCAATAACGGTGAAGTTCTGCCCGGTGGTGGAGCGGATATTGACCGCCTGCGCCGGGTAAGAGAGCGCTGGAGAAAGATACCACCTTTGACCGCGCTCCTTGAGCAAGCCCTCCTCCTCCAGCACCTTCCTTTCCTGAACAAAGCAAGAGCCGAAGATTTCCTCATCATCACGGCTCAGCGGGCACTCCCAGGCGGCGCACAGAAGGTGCGCTCTCAAAATGTAGGGATTAGCCGGGTTAACCAGCGCATTCTCAAAGTTTTTCCCAAAGAAAGCCTCAGGATGACGCATGAAATACTGGTCAAGCGGATTATCCAGCGCCACCAGGAAGCTCATGGACTGGCCTTGGCTTCGGCCGCTTCTGCCTGCCTGCTGCCAGGTGCTGGCGATGCTTCCCGGGTAGCCCGCCAGCACAGTGGCCTCCAGGTCGCCGATGTCAATGCCCAGCTCCAGAGCGTTGGTCGCCACCACCCCGGTGAGACGGCCCTCAAAAAGCTCCCGCTCAATCTGGCGCCGCTCCTCGGGGAGATAGCCCGCCCGGTAAGGTTTGATCCTCTCGGCGCTAACCGCGCCGGTCTCAGCCAACCTCCGCCGGGAGTAAATGTAAATCAGCTCAGTCAGGCGGCGGGTCCGGGCAAAGGCCAGCGTGCGGATACCGCGGCTGACCAGCTCGGTGAATAAATTGGTCGCTTCACTGTTGGCGCTGCGCCGAACGCTCCTCGCCTTATCCATGACGGGTGGATTCCAGAAGACAAAGTCCTTGGCACCCTGAGGCGAGCCGTCATTATCCACCACCGTGAAAGGTAGACCGACCAGCTCTTCAGCATGCTCCCCCGGATTAGCGATCGTCGCCGAACAGCAGATGAACTGAGGCGCCGAACCGTAAAGGCGGCACAGACGGCGCAGGCGGCGCAGCACCCCGGCCACATGGGAACCAAAAACACCGCGATAGGTATGGGCTTCATCCACCACCACATACCGTAGCTGACGCAGCAGCCTTGCCCAGAACTGATGGTTGGGCAGTATGCCGATGTGGAGCATATCCGGATTGGTCAGAATTATCCGCGCCCGCTTCCTTATCTCGGAACGTTCCTCCCGGGGGGTATCACCATCAAAAGTGGCCAGCTCCTCAGTTTGAAATAGCTCCGGGCAGAATAGCTTATGCAGACCACGCAGCTGGTCCTGCGCCAGCGCCTTGGTCGGGAAGAGGTAGAGAGCACGGCTTCCCGGCTCGGACAGAAGCGCCTCGGCGACGGCGATGTTATAGCACAGGGTCTTTCCACTGGCGCTGGAAGTGGCCACCATGACGTTTTTTCCCTGCCGGGCTTGATTTATCGCCTCCGCCTGATGCGTATAGAGAGGCAGCAAATGATGTCTGTGAAGACAATCCTGAAGCTCAGCGGGTAAAGGCTGGTCTAATTCAGCATAGGCGGCTTGGCGGGGTGGAATATGCTCAACGTGGGCGATCTGGCCGGCGTAGGTGGGTTGGGATTGAAGATGCTGGAGGAAGGCCAAGGTATCCACGATAGCTCCTTACCAGACCGGCAGAATCTCGATTTCATAATCCAGTATCTCTATCTCAAACCGACCGTTGACTACAAAATCCACCACTTTGGAGAGAACCTCGTTGGTATGCCGGTTGTCATTGCTGACGCAGCAGATGCCAATAGTCGCCAGCTGCCACCGGTCGTGGTTATCAACCTCGGCTACGGAAACATTGAACTTGTTTCGCACCCGGGTGGTGATGGATTTCACTACCTGCCGCTTGCCCTTGAGCGATAGGTTCTCCGGCAGGCGAAAGTTGATTTTGCACATCCCAACGTTCATGGCAACCACTACCTCTAATCTAGCATTCCTCCCCATGAGTGTCAAACGAGAGAACCGCCCAGAAGCAGTTATTACTATCCCCATATTTGATAACTTCAGCGCCATCACAGCTTGAGATTAGACAAGGCGATGGAGCGCCTAGTATAATAACTGTGTGACATTCCTCCGCCAGCCTGGAAAGAGAAATGCGCCGAAGTATAGAAAAGACAGCCGATGCGTCGTCCGCCAGCGGTGTCACCCCCCAGGTAAACTGTTACTTCTTCTCTGAGGGAGCATGGCAGCAGGAGACAGTACCCGTGCCCGGGGAGATGCCGCTGACCATCTTCATCAATGGCCAGGAAACAGCTACTATCCTGTGCACCCCGACCAAGCTAACCCACCTTGTCCTCGGCTTCCTATACTCAGAGGGAATTATTGACCATATGAGCCAGGTTGCCAGCCTGCGGGTCTGCGAGGACGAGCCAATCGCCGATGTCAAGCTAACCACCGAGTACTCCGTGCCCCCAAGACGAACCCTGACCTCGGGCTGTGGCCGCGGGATAAGCTTCCAGACCAAAGGGCAAAAGGTAGACTCAAGTCTGGTGACCACGCCCGAAGAGGTGCTCAAGCTGATGAAGCAACTGTATCAGCAGCAGGAGCTGTTTCAGCTGGGGGGCGGCATTCACTCCTCAGCCCTGTGCGACCGCAAGCAGATTCTGGTGCTCGCTGAGGATATCGGCCGGCACAATACCTTGGACAAGATTATGGGAGAGTGCCTGATGCGGAACCTGCCAACCCAAGACCATATTCTGCTGACCACCGGACGCATCTCCTCGGAGATGCTGCTCAAAGCGGCGAGAATGCGGACCCCAATCGTGGTTTCGCGGGGCGCACCGACGGAGCGCGCCATCGCGCTCGGCAAGGAGCTGGGCATCACCGTAATCGGCTATGCTCGTGGCAGCCGCCTCTCCGCCTTCTGCGGCGAAGAGCGCTTACTGGCTACCACCACTCCGATTTAAGGCTTATAATATAAGGGAATATACAGGCAGGAGGAACATGTCATGCCGTTTCGCATGGGACCGTGGGAGATAGCTCTTATCCTGATAATTATCCTCATCGTCTTTGGCGTGGGCAAGCTGCCCCAGGTCGGTAGTGCCATCGGTAAGGGCATACGAGCCTTCCGAAAAGGGCAGCGCGGTGAAGATTTTGAAGATGAGGATGAGGACGAGGAAGAAGAGAAGCCCAAGAAAACCACCCGCAAGAAAGCCAAGAGCTAAACTTCACCGCTAGCACCGTCAGAGCCCACCCCGGAGGAACCGTTTTTGTTTTCAGCTACCTCCAGACCGAGACAGGATAAGCGATAGACATGGATTTTTTCGGCATAGGTTTCGGAGAAGTACTCTTAATCCTTATCATAGCACTTATCATATGGGGACCGAGAAGACTTCCGGAGATCGCCCAGACACTGGGCAAAACGGTACGTGCCCTGCGGAGGGCAGCCAATGACTTCACCTCCCAGGTAACCCGAGAGCTGAATATTGAAGAGGATATTGAGGAAAGAGATAAGAAAGAAAAGGAAACTCCATCTCCGCCCAAGCAGGGCGGTGACCATACCGAGATAACCCACCCCACCGCCCGGAAAGACAAGGCTGAAAAATGAGCGACCAAAAAACGAGCATCCTCAGCCATCTTCTTGAACTGCGCACCCGTTTAATCCGGAGCCTGATCGCCATCGCCGTTGCTTCCGTCATCGCCTTCTTCTTCTATGACTGGATATTCTACATCCTGAAGCTGCCCACCCAGGGCATCAACCTCGTCTTCATTGAGATGACGGAGATGATTGGCACCATTATGAAGGTGTGTCTGGCTACGGGCATCATCATAGCCATGCCTTACCTCGTTTACGAGGGAATCATGTTCATCTCCCCAGCCCTTACCCCCAAGGAAAAAAAGTATGTTTATCTGGTCCTTCCCTGGATAACACTGATGTTCCTGGGGGGCGTTGTCTTTGGCTACTTCATTCTGATACCGCCGGCCACCAGGTTCCTGATCAGCTTCGGTGCCAATATCGCCACCCCAGAAATCAGGGTCGGCAATTACATCGCGGTGGTCACCAGACTGCTGCTGGCCATCGGCATTGTCTTTGAGCTCCCCGTGATCACCACGCTCCTCGCCCGGCTGGGCGTGCTCAAGCCACACTGGCTTGCCAGCCGAAGAAGAGCGGCCATCGTCTTCGCCTTCATTCTGGCGGCGATAATCACCCCCACCTTTGACCCGATAAACCAGAGCCTGGTCGCCATTCCCCTGATCGTGCTCTATGAGATGAGCATCTGGCTGGCCAAGCTCGTCCAGAAGAAGGAGCCCGCCGAGGCCGCATAACGGATAAGAGATAAGCCGCCCAAATCTGATTTACCGCCCCACGTTCAACCTCAGCGGATGATAACCAAAGACAAATCCTCCAGCCTCCGGTGCATCTTCTCCATGTAGCTGGCACTTTCATCAACAAGCTGCTGGTATTTGCTGATAACTTCAGCCATATCCGCCTGGTTCTCTTCAATCGCGGCCAGATATCTTTCATCCATGAGCTTGGTATGCTGGTTGAGGATTTTGGCGTGCTCGCTGAGAACCTGCGCGTGCTCGTTCATCACCTCATTCATCTCCCTCAAGCTCTCGCTGAGGACAGAAATCTTCTCCTCGGTGAGGCTCTCAAAATTGCTCTCCAGCCGAAACACCCACGCCAGTCCAGCAATCAACAGTAAAGTCAGCACAATATTAAAGATTACCAGTCCTCGGTACATGCTGATACCCCCGTATAAAAAATAGCTCCTGATGTTTGGGCTCTGTATCTTAATCTTACAGGTTCTATCACACATAATACCACCACACGGCGAAATAAGCATCCTTCTCCAGTAACTTTATTGATCGTTATCTCTATCTCAATCCAGCGATGCCCGATGGAGTCTCAAGCGACCAGTTTCCGGAGCTGCGGCCAGCCCCAATCCCGAGCCAGCTTGCCCAATAAAGATAGCCGTGGTAAAATTGCAACCGTTTCCAGTTCGGAGGCTAAGGAAGATGTGGGAATGGTTTACGGCTAACGGGGTCTGGATATTAGTTGCCCTGGTTATCGGGTTAATCCTGTTCCTGGCTCTCAAGCGCTGGGCAAACCGGCTGATAAGAAAAGTCGTCCCGGAGCCGCTTCACGAGCAGCTGGATGGGATACTGAAGGCGATCACCTGGGTTACCATCGGCATCGGTGGGGTGCTTATCGCTCTGAGCATAGCCGCAGTCACCATCTCAACCCTCGGCAGAGACATCACCCCGGCGCTAGGCGCCATCGGCAGCTGGCTTTTGGGGCACGGCGTGCGCATTTTCATCATCATTGGCCTCGCCTATCTGTTCCACCAGCTAGCCAAGACGCTGATGCCCCGCTTCATTGAGCGGTCAATAACCATGAGAGGCAGAGGGCGCCGTGCCAGGGAAGAGATGAAAAAGAGAATCCAGACGCTGAGCCACATCCTCACCCAGGGCATCACCGTCATCATCACCCTAATCGCCATCTTCATGATTCTCTCCGAGCTGGAGATTGACATCACCGCTGCTTTAGCTGGCCTGGGGATAGCCGGCCTCGCCGTCGGCTTTGGGGCTCAGTACCTCATCCGCGACCTCATCGCCGGCTTCTTCGTCTTTCTGGAGAACCAGTATAACGTGGGCGACGTGATCAAAGTGGGTGATACCTTTGGCATCGTGGAGGAAGTATCTCTGAGGAGAACCGTCACCAGAGACCTTGATGGGGCGAGGCACGTCATCCCCAACGGGGAAATCCGCATCTTAAGCAACTATAGCCAGGAGATGTCAAGGGCCCACCTCAATATAAGCGTTGCCTACAAGGAAGACCTTGACCGGGTGATGGCGCTGATGCGAAAGACCTGGGAGGAAATGTCAGCGGATGACACCTGGTCCCGCTACATCCAGTCAAAAACCCCCCAGATTCTGAGAGTGGATGAATTTGGTGATTCGGGCATCACCATCAAGCTGGTGGGGTGGACCGAGCCCATCATGCAGTGGGATGTCATGGGGGAATACCTGCGGAGGATAAAGAAGGTCTTTGACCAAGAGGGCATTGAAATCCCCTGGCCACACATGAAACTGTACTTCGGCGATGAGTCAGTGAAGAAAGGGCTCTCCAAGTAAATCTGATAGCTTCCGCTTATTTCTTAAAAGTACCCACTATCCTGTAATAAGCCCTCCATGTGGTTCACGGGTACAGCAGGCTGAAGATGGGCTTGCTAGCCGGGCAGGCTCATCGCCCCATCTCTACAGATTGCATTTTAGCCAGGCCTGTGCTATAGTCTAGGTAGAATTTAACACTTGACCGCTAGGGGTGCTTTAAGGAGCTGAGAGGCACTAGCGCCAACCCTGTGGACCTGACCTCGGTAATGCGAGCGTAGGGAAGTGGCAATAACTTAGACCAAGGGTCTAAAAGTCAGGCCGGAGCCCTTGGTTTTTGCTTTAAGGGTAGTTTGCATGTTTAAGACCTTGAGGGAAGATATTCAGACGGTCTTCGCCAAAGACCCGGCCGCGAGGAGCACCCTTGAAGTTATCCTGTGCTACCCAGGGCTGCATGCCCTGTGGCTTCACCGCTTGGCGCATTTTCTGTGGCAGCACAAGCTCCGGCTGCTGGCCCGCCTCGTCTCACACTTCAACCGCTTCCTCACCAATATTGAAATCCACCCCGGCGCCAAAATCGGCCGCCGCTTCTTCATTGACCATGGCGCCGGAGTCGTCATCGGGGAGACATCTGAAATCGGCGATGACGTCCTGCTCTACCAGGGGGTGGTTCTGGGCGGAACAACCTTGGAGAAGAAGAAGCGTCACCCCACCCTCGGCAATAACGTCATCATGGGAAGCGGCGCCATAGCCCTGGGGCCAATCACCATCGGTGATGGCGCCCGCATCGGCTCAGGCTCGGTGGTGGTCAAGTCAGTCCCCCCCGGGGCGACCGTGGTTGGCGTCCCGGGCAAAGTGGTTGAGGACCGCCGCAAGCCAATTGTGGACCTGGAGCACGGCAAACTGCCTGACCCGGTGGCTGAAGCCATCAGGCTGGTGTTAAGAGAGCAGGACAAACTAGAAGAGCGCCTGGAGAGGCTGGAGAAGGCGTCCGGGGTAACCATCCCCGGGGATGAATTGAGCCAGGAGAGGAAAAAAATCGAACACGAACTTGAAGCAGAAGAGGAATGAGATGACCAAGCGGCGCGTCATGTTCTCCTTCAATGAGGAGCAAGCCAGAGAGCCCCTTATCTATAATCTGGGGCAGCAGTTCAACATCATCACCAATATCCGCCGTGCCAACTTATCCGAGGATAAGGGCTGGATAATGCTCGAGCTTGAGGGCAACGAGGATGACATTGAGCAGGGTATCGCCTGGGTGACCAGCAAGGGGGTAAGAGTTGACCCAGCTGACGGAGATATAATGGAGGCTTAGCATGGCAAGAATATATCTGGATTATGCGGCTACCACGCCAACGCATCCTGAAGTGGTCAAGGCAATGCTGCCCTACTTTACCGAAGTCTTTGGCAACCCCTCCAGCATCTACGCCTACGGGCAACAGGCCAAAGGGGCGATGGAGGAGGCAAGAGCCAAGGTTGCTGAGCTTATTGGTGCCCGAGATGAGGAGATCGTCTTCACCAGCGGTGGCACTGAGTCAGATAACTTCGCCATAAAGGGGGTCGCCTACGCCAACAGGGACAAAGGCAATCACATCATCACCACCGCCATTGAGCACCACGCGGTGCTGGAGACCTGCCACTTCCTGGAGACGCAGGGATTCAAGGTAACCTATCTCCCGGTGGATGAGTATGGCATGGTTGACCTGGATGAACTCCGGAAGGCGCTCACCAAGCAGACCATCCTGATTTCGGTCATGCACGCCAATAATGAAATCGGCACCATCGAGCCGATAGCCGAGATAGGCAGGATTGCCAAAGAGGCTGGAGTTTACTTCCACACTGATGCTGTGCAGACGGTGGGACACATCCCGATAAACGTGGATGAGCTGGGGGTGGACCTACTTTCCCTCTCCGCCCACAAGCTTTACGGTCCCAAAGGGGTTGGCGCCCTGTACATCAGAAAGGGCACCAAACTGGTCTCCTTTATGCACGGTGGAGAGCAGGAGAGAGGACGGCGCGCCAGCACCCAGAATGTCCCCGGCATCGTGGGCCTGGGCAAAGCCGCCGAGATTGCCCAGCAGGAAATGGCGGAGGAAGCCGAGCGGCTGACCCGCCTCCGCGATAAGCTGATTAATGGTATCCTAGCCCAGATTGAGCACAGCCGCTTGAACGGACACCCCACCAGGCGGCTGCCCAATAACGTCAACGTCAGCATTTCCTTTGCCGAAGGCGAGTCAATGTGCCTGAATCTTGACCTTGAGGGTATCTGCTGCTCCACCGGTTCCGCCTGCACCTCATCAGTCACCGAGCCCTCTCACGTGCTGTTGGCACTGGGACTGCCGCCACTTGAGGCACATAGCTCCCTGAGGTTCAGCCTGGGCAAGTGGACCACGGAAGAGGAGATTGACCGGGTTCTGGAGGTGCTTCCCCGCGTGGTCAGCAAGCTCAGAGCCATGTCACCGCTTTTGAAAAGCCACCGTTAGGCATCAAAGTCAACCATGAAAAAGGAGGAAACGTGTTACCCGAAATTGGCAAGGTAGATAAAGCCACTTTTGACCGGGTTATCTTCCCCAGACTCGGCAAGCGAGATAGCTCGGTTCTGATTGGCCCCGAGCATGGTGTTGATGCTGCCGTGGTTGAGCTGGCGGGAGGCGAGGTCATGGTCATCGCTGAAGACCCCACCTTTGGCATGCCGGTGCTGATGCCGCACTTCGGCTGGTCCATCGTGCATATCTGCGCCAGCGACGTCGCCGTGCTTGGCGTCAAGCCAAGATATATGACCATCTGTCTCATGCTGCCCCCGGGCACTGAAGAGAGCGTGCTGGAACACATCTGGCAGGAAATCCATCAGGAGTGCGAAAAACTGGGTATCGCCATCATCGGCGGGCATACTGGAGTTTATCCCGGCATCGCTTACCCGCTGAATGGGGGCTGCACCATGATTGGCACCGGAACCAAAGACCAGCTCACCCCGCCATCCAATGCCCGCGTTGGTGACCGGGTCATCATGACCAAGGGTCCAGCAGTTGAAGCGGCGGGCATCCTGGCCCTGCAGGCGGAGAAACCACTGGTGGAGAAGTTCGGCAAGGATCTCGTGGAGAAAGCGAAAAGCCACTTCATGGCGATGTCCGTAGTTCAGGATGCGCTGGTGGCCGCACCCTATGCCCACGCCATGCATGACGCCACCGAGGGCGGACTGCTCAACGGTATCTATGAAATCGTAGAGGCTTCTGACGTCGGCGTGACTGTGTTTGAGGATAAGATATTTATTCCGGAAGAGATTGACGCGGTCTGCCGTCACTTCAATATTGACCCGCTCATCTCAATCAGCGAAGGGACGCTGGTGATTACCGCCACGCCCGAAAAAACCCCCAAACTCCTAAGCGAACTGAAACAAAACGGCATTGCTGCCTGGGAAATAGGCGAAATAACCGCTAAAGACAGGGTCTTTGTCCGCAAGAATGGCCAGAAGGAGGAGCTGAAGCCGGTTAAGGTGGACCCGTTCTGGGCAGCTTATTTCAGCACCCTAGAGGGATAGGACGTTGAGTAGCACGGAACAAGCGGAACTGGTGCTGGGTAACCTAGTTCGTGCCATTGAAAGGTTGCAGCAGAGCGCCGAATTTGCCCTTCTCATGCCTGAAGTCAGGGTCAATCTGGCCTACGCCCTGCCCGGCGCCAAGACCCCCGATGAGGTGGCGGCGGTGGACGGGAGGATAACGGTGGTGAGGGGGCTACCCCACGCCTCGGGACTGCCACGGTGGGGAGCATCAGACCACATGGCACGGCTGATTATTGAAGTGCGCAAATATGACCCCACGGTCAATGCCGGCATAAACTTCAAGTGCGATGCCACCGTGATTGAAGTGGTGCAGAAGTACTGCGCCGAGAAAAGCCTACTTTTTGGCTCGATTGACCGGACCAAAGAGCCTGCGGAAGCAGCCGGGCCGGATAGAAGCTCCATGCCCTGGAAAATCAATTATCTGAAGGCAAATTACGGCAGTATCCCCAGGCTATTCTATGAGGGAGAAGGCTGGGGGAAGGAGCCACTCTTTGTCGCCCTCGGCGGTGATGCCGTTGAAGTCGCTGAGATGGCTATTGAAATCGCCCGGCGCTACCGGCAGAGACTGAGCTAGTTCAGTCTGATAGAGGAGGTGCCCGGTATCTCTTGCCTGCCAAAAACTGTCGAACGGTCGTCGCCATGAGCGGTGGCGTGGATTCATCGGTGGCTGCGGCGCTGCTCAAGGACCAAGGCTACCAGGTGATCGGCGTCACCATGCAGATCTGGCCCTCAGGTAAGGATGAGGACAAGTTTGGTGGCTGCTGTGGCATCGGGGCGGTGGAAGATGCCAAAAAAGTGGCCTACAAATTGGGCATCCCTCATTACGTCATGAATTTCAGGGATATCTTCGCCCGGAAAGTGATCGCTGATTTCTGCCAGGAGTACCGCTCAGGGAGAACGCCCAACCCCTGCATCCGCTGTAACCAGTACATCAAGTTTGAGGCACTGCTGAAGAGGGCAAGAGAGCTGGGGGCTGATTTTGTCGCCACCGGACATCATGCTAGAATAGAGAAAGATGAGGTTACGGGAAGATATCTCCTCAAAAAGGGGGTTGACCGGCAGAAAGACCAGTCCTACTTTCTCTACCCGGTAACCCAGGAGCAGCTGAGCCATATCCTGATGCCCATAGGAAATTATACCAAAGAGATGGTGAGGGAAATCGCCCGAGAACTGGCGCTGCCGGTGGCAGATAGACCGGAGAGCCAGGAAATCTGCTTTATCCCTGATGATGATTACCCCGAGTTCATCAAGAGTTACATCCCGCAGGCTGCGGAGCCAGGGCCAATACTGGATGAGCAGGGAAACGTCCTGGGCACGCACCGGGGAATCATGTTTTACACCATCGGCCAGCGCAAGGGACTGGGAATAGCCGCTGGGGAGCCACTATATGTCATCGCCATCGAGCCGGAAAGAAACGCCATCATCGTGGGCCCTAAAGACAGAGCGTTCGGAGACGAGCTTATTGCTTCCGGTCTGCACTGGATAACCTTTGACCGGCTGACCCAACCGCTCACGGCAAAGGCCAAGATAAGGTACCGCCACCCGGAGGCTGAAGCCGTAGTGATGCCTCTGGATGAAGATAGAGTTTATGTAAAGTTCAGGGAGCCACAGATGGCCATCACGCCGGGACAGGCAATTGTCTTCTATGACGGCGATGTGGTCATCGGTGGTGCCACCATTGAGTCAGCGAGGAAAGCTGCCATAACCGAAAAACAAAAGGAGTTTGCCTGATATGGCTTCGGTAGTTGCCGTCTGCACGAGCAAGAAAAAAGGAACCAAAAAACAGGCTGTCGCTGAGGGGCTCTTTAAAGAAGATTACGGACTCATCGGCGATGCCCACGCCGGACATCTATCCAACCGTCAGGTGAGCCTGCTCGCCGTGGAAAGCATTGACAAGATGCGGAACTTGGGCTTAAACTTAAGCCCCGGTGATTTTGCCGAAAATATCACCACTGAGGGCATTGACCTGCGCCATCTAGCCATTGGGACCCGAATATTGGTCGGCGATGAGGTCATCCTGGAAATTACCCAGATCGGCAAGGAGTGCCATACCGGCTGCGCCATCCGCCGTCAGGTGGGCCAATGCATCATGCCGGAAGAAGGGGTCTTTGCCCGGGTGGTTCGGGGAGGTCTGGTCAGACCGGGAGACAAAGTGGAAATTGGAGAGGTGTCATGACAGATAAGGACTTATCCTTGGTGGAAAGAATCTTGAAACTGAAGAAGGAAAGGAACGCGGTCATCCTCGCCCACAACTACCAACTGGCTGAGGTACAGGACATCGCCGACTTCGTGGGCGATTCCCTGGGCTTGAGTCAAAATGCCGCCAAAACCAAAGCTGAGGTAATCGTCTTCTGCGGAGTTCACTTCATGGCTGAGACCGCCGCCATCCTCTGCCCGGATATGACCGTGCTCCTGCCGGATAGGCACGCTGGCTGCCCGATGGCCAACATGATTACCCCAGAGCAGCTACGCCAGAAGAAAAAGGAGCTGCCCAATGCCAGCGTGGTCTGCTACGTCAATTCCACCGCCGCGGTCAAGGCGGAGTCTGACATCTGCTGCACCTCAGCCAACGCGCTCAAGGTGGTGGAGAGCGTGCCTAATGACGAGATACTCTTTGTCCCTGACCAGTACCTGGGGCACTATATCTCCACCAAGGTAAATAAGAAAATGCACTTCTGGCCGGGCTACTGCCCCACCCACGCCCGAATCCAGCCCCAGGATATCATCCGGCTGAAAGAGGAGTACCCCAATGCCAAGGTGGTTGTCCATCCGGAGTGCCGCCCTGAGGTCATCGCCCTGGCGGATGAGGCATTGAGCACCGGGGGAATAATCCGCTACGCCCAGCGAGAAGACGTGCGCGAGCTGATTGTGGGCACCGAGCTGGGCATCATCCACCGGCTGAGAAAGGAGAACCCGGGCAAAAGATTCATCGGCGTCTCGGAACAGGCGGTCTGCCCCAATATGAAGCTAATCACCCTGGAGAAGGTCCTCTGGTCTCTGGAGGAGATGAGGCCAGTGGTGAAGGTTCCGGAGGAGATTCGTCTCAGGGCAAAGGCGGCGGTAGATAAGATGCTGGCCACCGTCTGAAAAAGAGATATGGAAAGCTCAAACTATATCGTCCTCCTGATTACCACCGGAAGCGCTCAGGAAGCACAGCAAATCGCCAGAGCGCTGCTTGAGCAGAGGAAAATAGCCTGCGCCAATATCATACCCGAGGTTGATTCCCATTTCTGGTGGGAAAATAAGATTGATTCAGCCAAAGAGAGCCTGCTCATCGCCAAGACCAAAGCCTCAGCGCTCTCCGACATCATCACCCTGGTCAAGAAGGTGCACAGCTACGAAGTTCCAGAGATAATCGCCCTGCCCATCATCGGCGGTAGTCAAGATTATCTGGAATGGATTGAGAAGAGCGTAGATTAAAGCCGCCTTCTTCCCTTAAGCCACTTCTGCTTCTGGCTGACCCGCGTCTGCTCATCGGTGGGCTGATAGCTTGCCCAGAAATTTTCTCGAAAAGCGCTGAAGGTGCCATCCAGAATGGCGCTTCTTATTTTCTGCATCAGAGTATAAATGAAGTTCAGGTTATGAATGGTGGCTAGTCTGAGCGCCAGGAGTTCCTCGCTTTTGAACAGATGCTGCAGGTAAGCCGCAGAGAAGGTGCGGCAGGTATAGCAATCGCAGTCAGGGACAAGCGGCTGGTCCATCTGGCTGAAAGCAGCATTTCTGATATTGCGCCGCCCCTGCCAGGTAAATAACGCCCCGTTCCGGGCAACGCGCGTGGGCAGGGCGCTATCAAAGATATCAATGCCCCGGGCGACGCCCTCCACAATGTCCTCCGGGGAGCCTACCCCCATGAGATAACGGGGCTTATCCTCAGGCAGCAGAGCGGCAGTTTCTTCAACCATAGCCAGGGTCTCTCTCTTCGGCTCGCCAACGCTCAAACCCCCGATGGCATAGCCGGCAAAGCCCAGCGAGGTGAGGTACTCTGCTGACTGGCGGCGGAGTTCAGGGAAGACACCCCCCTGCACTATCGCGTACAGCGCCTGGTCCTGGCGCTTGTGCGCCTGCTGACATCTCTCCGCCCACCGGTGCGTTCTCAGCATCGCCTCCCGCACCCTCTCCAAGCTCTCTCCATAGGCTGAGCACTCGTCCAGAACCATAATGATATCAGCCCCAAGTGCCTCCTGGTACTGCACCGCCAGCTCAGGAGTGAGAAAATGCTCGCTGCCGTCAATATGAGAACGGAAAACGACTCCCTCGTCACTCACCCGGCAGAGCGGAGACAAACTGAATAGCTGATAGCCACCGCTATCGGTGAGGATGGCACCATCCCATCCCATGAATTTATGTAAATCACCCATCCTCGCCACCACCTCAATGCCCGGCCTGAGGTAGAGGTGATAGGTGTTGGCCAGCACCATTCTGAAGCCGATGCCCTTCACCTCCTCCGGAGTCAGCGTTTTGACCGCACCCTGGCTGCCCACAGGCAAAAAGACCGGCGTTGGCACCAGACCATGCGGGGTTATCAGTTCCCCCGCCCGGGCACCGGCACAGGTCTTGATTAAACGGAAATCATTTTGATTTGCCATCCCTTACCTTGGAAACCAGATAGAGCGAGTTTGAACTTTTCCCAACCAGAGCCTTATTTTTATATCCCTTTTCGGTGGCAAAAGTCAAACGCTGATTTGTCTTGGGCAACAGGAATCGTATAAGATAGAATTGTGAAGCAAAAGCTGAAGCAAGCCCTCTCCCAGAGGCGGAAGCAAGCCATCACTGACCCCAGCCGGATACCAGCCGCAGTCCTCGTGCCCATCTATGAAAAAGAGGGAGAGTATTATATCCTGTTCATCAAGCGCTCGGAGTGGGTGGAAAAGCATAAAGGTGAGATATCCTTCCCCGGCGGGGTTCATGAGGAGAGGGATAAGACCCTGCTTGATACCGCCCTGCGGGAGTGTGCCGAGGAGATAGGCCTCAGGCCTGAGGCGGTTGAGGTACTGGGGGAACTCGATGATGAGGTCAGCGTCAAAACA
>Ga0209426_1001266_pt1 | contig 16605 bp, 16 predicted proteins | sample Deesub1362B_J571_FD_187697 | JGI IMG/M metagenome (GOLD analysis project Ga0209426, IMG submission 187697) | Deep oceanic, basalt-hosted subsurface ecosystem from Juan de Fuca Ridge flank, Pacific Ocean, CORK Borehole 1362B_J2.571 (SPAdes)... ...
TCGCCGACCTTCACGATGCCGCGCTCGACGCGACCGGTCACCACGGTGCCGCGGCCCGAGATCGAGAACACGTCTTCGACCGGCATCAGGAACGGCAGGTCGACCGGACGTTCCGGCTGCGGGATGTACTCGTCGACCGAGGCCATCAGGGCCAGGATGGCGTCTTCGCCGATCTTGGCGTCGCGGCCTTCGACCGCGGCCAGGGCCGAGCCCTTGGTGATCGGGATGTCATCGCCCGGGAACTGGTACGACGACAGCAGCTCGCGGACTTCCATTTCGACGAGCTCTAGCAGCTCTTCGTCGTCGACCATGTCGACCTTGTTCATGAACACGACCAGGGCGGGCACGCCGACCTGACGGGCCAGCAGGATGTGCTCGCGGGTCTGCGGCATCGGGCCGTCGGCGGCCGACACGACCAGGATCGCGCCGTCCATCTGGGCCGCGCCCGTGATCATGTTCTTCACGTAGTCGGCGTGGCCGGGGCAGTCGACGTGCGCGTAGTGACGGTTGGCCGTCTCGTACTCGACGTGAGCGGTGTTGATCGTGATGCCGCGGGCCTTTTCTTCCGGCGCGGCGTCGATGTCGGCGTAGTTCTTGGCGGTCGCGCCGCCCGACTTCGCCAGCGTGATCGTGATCGCGGCCGTCAGCGTGGTCTTGCCATGGTCAACGTGACCGATGGTGCCGATGTTGCAGTGCGGCTTAGTACGTTCGAACTTTTCCTTGGCCATCGTCTCTACCTTCGCGCCGGCGGCTGGGTTGTTGGGAATGAATCTCGGGGAGCTGGAGCGGGTAGCGGGAATCGAACCCGCATCCTCAGCTTGGAAGGCTGCTGCACTACCATTGTGCTATACCCGCCAAGCTGCGGGGTCGCGTCGGCTCCCGGTCTCTGGCTCTGGGCGCCCACACCTGCCTTCGGAACTCAACGCGCGCATGGTGGGGGAAGTAGGACTCGAACCTACGAAGGCTTACGCCAGGGGATTTACAGTCCCCCCCCTTTGCCACTCGGGACATTCCCCCAAGCACGCGATGGAGCTCCGAAGCCGGCGGCGTTTATCCGTTTCGAAGATCGACGGCAAGCCGCTGAACCTCGATGCGGAACAAAAGCTTCTTTGACCGGTGACGGACGATGCTAAGAGCAGCGCCGGCTGGCCCGAGAAGCCCTTGGGCCCCCAAATCGGAGCGCGTCTTATAGTGTCCTCTCATTCCGAACGCAACGACCGGAAACGACCTTCTGCACAAGGACGCGATTTTCGTTCCAAGCCCCGGAAACAGAACGACTTTTCTCGTGGTCAGGGCGACGCCAAGGACTGGATCTGGGGGACTCACGCCGTCGAGGCGGCGCTTTCGAACCCCCGCCGGCCAGCGCCGAAGCGCCTTCTGGCGACCCCCGATCGCGCCAAGCGACTCGCGCCGGACCTCAAGACCCTGCCGTGCCTGCAAGTGATGGAAGGCCAGGAGATCGCCAAGCATCTGCCGCAGGGCGCGGTGCACCAGGGCCTGGCGCTGCGTATCGACGAGCCCGAGCCGATGTCGATCGCCGAGATGGGGACGCCGGCCGAGGGCCTGCTGGTCATGCTGGACCAGATCACCGATCCGCAGAACATCGGCGCCATCCTGCGCTCGGCCGCCGCCTTCGGGGCCAAGGGGGTGATTCTGCAGGACCGCCATGCCCCCGCCCTCTCCGGCGTGCTGGCCAAGACCGCCGTCGGGGCGGTGGACAAGGTCGCGCACGCGCGCGTGGTCAATCTTTCGCGGGCCCTGGAGGAGCTGGCCGACCTGGGCTGGCGAGCCGTGGCCCTGGCCGGCGAGGCCGAGGACAGCCTCGAGGCGGTGCTCGACCAACAGCCCACCGTCCTCGTCCTGGGTTCGGAAGGCGAAGGCGTGCGCCGCCTGGTCGCCGAGCATTGCGACGCCCTGGGCAGAATCCCCATGCCCGGCGGTTTCGAGAGCCTGAACGTGTCGGCCGCCGCCGCGATCGCGCTCTACGAAGCCTCCAGAGTTCGCCTGAGGGATGAAATGGGTTCGTAAATCGGTCTTAACCGTTTTGATTTCGTCGCAAGCTCGTGCTTCTCTCGCGAACAATGGTCCGCGAGCCATGGTTTCGCGGAGGAAATCTGACATGGGATCGGGGGACCCGATGTTTGGACGCAAAGTTCGCTTGGCCGCCTTGGCCGGCTCTTCCGTCGCCGCTTTTCTGCTCGTGGGGTGCAGCGCGGCCGACCAGGGCAAGGCGCCGGCGCCGGCGCCATCCAGCGACTATCACGCCGACCGGACCGCGCCGGAGCTGATGGGCGCGCCGCCGCCGCCCAACGCCAGCCAGGCTCCGGACGGTCTGCTGGGCGGGCCGCCGTCGGACGCCGCCCAGGCCCAAGCGCAGGCGCGCGCGGACGCGGTCAATCAACGCCCCCTGCCCCCGCCCTACAATTCGAATCTGAAGACCTGGCGCCGCGCGGACGGCTCTCTGGTGACGGCGATGAGCCCGATCGCCAATCCAAAGGGATCGCGCCGCGTCGAGACGCATCCGCGCCGCCACGCCGCGCCGGATCACCGCGTCCACGCCACCCTGCCGACCACGGCCGCGCCCGCCCCGCGTCCGGCGGTCGTCGCCCAAGCCAAGCCCGCGCCAGTCGCCAAGCCCGTCGCGCCCAAGACGGTGGCCCCCGCGCCGGCGCCGCTGAAGGCCGCCGTCCCGGCCGCGCCGGCGACGCCGCTGGTCAAGCCGCCGGTCGTGGCCGCCGCCCAGCCCGAGGCGCCCGCCGCCGCCAAGCCGACCAGCAAGCTGGAGCAGCTGCAGGCCGCCGTCGCGCCGCAAGCCACCAGCGGCGCCGTCCTGGCGGCCGGTGAAAGCCTCTCCAAGGGGCAGCCGGGCCAGGTGACCCTGTCGCTGCCGGCCACCCTGGGCGACCTGATCAAGTCGGAAGCCGCCAAGCTGGGCTTCGGCAAGGCCGCCAAGAAGACCAGCGCCTATGCCGAGCTCTCGGGCGAGGGCTACGAAGTCACCCCGAACGGCCGCCAGACGGCCACCGTGAAGCCGGGCGAGCCGACCACCTTCGCCTGGGACGTCAAGCCGGGTCCCGACGCCAAGGGTCAGCTGAAGTCCCAGTTTGGCGTCGAGATGTCGGGCGCCAAGGATTCGCAAGGCTTCGCGCTGGGCGAGATCAGCAAGCGCGTCGCCGCCGCGCCCGAGCAGGTCAAGAAGGGCGTCGCCGCCCTCGACCTTGAGGCGCTGAACGGCGCGGTCACGCTGCCGGGCGTCGGTCCCGTCGCGATCAAGACCCTGCTGGGCGCGGCCCTGGTGCTTCTGGCCATGATCATCCTGGTCGCCGTCGCGCGCGGCAACGCCGAGGCTCGCCGCCGCGCCGAGCGTCAGCGCAAGTACCGCACCCTGACCGACTATGGCCGCAACGAGATGGAGTTCGAGCAACCCGCTCAAGCGCCGGCCGAAAGCCACGGTTCGCACGTCAATCCGTTCCTCGCGGCCGCCGGCGGCGCGGCGGTGGGCGCGGCGGCCGCTTCGGCCTTCTCTCACCATGACGACCATGGCCACGCGGCCGAGGATCACGGCCACGCGGCCGCCCCCGAGGCCCATCCCGAGCCTCACGCGTCGGCCGAGCCCGCCTATGTCAATCCGATGATCGCCGCCGCGACGCCGGACGCTCATGACGATCACGGCCACGACGCCCATGGTCGCGAGCTGGAGCCGACCCACTAAGGTCAGGCTCGCGCCCAGGAAACTGGAGGCCCCGGATCGACGGATCCGGGGCGTCTTGCTTTGGCGTCATATCCATTGCGGCCTTGCATCCCCATCCGCGCCGCCGCATTGAGAAGGCATGTTCGACGCTCTGAGCGCCCACTTGGGCGGCCTGCAAGGCCCGCTGACGGCCCTGCTGCAAGTCCTGCTGATCGACCTCGTCCTGGCCGGCGACAACGCCGTGGCCGTGGGCTTGGCCGCCGGCGGCCTGGATCCCAAGCAACGCCGGAAGGTCATCCTCTACGGCCTGGGCGCGGCGGTCGTGCTGCGCATCACCTTCGCCCTGATCACCACCTGGCTGCTGGGCGTGATCGGCCTACTTCTGGCCGGCGGTTTCCTACTGCTGTGGGTCTGCTGGAAGATGTGGCGCGAGCTGCGCGAGCAAGGCCGCCAGGAAAGCGCCGAGGGCGCCGCCGCGCTGGACGGGGCCGAGGTTCCGGTCCGCCAGCCGAAGACCTTCAAGGCCGCTTTCCTGCAGGTGCTGATCGCCGACGTCTCCATGTCGCTGGACAACGTGCTGGCCGTGGCCGGCGCCGCGCGCGAGCATCCCGCGATCCTGATCTTCGGCCTGCTGCTGTCGATCGTCCTGATGGGCCTGGCGGCCAACGCCATCGCCAAGGTGCTGCACAAGCACCGCTGGATCGGCTTCATCGGCCTGGCGATCGTGCTCTATGTCGCCCTGCACATGATTTGGCAGGGCCACCGCAGCGTGGTCATGGACCTACACGAGACCGCCGCCTACAACGCCGCCGCCCCGGCGCCGCTGGACATCAAGCCCGACGAGATCGCCCAGCACCAGAAGCGCCGGTAGCGCCAAGCCCCGTATCAGCGCCCCGGCAAGGGCGGCATGTCCAGCCGCCGCCATTCGGCCATCCGCGCGTAGAGGCGCAGGATCGCGTGATGGCGCGCCGTGTCGCTTCGCGTCTCCACCGCCTCGTGCAGACCGATCAGCGCCGCGCGCAGCGCCGCGTTGACCCGGTCCAGGGCCGAGATCGAGACATCATCCGTCGACGGAAGACCTGCCAGATCCAGCCCGTGGTCGTCGGCCGCCTCGGCCAGGATCTCGCGGATGGCCGCGTTCTCGGCCAGGCGGGCGGCGACGCCGCGCTCGGCCTCCTGCGCCGCCAGCAGCGACAGCAGCGCGACCACGGCCACCTTGCCCGCCATGAAGTCTCCCTGCTGCTCGGGCGGCGGCGGGTCCATCATGCACAGGAAGTTGCCGACCAGGATATCGGGCAGGCTAGGCGTCATGACAGGCCCTCCAGACGCATCAGGGAGGCGGCCAGGATCTGGTCGTGGCGGCGGGCGGTGTACCAGCCGGAAATCGCCAGCACAGGGTCCTTGAACCCGCCGTCGCGATATTCCTTGGCCGCCGACGTCCAGATGGTCTGGCCCTTCACGGCGTTGAACAGCGACCACCAGGCCAGCGCGGCCTCGTCAATCGCGAGGCCGCTGGTTCGACGCCAGATCGCCAGGGCCTCGTCGCGGGGCAACATGCCGCCGGCCTTGTCGGCCTCGAAGTGCGACCACAGCGGATCCAGGGCCCACCCCAGGTCTTCGAGGGGATCGCCCAGATGGACCATCTCCCAGTCCAGCACGGCCAGGATCTTGCCCGCGCCGTCGTGCAGGAAGTTGCCGGTGCGATAGTCCCCGTGAACGACGCGGATCGCCTGGGCCGGCGGCGGCGGCCGGCGGCGCAGCGCCCGGATGGCGGCGCGGACGATCGGCTGCGGATGCTGCTCGTCCGCGTCCATGATGCCGGACCAATGGTCCAGCGCCACACGCCAGCAGTCCTCGGGCGCCGGCGCCGGCGCGACCTTGGCCAGCGGCAGGTCGGTCGGGTCTGTCGCGGCGATGGTTCCCAGGATCTCGAAGAACCGTTGTCCGATCTCGCGCGCGTGGTCGCCATACGGCCCCACCGTAAACGGCGAAGCCGCCACGCCGCCCTCGACCCGCTCCATGATGAAGAACGGCCGCTCCAGCTCGCCGCCCTCGACGTCCATGGCCACCGGACGCGGCGCGGGCAGCTTGTCGTGGAAGCTCTCCAGCGCCAGATATTCTAGGTTCCGATCGGTCTCGATCAGACTGCCGGGCGGATCACGGCGCAGGATCAGCGGCCGGGTCTGGCCATCGACGCGCGCCACGAAGCGGTAGGTCTCGCGGCTGGCCCCGCCCGGAATCCGCGACAGGTCCTCGACCGTGGTCGGCTGACCCCAGACGCGGGTGAGATACGCCTCGAGGCGCTCGCCCAGGCTCATGGCGCCATGTCCAGGATCGCGGCGAAGCCCGACGGGGCGTGCGGACCAATGGCCAGCTGTTCGAAGACGCCCCTGCCCTTGCGTTCGCGGCCGGCGCCATCGACATAGGTCACGTCGCTGATCGCCTGCACGTGCAGCAGGTGTGGCATCCCGCGATCCAGGTCGGCGTTGACGAAATCCTCGCGCTCGACCTTCAGCGCGCCCTGGTTGCAGCCGTGACCCCAGACCGGGTGGCCATAGCCCAGACCCAGCATGAAGAACTCGGGCCCGGGCGCGATGGTGACCGTCCCGTCGGCGCCCAGATCGAGGGTGGCGCTGGCGGCATGGCGCGTGCCGCTCTTCCAGCGAATGGCGCAGGCGGCCTCGGCGAAGCCGCCGAAATCGTCCTCGCGCGCGCCGTCGGCCAGCCACAGCGAACGGCGGTTCCAGGGGCGTCCCAGCTCGTCGTCATTGGTGTGGAAGAACAGGCTGCCGTCCGCGAAATTGCACGGCGCCCACAGCCAGAAGAACTGCGGCGCCGCGGGCGGGGCCAGGTCCTGAGGATCGCGCATCCCGACGGGTCGAACGCCCCACGAGCGGTCGCGGGTGCCGACGAATCCGTCGACCACGGTCCGCGCGCCGTCGACCTCGATCCAGCCGCCATAGCGGCCGTTCTGGGTCAGACGGGTATAGTCCATGAAGGTGCGCGGGCCGTTGCGGCGCACGAAGCGCGGCTCCTCGATCGGGAACGAGCGCCCCTCGAAGACGATCTCGGCGGCGATCCCCTGCTCGGGCGCGGCGACTACCAGCTTCAACCGATGAAGCGGCTCCAGCACCTCGATGCGGATCGGCCCAACGCTCAGGTCCATTCGCTCCATGTTCAGCCAGCGGCTGGCGTGGAGGTTGACCTGACGGCCGTCCTTCATCACGCAGAAGGCCGCGTCGGCGATGTTGAGATGCGGATAGACCCCGAAGGCGGCCGCGAAGAACAGGTCCTCGCCCTCGCCGGTCGGCGCGTAGCCGTTGAAGAAATAGCGGTCGTAGAAGTTCCGATCCGTCCCGGCGTAGGCCACGGGCTCGGGCGTCTGATGGATCGGGTAGTCGTCGCCCCTGGTGAGCGCCATGCCGTCCTCCCCTGGCTCGCGCGGACCCTCTGATGCTTACGGGAGCGGGGTCGCTTTACGTCCAGGCGTTCGACGTTAAGGTCGCGCCGAACGATTGCAATGGTGACGGGGCGTAAAGCCGATGGCGGTGTGGTTTCCCAGGACCTGGACAGGCCTGGCGGCGGTAAGCGGCCTGCTGGCCGTCGGCTTCGGCGCCTTCGCCGCGCACGGGATCAGCGCGCCCAAGCCGGTCGAGTGGCTGCACACCGGTTCGCAGTATCAGATGGTCCACGCCCTGGCCGTGTTCGCCGCCTTCGGCCTGCACCGGGCGGGCGCCAAGGACATGGGTAAGGTCGCGGCTTTCTTCCTGATCGGGACCCTGCTGTTCTGTGGCTCGCTGTACGCCATGGCGCTGGGCGCGCCGCGCGTGTTGGGGGCGATCACGCCGGTCGGCGGCGTGTCGTTCCTGGTCGGCTGGGCGCTGATGGCCGCGCGCGCCTTTAGCCTGCCCGATCAGGCCTGAAGCTTGCGCGCGCCCGGCAGGGCCAGCAAGAAGATCGCCAGGGCCGAGCCGACCAGGCAGGCGAACATGACGCCCGCCGTCGGGCGCGCCGTGCCGTCATGCAATAGCCCTCCGGCCCACGAGGCGATCGCCCCGGCGCCGAACGAGGCCGAGCCCATCAGGGCCGAGGTCGAGCCGGCGCGCTGGGGATCGACGCTCAACGCCCCCGCCATGGTGTTGCCGCCCATCAGACCGTAGATCGACAGCGCCGCGAACAGCAGCGGAAGCACGGTCCACTGTCCGCCCCAGCCGGTCCAGGCCGCCAGGCTAAGCAGGAAGGCCGCGACGATCGAGCCGACGCTGGCCCGCGCCAGCACCTGGTCGGGCGTGGCCCGGCGCAGCAGCAGGCGGTTGACCTGGCTGGCGCCGATGATGCCCACGGCGTTGAAGGCGAACAGCAGGTTGAAGACCAGCGCGGAATGGCCGTAGGTCCCCATGATCAGGTCCGGCGCGCCAGAGATGTAGGTGAACAGGGTCGCGCCGTTCAGCGCCCCGGCCAGGGCGTAGCCGACCAGCCGGCGCATCCGCAGCAGCGCGCCAAAGGCCCTCAGCGGATTCTCGGACCGCGCCAGGGACAGGGTCTCGGCCGAGCGCGACTCGCTCAGCGCGATCAGCACCCAGACGCCGATGACGAGACCGAAGGCGGCCTGAACGCCGAACACCGCGCGCCAGCCGGCCGCCAATTGGACCAGCCCGCCGAACTGCGGCGCCAGCACCGGCGCCAGGCCCATGATCAAGGTCATCAGCGACAGCACCCGGGCGGTGTCGGCGTGGCCGAAGCGGTCACGGACCACCGCCCGCGCCACGACGGCCCCGGCGCATCCGCCCAGGGCCTGCACGAACCGCGCGGCGATCAGCATGTGGATGTTCGTGGCCAGGGCGCAGACCAGCGAGGCGGCCAGATAGATGGCGATCCCGGCCAACAGCGGCGGCCGACGCCCCAGACGGTCCGACGCCGGGCCATAGACGAACTGGCCAATGGCCATGCCGGCGAAGAACGCCGCCAGGGTCGCCTGGGTCTGGTCGGGACGCGCGGCCAGCGAGCGGCCTATGGCCGGCAGACTGGACAGGTACATGTCGATCGACATCGGCGCGAAGGCCGTCAGCGCGCCCAGAAGCAGAACGAGTCGCCACGGGATCGCGGCGGCGGGCGGGCGGCTGTCGGTCATGACCGTGCTTTTACGCCCGTTTGCCCCAGCGGAAAGATCAAATGCCGCTTGCCGGACGGTTTGCCGCGATCCACGGTGATCGCCAATCACATAGCCGCCAGGGAGGGCGACGCCCATGACCGTCACGCATCCGCAGGCTCCGCCCCTGCCGGCGCCGAAATTCGCGGACGTCAACGGCGTTCGCCTGGGCTATTACGAAGCCGGTCCTCGGCGGGGCGTCCCGATCGTCTTCTGCCACGGCTTTCCCGAACTGGCGTTCTCGTGGCGTTACCAGATCGCCGCCCTCGCCGACGCCGGCCGCTGGGTGATCGCGCCCGACCAACGCGGCTATGGCCTGACCCCGGGTCCCGAGGCCGTCGAGGCCTATGACATGGAGCATCTGACCGGCGACCTCGTCGGCCTGCTGGACCACCTGGGCGTCGATAAGGCGATCTTCGTCGGCCACGACTGGGGCGGCATCGTCGTCTGGCAGATGCCGCTGCTGCACCCCGACCGCGTGGCCGGCGTCATCGGCCTCAACACCCCCTTCACGCCGCGCCTGCCGCTGGATCCGATCGAGATGTTCCGCAACGCCTATAGCGAGGACATGTACATCGTCCACTTCCAGAAGCCCGGCGTCGCCGACGCCCAGCTGAGCGCGGACGTCGAGAAGACCATCCGCTTCTTCATGCGCTTGCCGATCGCCACGGTCGCCGACTTCGCGGCGCGTCCGCCGGAGTTCCGCAGCCTGGCCCTGCAGGAAGGCCTGGCGCGCTACGATCCAGCCGGCGACACGCACCAGCTGCTGACGCCCGAGGAGCTGAAGGTCTTCGTCGACGCCTTCGAACGCACCGGCTTCACCGGCGGGATCAACTGGTACCGCAACTTCACCCGCAACTGGGAAAAGGCCGAGGCCCTCCCGCGACGCATCGACGGCATCCCTTGCCTCATGATCATGGCCGAGCACGACGTGGTGCTGCCGCCGTCGATGGCCGACCGCATGGGCGACCAGATCGACGACCTGGAAAAGGTGCTGATCGAGGGCAGCGGCCACTGGACCCAGCAGGAAAAGCCCGACGAGGTCAACGCCGCGCTCCTGTCGTGGCTGAACCGGCGGTTTCCGCTTTAGCGGTCCTCGCGTCGCGCCAACCAGATATTGGCGCCGCCGCAAGTCGGATCGCCGACGACATGATCGAGCACCACGAAGCCATGTTCGGCGAGCAAGGCCGCATAGGCCCCCGTGTCCAGGCTGGCGTGGTAGAGCGCCTCGCCGCGCCACTGGCCGATCGTCACGCCATGCGTCGTTCCGCTGGTGAACATCAGAGGCGCCCCAGCCGCCAGATGTCGGGCCAGAACCGGGATCAGCGCGATCTGATCGTCGGGCGGCAGGTGAAAAAGGCTGTGCCAAGCCACCGCCGCGCCAAAACGCCGCCCGAGCTCCAGTTCGCGCATGTCCGCGACGATCCACGTCTGATCGGGAAAGCGCTGGCGGCACAAGGCGATCAAGGCGGGTGAAGCGTCCACGCCGGTGACGGCGCGGCCGGCGGCGATCAGGTCGGCCGCGATCGGCTCGCCCGAACCGCAGCCCAGATCCAGAACGTCGGCGTTGGGAGCGGTCGCGTTGACAAAGCGCTGAATCCACCGCCGTTCGCCCTTGGGGCGAGCGTGTCTGCGATCTTGGTCCCACGCCGCCGCATTCCGCTCGTAGAGCTCGGAGGGCGTCTTCATGGCTAGTTCCGCGCGGCTAGCATCAGCTCGGCCCGCCGGCGCATGGCGGCCGCCAGTTGCAGCATGGCCAGGGCCGAGGTTTCATCGCGCTCGGCGGCGCGCATACCGTAGACATTGGCCATGGCCAGGAGCGCCTCGGCCTTGTCGACGCCCTCGGCGCCGAACATGTCGCCGATCTGGCGGTCCAGCTCGGCCAACTGCGCGGGCTTCAGCATCGCGAGCAGTTCTTCGTCGGAATAGTCTTCGGGCGCGGGCTGACTCATGGGCGCATCATACAGACGCCGAGGAAAGGCGCGAAGCCGCTGGATGATCCGTTCACAGCAACGTCCGAAACGCGCTAGATTAAGCCATGGATCGTAACGCTTCCGCCGCCGTCATGTCCTCCCTCGGCCGTCGTGGACTGTTCCGCGAGGTCGAGCCCTTCTCGTTCGGCTGGATGGCCACCGGCGGCCCGCACGAGATCTATTACGAGGAATGCGGCAACCCGCGCGGCAAACCCTGCGTGATCCTGCACGGCGGCCCGGGCGGCGCGGTCAACCCGACCATGCGGCGGTTCTTCGACCCGGCCAAGTGGCGCATGGCCCTGTTCGACCAGCGCGGCTGCGGCCGCTCGCGCCCGAACGCCAGCCTGGACGACAACACCACCTGGAGCCTGATCGAGGACATCGAGCGCCTGCGCGTTCATCTGGGCGTCGAGAAATGGACGGTGTTCGGCGGATCGTGGGGCTCGACCCTGGCCCTGGCCTACGCCATCACCCATCCCGACCGCGTCGACGGCCTGATCCTGCGCGGCGTCTTCCTGCTGACCGAGCGCGAGCTGCGCTGGTTCTACCAGGACGGCGCCTCGATGCTGTTTCCCGACGCCTGGGAGCGGTTCCTGGCCCCGATCCCGGAGGACGAGCGCGGCGACCTGATGGCGGCCTATCACCGCCGCCTCGTGGCCCCCGACCGCCGCGTCCAGCTTGAAGCCGCCGCCGCCTGGAGCCAGTGGGAGGGCGACACCATCTCGCTGCGCGGTCCCGAGGCGCGCCCGCCGAAGTTCAACGAAGAGGACTTCGCCATCGCCTTCGCGCGGATCGAGTGTCACTTCTTCACGAACAAGGGCTTTTTCAGCGAAGACGGCTGGATCCTGAAGAACATCGACCGCATCCGGCACATCCCCGGCTGGATTGTTCAGGGCCGCTTCGACGTCGTGACGCCGCTGGACAGCGCCTGGAGGCTGCACAGGGCCTGGCCCGAAGCGCGCTTCGACATCGTCTGGGACGCCGGCCACGCCTCGACCGAGCCCGGCGTCATCGACGGCCTGGTGCGGGCGACCGAGGCGGCGCTAGTCAGCTAGGTCGGGCGGCGCCCAAACCCCGCGTTCGAGAAACTCGGGACAAGGTTTCGCCGAGCCTCGTTCATCCTCGCCCTGCACCTGTCGACGGGCGAGGACGGCCTCCGGGCCTAGACCAGCGACCCCGTGCCACTGGTCACTTCGGTGTAGCGATGCACGCGGACGGCCTGGACCAGGCCAAAGCCCACCATGACCGTCAGCATGACCGTGCCGCCGTAAGACAGCATCGGCATCGGCACGCCTACCACCGGGGCCAGGCCCATGACCATGGCGCCGTTGATCAGCACATAGAGGGCGAAGGTCGCGGTCACGCCGGCCGCCGAGAGACGTCCAAAGTGGCTGTGGCTGATCGAGGCGATGCGCAGGGCCATGAAGATGATGGCCCCGTACAGGAACAGCACGCCAAAGCAGCCCACGAAGCCGAACTCCTCGGCCAGGGTGGCGAAGATGAAGTCGGTCTGTTTTTCGGGCAGGAAGTTCAGCTGGCTCTGCGACCCCAGGCCAAAGCCCTTGCCCAGAAGGCCGCCCGAGCCCAGGGCGATCTTGGACTGCAGGATGTGATAGCCGTCGCCCGAGGGATCCTGCTCGGGATGCAGGAAGGTCAGGATCCGGTTGCGCTGATAGTCGTGCAGCACGAACATCACGAACGGCGGGATCGCGACCGCGGCGCCGACCACGCCGGCGGCGATCAGACGCCAGTCCAGACCGGCCAGGACCATGATCGCGAAGCCGGTCGCGCCCAGCAAAATCGCGGTGCCCAGATCCGGTTGCTTGGCGACGAGCAGGAAGGGAACGCCGATCATCGCCGCGGGGATCAGCAGCATCCAGGATAGGCGCGCGCGATCGGCGCTGAGCCCGTGATAGAAGCGCGCCAGGGCCAGGACGAGACCGATCTTCATCACCTCGGACGGCTGGAAGCGAATGGGCCCCAGTTGCAGCCAGCGTTGCGCGCCCAAGGCGGTATGGCCGAAGACATCCACGGCGACGAGCAGGATCACCCCGACGACATAGACGGGATAGGCCGACCAGAACCACCAGCGCAGATCGCACATGGCCAGGGCGATCATGATGATGAAATAGAGCCCGAAGCGCAGCAGGTGCTTGTCGGCCCAGGGCTCCCACGACGCCCCGGCGATCGAGAACAGCATCAGGCCGCCGACGCCGGCGATCATCGCCAGCACCAGGCAGAAGGTCCAGTCGACCTCCATGAACTTGATGATCGGCCGGTCGCGTTCGCCGGGCCGGGTCAGGCCGCCGCTCAGGGTCATTGCGGGCCTCCAGGGGGCGGCGGGGGAAGGTCTGGACCGTCTGTCGGGGCGTCCGGCGCCGCGCCGTCGGTGGACAGGTCGCTCTCGTTCATCGTCGGCATCGGCATCGGCTTTTCGATGCGAGCTCGGATCTCGGGATCCTTCAGCAGGGCCACCCGCATGACCTCCCGCGCGCGCGGCGCGGCGGCGCTGGAGCCGAACAGGCCGCCGTGCTCGACCAGCACCGACATGGCGTAGCGCGGATTGTCATAGGGTGCGAAGGCGATGAACAGGTTGTGGTCCTTCAGCCGCCAGGGCACGCCCTGGTTGCTGCGCGAGCCGGTCTGGGAATACTGCCGGACCTGGGCCGTGCCGGTCTTGCCGGCCATCAGCACGTCGCCCAACCCCAGCTGACTCTGTTTGTAGGCGCCGCCGGTCGGGTCGTTGGCCACGGCCGCCATGCCGGCCCGCACGATCTCGAGATGTTCGGGCGGGAAGGGCAGGTCGCCCACCGCGTCGCCGTGCGGCTGGTCCACGCCGCCGATCGACTTGATCAGACGCGGGTTCAGCGCCCGCTTGCCATTCGCTAGCCGCGCGCACATCACCGCCAGCTGCAACGCGTTGACGTTGATATAGCCCTGGCCGATCCCGTAGGGCACCGAGTCCCCCGGATGCCAGACCGGGTCGCGCTTGAAGGTCTGCTTCTTCCACTCGCGCGAGCCGACCAGCCCCTTGCGCTGGCCCGGAATGCCGATGTCGAAGGTCTGGCCGAAGCCCAGGGCGGTGGCCGTCGTGTGGATCGGGTCGGGACCGATCCGCAGCGCCATCTGGTAGAAATAGACGTCGCAGGAGTTCTTGATGGCGTCGTGCATGTTCTGCACGCCGTGGCCGCCCTTCTTGTGGCAGTGCCAGACCCGCCCGCCGAAGCTCCAACCGCCGGTGCAAACCACGTGCTCCGCCGGATTGACCCCGGCGCTCAGCGCCGCCAGGGCCACGGTGGGCTTGAAGGTCGAGCCCGGCGGATAGACGCCGGTCATGGTCTTATCCAGCAGCGGCTTGCGCTCGTACTCGGCCAGGGCCTTGTATTCGGCGCCCGACAGCCCCTTGACCAGGCGGTTGGCGTCGAAGCTCGGCGCCGAGGCCATGCACAGCACGTCGCCCGTGCGGCAATCGATCATCACGATCGCGCCGCTTTCCTCGTCCATCACCTCGAGGGCGCGGTTCTGGATGTCGGCGTCCAGGGTGAGGTGGATTTCCTTGCCCGGGGTCGGCGGGATGTCGCCGGCGGGATCCAGCCGCACCACGCGTCCCTGGGCGTCGACCTCGGTCTTGGTGGCGCCGGCCTTGCCGCGCAGCTGCCGGTCGAAGGCCTTCTCGACGCCCTGCTTGCCGATCCGGAAGCCCGGATGGTGCAGCAGTTCCTGGTCCTGGGTGCTGTCGCTCTCGGCCGCCTCCAGGTCCTTGTCGGACACCTTGGCCACATAGCCGATCACGTGGGCGAAAGCCCCGCCGAACGGATAGACCCGCACCTCGCCCATGTCGGCGGTGACATTCGGCAGCTCCGGCGCGCGGATATTGATGCGCGAGAACTCCTCCCAGGAGAGGTCCTCCATCACCACCACCGGCGCCTTCTTGGGCGCGCGGTCCAGTTCCTTCAGCACGCGAGCGCGGCGCGTTCCGTCGATCGGGACCAGCTTGGCCAGGTCGTCCATGACGGCCTCGGCGTCCAGGTCCTTGTCCTTGTTGATGATCAGCCGGAAGTTGGGGCGGTTCGACGCCAGCGACACGCCGTTGCGGTCGAGGATCAGGCCGCGCGGCGGCGGCACCAGGCGGTAGTTGAACTGGTTGCCGGCCGAGAGCTTCTGGTAGCGCTGGGCCTCGACCAGTTGCAGCTGGGCCAGGCGCCCGCCCAGGGCCAAGAGTCCCAGGCCCGTGAAGCCGCCCAGCAGGAACGCGCGACGGTGGAAGACGCCCTGACGCTCGTTGACCTCGAAAAAGAAGATTGAGGGTTCGCTCATGGCCTCACCGGAACCGCACGTCGGCGTCCTCGAAGCGATCGACCAGGCGGTGGGCGAACGGGAACAGCAGCGCGGTGACCAGGAACTGCCAGAACACCGCCAAGAGGCTGGGCATGGCCAGGCTGTCCAGCATCGTGAACAGGAAGGCCGCCACCATGGCCACCGCGGTGACGCCGGCGAACCAGGCCCACATCATCGGACGGCTCTGACCGGTCATGGCGTTGCGGAGGATCAGCACGGTCGCGTAGGCGACCAGCAGCGACAGGCCCCATAGGCCGGTGGGTCCGCCCCAGAAGATGTCCAGGAACAGGCCCAGCGCCAGCAGCGCGAACGGCGCCAGGATCGAGGGCCGGATTATCGCCCAGGCGAAGGCCGGGACGATGGCGAAGACCGGCTCGGGCAGCTGCAAGCCCCAGATGCGGATCGGCGCGGCGAAGATGATCGTCGCTGCCATGCACAGCAGCATCGGCACGCCCAACCAGCGGGCGGGGTTGAGAGGCCGCGCGCCGCCGAGGCTCATCGCGGCGCTCCCGGCGGCGGAGGCGCGGTGGTCGCGGACTTGGAGGCCGGCTTGGTCGCGGCGGTCGTCGCGGGCTTGGCGGAGGCGGGCTTGGCGGCCGCCCCGGACGGCGGGGCCGCTGCCGCGGTCGGCGAGGTCGGCTACCTCGAGACCACCACCTTCACGGCGATCGGCGAGGTGGTCAACACCGCGAGCCGGCTGCAGGACCATTCGAAGAAGGCCTCGGCGCGGCTGGTGCTCTCGCTGTTCGCGGCGCAGCAGGCCGGCGCGGCCGAGGCGCTCGGCGCGCCCGAGATGCTCGCCGTGCGCGGGCGCACCGAGCCGCTGGCGGTGCTGTACGCGGCACGAACGGCCTGAGCCCTCATCCCCGTTTCTCCCCACTGCCAGTGGGGTTCACGGCCCGCGCGCGATCGATCGAAAGCAGTGCGCAAACGCACAGCGCGAACCACGATGCGGTTTCACACTGCATCCCGTGGCAACGACGAATGTCCGCCGCCCACACAGACATCCGAAGGGACTCCCATCATGAACACCAAGCAACTCATCGCCCTCTCCGCTCTCGCACTCGCAGCCGGCGCCGCCTCGGCCCAGACCGTGCCGGCCGAAGCCTGGGTGGGCGCGCCGATCGCCACCACCGGCAGCGCGCTGAGCCGCACCGACGTGCGCGCCGACCTGGACCGTTCGAAGACCGTGGCCCAGGCGCCGCAGGAAGCATGGGTCGGCAGCGAAGCCGGCGAGAACGTGGCCGCGGGCGCGCTGAGCCGTGCCGAAGTCAAGGCCGACCTCGCGCTGTGGACCCGCGCCGGCCTCAACCAGTACGCGCGCATCGACGGCATCGACAGCACCAACCCCGATTTCCGCCAACGCACGGCCGCCTACGAGCGCCTGCGCAACAGCCCGGCCTACCTGGCCGAAGTGAAGCAGCTGCAGGGCGTGCCCTCGGTGGCCAGCACGC
>Ga0209426_1001267_pt1 | contig 16593 bp, 29 predicted proteins | sample Deesub1362B_J571_FD_187697 | JGI IMG/M metagenome (GOLD analysis project Ga0209426, IMG submission 187697) | Deep oceanic, basalt-hosted subsurface ecosystem from Juan de Fuca Ridge flank, Pacific Ocean, CORK Borehole 1362B_J2.571 (SPAdes)... ...
TTATTGAGAGATTGAGAAGGAGAAGACTTTAGCCTGAAGCACATTCAGGGAGTTAATTGTTTCCGGATTTAGGTAGTCTCAATTGAGTTTTGTTGAGATAAGTGAGGGTTATGATGGGGAGACCCTATAAGTTAAGACATGCTCTTACATGGTTACTGAAAGCATCAACTGGTTTAAGATCTGAGATGTTTAATGACATTGAACCAGAAGATATTAAATTAAAGCCAGTTCCTCATCTGTTTTTAACTGAAGCTAAGTTAAGCTATGGTTCTTCAACTTTTCAGCATTACGTGCCTATTCATCCAGATCTATTGCCATATCTCAAAGCATATATCCAGATTTATCAAAAGAAAAAGCCATTTAAGCGAATGTTTGACAATGATCGAACTGGTAAAGAAATGAACAAATTAAACGTTAAAACAGTTAAAGAAAATAAGAAAATGAACTTCCAATCTGGCAGGTATTTCTTTGAACAATATACAAAATGGAATACCAGCATGTCAGATGAATTAAGGAATTACATCATGGCGCATGCAATCGGTGGAATTTCAGCAGATTTTTATGATAACGCAACTGCTGACAGGATTTATAAGAAATACATGGAATTCATGAAGGATGTTAAGTTTATTCCAGAAAATGCAAGGAGAAAGCTTGATAAGCTGATTAAAGAGCTTACATAATTTTATAACTCTTTTTATTTTTTTATCTGAGATGCTTCAGAATTGAATAAGACCTGTAAATGCTTGAAATCAAAATCTACTGTCAGAAAATAAAATAAGAGAAGTGAATAATTACGTTTCAGTAAAAATTCTCACATATTCGATTTCATGATCTCCTAAATCATCTGTGCTATCAGGTTCAAAGACATTTCTGAAAAAGAATGACATTGCTCCTGTAAGTCTTGAATCATTTGTATCGTAAGGTAGATTTGCTGAAGTTATTTCTCTTCCATTTAAGTAAAACCTGAATCTGCAAGTATTGGCATCAATCATTTCTCTTTCAGCTCTTATTAACGCTCCTCGTGTTCGATTTGCCTCAGTTGTCGGAGAATCAGGATACAGAATATAAGTAGTACCACCAACTTTGGTCTGGACTCTTCCTCCTTTCCTGTTTGTTATCCCAATCCAGTTCTGATCATCGTAATACCAGCCCACTTCCCAATTATGGTACGCTGGTTCTCCTGCATCATTATCAGCATTTTTGCCAGCTACATTTTTACCGCCACCTCTGAACATAACCTCGAAAACCAGTTTTCCGTTTCCGGCTGTTGGAGGAGTAAATCCTGTATTTGTCCTTGCAGAATACCATGTTTCTGAGGTCGTTCCTGTTATTGTCATAACCATCCTTGAATCTCCATCTTTCGCTGATGATCCTGCAGTTCCTCTTTCATTCCATACTGTCCAGTTTGAATCAAATCCGCCAGTTCCATCAAAGTCATCATGAAATAGCTTTGTCATTCCGTAAGCTTGATAATCTGCATCACTAACAGCCATGACAGGATTATTCATGATTTCATTGCTATGAACTGCTAAATGAATCCACCATTTCTGATCTGCTGTGCCATCATGCAGGTATCTATGTTTTCCTTTGTGGAAGTGAATGTATAATCCATTCCTGACAAATTGCCAGTAAGCATTATTGTCAGATTGATGCTCTAACTCATACCATGTCGAGATCAGAGGATGATATCGTGAGAAAGTCCATCCGTTGCTTGAATCTACTTTCTGCAGCATGTGTTTGAAGTATGCAAGTCCTGTGCAGAATGTGAAGGTGTAAGGATTTGTAAAGTTGTATTGTGATTCATAAAGCTGGTTACTACCGTCAAAAGCTCCTTTGATAATTCCATTTTTCCTGAAAAATGAGTTGAAAATTGAATGGTGATCTGACCATCTCGGTCTTAACTTTATTGTTGGATTTCCTGAATACTTGTTTGCTGAAATTGGATTTTTTGAAACCCAGATACCACCTTCACCCGGATCCGACCAGTCAGACTCCAGCCCGTTATACTGACCATAGTATATTCCATTGATTTTTATCACTCCTCCTGCCTGGGTTGCTTTGTTATCCCATCCTTGACCTTGTGCAGATGATAGAATCACACCATATTTATTCCAGTTTAAGAAATCTTTGCTGAATAAAACTCCTAAAACTTTTTGATCAAGTGTATTTCTTCCTTTATGCCATGCAATATAAAGTCCATTATTCTTTGTTGTTCCTACAGAACCTGCTCTGTCAAGCCATTCAGCGTCACCATCTTTAGTGATCGGGTTGTTAGCATAATCAACTGGAGAGCTTATGAAATTCCTGAAAATCATTACTCCATTTCTGTTAATATCATCGTAAGAACCCCAGAGAAACTGATAGATGAGACCATTAACTACATTTCCGAACATGGTAGGCAATAAGCCCCAGTTCGCCCAAGATGTGGCATTAGCTCCGCCAGCAATAGGATTATTCTTGTACTCGACCATGATCTCACATTTCAGATTTTACAACTGCAAGCCTGTAATCCTGAGTTACATTTACTTTGAATCTGACGTATAGCGGAAGCCTACCTTCTGGATCTTTCAAGCCTATTGTCCTACTCCAAGGAGCTTCTGAGATAAATGGTTCTTCACCCCAGAAAAACCAGTTAGTGTTATCGTGTGATGCTTCAATCGTTAAAACGCAATCTGCTGGAGAAGCATCTGAAACTTCTGCAAGAACATGAGCATCAATGCATTTTGTAAGATCTACTCCTGAGCTTGGAGTATTTGCTGTTACTTCCTGATTATTCCAAACTACAACTGAAGATCTTGTTAAACTCAAACTATCACCTCCTGATGAACCTTCCCAATCTCTTATCCAAACTACAGAATGATACGGCTTTGGTGGAATATCCAATTTTATCACCTCGAAGCTGTTAATATCAACGTAACCTTATCACCTGCAACACCGGCAGCAACAGAGCTTAGTTTTATGTATTTGAAGCCTTTTAAGTTTGCTAACACATCAGCAGAAGGTTGATAGCTTGTTACTGCTGAAGCTAAATCAATTGTAATAAAATTAACGTTATCATTTATCATTGCTTGCTTCAAGCGTGAAATCTGTTGCAGTTGTTGCAGATGCAAATACTGATTTATTCGGTTTATCTGAGTTTAATGTAATTGATTGTGCTACCGTTTCATCCGCTTCTATTAATTGCTGATAATCGTTACCAAATTTATCTCTAACGGCCTGTAGAGTTGTTTCAAGTGCTAAGCCTATGTTATCAGTTTCAAATCTTACTCCAAGTCTTTTACTTGCATCCAGATCCAAATCAGCAGTTTTAAGCAATCCTACAGCATCAGCATGTAATCGCATGTGTAAAGCGTTATCAGTTTCATAGATTGCTTTCCAGTCTGCTGCTACATTATCATAGCCATAAACCTGAGCTTTTTCAACTATTGCGTTTATCGTGCCTATTGTTCCGCTGATAGGTAGCCTGATATTGCTGCAATATGCTTTAAATCCTGATTGTGCTATTCTTTCTCTTAATTCCTTCCATTGGTGATCTCTGCAATTGATTATGTATTCATAGAGATCTGCCATTAAGGTATCATTCTTGATATACCTCAAAGGATATTCTTTCAAAAGATTCTCCAGAGTTGTTGTATGGCTTGTTGAAGTGTAAACATAATAACCTTCCTCAGCTTTCAAAGCCTTTCTTATTTCTGTTAATTCTCTCAAAACCTCTCCATTACCTAACATCTTATCACCTATAATCCCGCAACATGACCAGCAGAGCTTATATGATAGCTCCATTTCCGAGCTTTACGTCCTCTACCTAATGTATGACCTGTATGAATCGTTACACCTGATACCTTCCCGGATTTTGTTCTGTGAATTGTTCCTTTTACTTTTCCAGATTTGACAGCTTTAACTGCTGGAGCTGTGTAAACGGTTGCACCTTCAGCTTTTGCTGCTCTCCTCTTTGCTTCAGCAGCAGCTTTTGGTTTTCCTGTTTTAGCTGCATGTTCTGCCATCCATTGCCAGAACTGAGTTTCAGATCCTTTAACTGCTGGAGCTGCTACTGGTTCAGCTTCGCTAAAAACTGCTGCTGCTAATCCTGCAACACTTAAACCTTTGCTTAGAACTCCTTTATATGGTATTTTTCTCCAAAATCTTCTGCCTTTTAGGAGAATATCATCTAAAAATGAAGTTCCTCTTTTTGCTGCAACCTCTTTTATTTCTGTTCTTGCTCCTGTTCTTACTGCTGCTTTTCCAGTTCCTTTGAAAATATCATCAATAAATGATTTTATCTTTGGTAATCCTCGTTTAAGTGTTGCATAAGTTACAGCTCCACCTCCAATAATTCCTGCTCCTGTTACAGCATTTTCTAAACCAAATCCAGAAGTCCACTTAAATGGATTTAGTTGCTCTTCAGGTTTTACCGTTGTCCTTGATTCTCTCAAAGCCGGTTGGTAAAACTCATAATATGTTTGTGTTGGTGTTGGTGTCTGATCTGGTGGCAATACGAGAGTTCCTCCTGAAGTTCCTGAATCTCCTGTAAGTTCTGGATCTAAGAGAATCTTACCTCTATCTTTCCATGCTGAATAATTATCCTCTTCAGATCCTCCAGCTCCACCACCAAGTAACCCGGATCCAAAGCCTGACCTTCCAGATCTTGAAAGCCAGTATAAGAATAATAAAGCTCCAGCTCCGATTAGCAGCTTTTTATCCTTTGCCATGATTCACCTCTTCCATAATGCAAGAACAATTAAGCCAACTGCTGCAACCGGTAACAACATAGAGAAATCAAAGCCTTTTCCTGAAGGTTTAGGTGATGATGGTGTTTTAGGTGGAACTAACCACTCTGGCTGGAACGGTAAAACCTCATTAGTTGGATTGTAATCTGGATCTTTTTGAGTTCTCAAATAATTCTGTATTTGTTTATAAAGATCAAACTCTTTTTTAGCCTGTTCAAATTGTTTTTCTCTTATCCTTAACCAATCTTCAGCCTCTTGAACAGGTGTTTGCCATCCGAGTGATCCTCTCAGATATTCTATTCCTTTGCCTGAAATTGTTGTCAATCCGGCTAAGCCTATTCCAATACCTATTGGTTTACCGATCCATTTAGCACCCCATCTTGCAGCTTCACCACCTGATCTTATCATTGTCTGCCATAAACCCGGAGAAGCTGCTTTCTTTGCCAGTTCTTCAGCTTCTTTAATTCCTAATCTCAATAATCTTGCTCTCATTTTTTCCTCCATAAACTAATTAAGAAAAATGCAGCTCCAATTATCGCAAGCTCTATAAGCTTCTGTTCTGCTATTAATCTAAGAGTATTTTCAGAAAATACTCTCATTAACACCATCCTCTTTTCTTTGCGTATTTCTTCAATCCTTCTTTCAGCTTCTTTGGAGTTTTAGGAGATTTAATTGAAGCCATAACCGCCTTTTTGCTTATTTTCCTCTTTCCTTTCTTTTTAGCCATAATCATAACCTCCTGATTATTTCCTCTTTAAGTTCGCAAAACTCATTTTTCTGCTCCTTAAATTCGTTTTTCAAGCCTTCCAACGTTTTATTTAGCTGATCGAAAACTTGTTTTTGATTCTCTATTGTAATCTTATAAATTTGAAAAATAATGAAAATACTGAATCCTGCTATTCCAAATTGTGCTGCAAGCTCAAGCATGTAAGATCTGCTTAAGCTATTTCTCTGTGATAAAGCACAACTGAGCCGGAACTTACAGAAGTATTGGCGTTGAAGGTTACATCTCCTGACTTAAGACCTCTGGTATCAAGACCTCCGAGCTTAAACTCAGCATCCCATATCGTTAAGCCGGTTGGTATTGATTCCATGTCATACATTCTCTTATCTTCTGCTATGCTCTGAATCCACTTGATCTTTTCAAGATCAACATCAATTGGTGAATTCTGTTTGATCTTGAAATCTGAAATTACTGAGTTGCTCAATGCCGGTGTAGAGTCATAAGCAAAGATACCGAGCTTCTGGATTACATGACCGACATCCAGATCCACCTTGTAAGTATATGAGCTGTAAATTGCATCAATTGATTTACTGACTTCAAGCTCATAGATTTTTCTTAGATTTGCCATTACCTGTCTTCTTTCTGAATCATCACAGTATAGCTCTTTTACGGTTACCTCAACCTGTGAGCCGCTTTCAAGTGTAAAGTCTGCATTTATATCAGCAGGATCTCCGATCTCAAAGTAAACATAGAAAGAGCTTGTCAGGTGTGCTGGAATTACAGCATTAATATCCCATTCAACCGCCGGATTAATAGCGAATATTAAAGGCAGCTCAAAGTTGAACGTTTCCGTCGCTCCAGCTCCTATACTGGTTGGAATATTTGTGTATGACTTTGTGTTAAACTCATAGTAGTTCATCAAGAACTTTCTGTAACCGTTCACGTCCACAAGTGTATCATTTCCATTAACAACAACTCTGATTCTCTGGATCAATGAAATTATCTCTGATTCTGTTACATCAACCGAACCGGCACCACCATTTTTAATTTTCAAAGTAAAATAAGGCAAAATATCTCTGACAAACCGGTCACGAGGTAATTTAACTGAGGCAGTTGCACCTGCAGATAATGAAGTAACGTCATCAAGTGTTTTATTAGCGTATCTCACTGTTACCACCTCAAATAAGCTTCCTGAAGATCTCTTCAGCAATATCTGCCAAAGCTCCTGCAGCAAGGTAAGTTCCTTTATCACCTTTCACAACAAAAAGACCGACTCCTGCAATCGCTGCACCGCCAACAAATGGATTTCCAAGTTTGTTGCTTGCTATGTCACTTCCAATCTTCCCGAGTGCTACAAGACCGGTAGCAACTCCTAAATTTTTCAACCTATCAGAGTTCATGGAATAATAAGATTCTAAGTAATATAAGAGATAAGTATTATAAAGGACAATAGTTAATTACTTTTTCTTTTCTTATACGAGTTGATTAAATGCTGTATAACTTGATGAACACTTACATCATCAAGATCAAGCTCTTCTTTCAGCTCTTCTTTTAACTTCATAAGTTTGTGGTATGTTTTTTCTGAAACTGAAATAGCCTGACCTCCCATAATACCTCCTTAACCATAATGAGCAGTTATTCTTTTTATATCTTGTGCTTTAATAATTTTATGTTCTCCATTCTTGTGATTGTATTCTAAAACGTCATGCTCTGCAAGCTCTGAGTTTATTTTATCAAAGTCTGGAATCATCTTTGAGATATAGCTTATATCCTGTGGAATAAACCATCTGAAAATATAAGTTCTGTCGCATTGTGACCAGATCAGCTTTGAAAAATCTTGAATTCTTTGAGTTAAATACATTGGAGATAGGCCTTTACCTCTGCCTTCTCTTTGAATTAGCTCAATAATTTCCTCAATGTTAAATTGTCCAACCATCCTGTGAGCCTCTTCAATTACGATAATACGGTTTTTGTCATGGTAGTAGATTGTTTCAAGTAATTGCTTGTATTGCTGCTTTAACTGCTCTGCTGTGGTTCTTTCTGAAGGATAAAAAACAAGATAGTCATGAGTTAAGACCTTGAAGAAATTGTAAGCTGTATTTGGATAGATTTGAACACCATGAACATCTTTAAGCTGGATTAATCCTCTGAGATTGTCTTTTTTAGTATCAAGAACTATGAATCTTTTAAGTTGCCTTCTTGCCTCTTCCATCAGGTATCCGGTAAAATATGATTTACCAGATCCGGTAACTCCAGCAATTAACCATCTAAAATTATCTGGTAACTCTACCATAAATCACCACATCCAGAAAAATCAAGATAATAATAAAGAACTCATGAGTTCCCGGGATAAATACATCCTTGAAATCGAACAAATAACCTTCTTTTATCCATTCATCAGCTAAAAGCCAGATTGTCAAGAAGATTGAAGCCAGTAAAAACCGTTTCCTAAATTTCTTTTTTAGATCTTTTAAAGTTGGTATTCTGCTCATAACTCTCAACTTAAAACTAAAAGTTAGGTCCGATTTTCCTGGTCTTTATCTGATAAGTCTTTCTTGGATCTGGCTTTTACCTGTTCAATCTTATACCATGCAACACCTGCAAGCATCATGCCGCTTGTAGCTAAGCCAAGCAAAGGATGACCGACTGGCAACTGTGGGAAATAGTGATCTATTACCTTAACAACTGCCTCACCCCAACCTAATTCTTCAATGTCTTTATCCTTGATTTTATCTTTCTCTGTAACCTCAACCTCGTATTTCTCTCCTGTTACTGTTATGAGCCGGTTGATAATAAAACAGGTTGTCCGGTTAATTGGAGTTATGAAAGGTTTAAGAGCCTCTTCAGTTTTGATCTGTTCTTGCTGTGGTTGTGGTGTTGGTTGCTGTGATATTTGAGTTGGTGATTTTGGTGATTCTGGAGATGGTGATTTTTGAGATTCTGGAAGTGATTGATTAGGATTCTGTAAGAATTCTTTGGTTTTATCCTCTCCCATTTTCCTTCATCTCCATGGTTGTGGTGTTGGTTGCTGTGATTTTTGCTCCTGTGATACTTGTGAGGATTTGATGAATTTCATCAATCTTTTTCTTAGAATCCTCTAAATCTGCCTTGATTTCCTTCAAGTCCTTGCCAAATTCGTTTTTGAGAAAATCCTTAATCATATCCTGAAATAATCCCATAATATCACTCATCCGCCTTTTCTCTCAGGTTTGACCATGCCCCAAAATTGTTAGTAGCAGCTCCCCCCAAATCTTCTGGCTGCTTTTCTTTTCTCTTAAAGAGCTTCTTATAAACGATATAACCGACAACTGCCAAAGCTCCAATAATAGCAACCGTATTAAAAGCCTTCCAGCCTTTATTTTCATCCTGTGATTTTGGTGATTCCTGTTTTTGCTGTGATTCCTGAGGTTTTTTAGTTTCTAAAATGGTTGATCCGGTTTTATCCTTTGTTAAATCTGGTGATTTTTGTTTTGTATTCGGTGATTCTGGTGATTCAACATTAACATCTTTTTTTCTTACCTTTTTCATTAGTTCTGTGTATTCTTCAGCAGAAATTTCAACTAATTCTCTTGATTTACAATTAGAACATTGTGGTTTCTTAGCTTTTGAGGCAAGCGGCCATCCGCACTTTAAGCATTTCATTAATGTTCTTCCTTTAACATCTTGAGCCATACTGGTGATTTTGGTGATTTTTCTACAAAAATTGAGTATTAGAAAATGTGATTTTTTGTGATATTGTTAAAAAAAATTGATGATTTTTGGTTATTTTAGATTATTGGAAATTTTATACCATATTTTAAATTTGCTTCAATAGTTGCTTTTATTATTGGAAACCAAGCATCACTTATTGCTTTAGCTATCTTTATTCTTTCTTCTTTTGAAATCTCAATTTGATATTTTTTTATCAAAGTCTCAACAAACATTACAGCTCTACTGGTTGCATGCATGCGAGCACATGCTTCCACTTCCAGAGTAGTCATAACAAATCCTCCAGCTCTTCTTTTATCTCTGGAAAAACCTTAAAGAAAAGCTCTTCAGCTTCTTTTAAGCTGATTTGATGTTTCTGTGCGAAAAGTTCAAGATTTCTCTCAATAAGGTCTTTATTTGGTTCTCCAGTAATTTTATCAATGATTTCAATGTTCTCAAACCATACCTCCATTTTTCTGATTAGTTCAGTTTGATTCTCTAATTCCTTGATTTCTTGTTTCTCATGAACTGTTTTTTTGAGTTCTTCAAGCTCTTTTAAACTTTCTTGAGCTATTTTTTGAAGTTCCTGATGTTGTCTCTCAAGTTCAATAATTCTGAGAATCTCTTTAGATAATCCGTTTTGATGATTATGATTTCCAAAAAAGAAAGCTTTGAGAAGTCTATTAACAAGATTGCTTATGTTCCTATCGTCTTTTTTCTTATACTCCTTTAAAGCATGATAAACTTCGTCATCAACATAAGCTGATATGTTAGGCATAGTTAAAACCTCCTAAAATCATAGATTTTCATTCAAAAAATTTCTATTAATTCTAATAGAATCATCTAATAGAATACCTAACCTCTTTGTTTCTTTTGGAGTTCTAAGAATAAGTAAGTAGAGTAAGTAAGTAATAGTAATAGAGTTTCTAATATTAATAATATTAGAACTTTCTAATATATTAGAAATTGAAGTTACTATTAGATTCGCTGATCTGCAAAAGAAATTAAGGAGAGTCATAAAGATCTCAATATTTCTTTTGCTTCGTCATTTCTCTTAGCAAATATGAGAATCAAAGCTAATTCTGCCTTTAAATGTAGTATTGAAGGAATAGGTTTATTGTCTATTCCTAAAAGTAAAATAATGAGTTCTTCAAGTGTTAAATCTTTGAATGTCATAAATAATCAACCTGTTTCCTACATCGTTTGCAAAGCTCTTTTCCTGCTGGAATTGGTTTTCCGCAGACTTCGCAGTAATCCTGACCTTCAGAATAAACTTTGATTTTCGCTGAATAACCTCTTTTCAATCTCTTCAATCTTCATCCAGATCACCATGCTTTTCTAAGAATAAGTAAGTAGAGTAAGTAAGTAATAGTAATAGAGTTTCTAATATTAATAATATTAGAACTTTCTAATATATTAGAAATTGAAGTTACTATTAGATTCGCTGATCTGCAAAAGAAATTAAGGAGAGTCATAAAGATCTCAATATTTCTTTTGCTTCGTCATTTCTCTTAGCAAATATGAGAATCAAAGCTAATTCTGCCTTTAAATGTAGTATTGAAGGAATAGGTTTATTGTCTATTCCTAAAAGTAAAATAATGAGTTCTTCAAGTGTTAAATCTTTGAATGTCATAAATAATCAACCTGTTTCCTACATCGTTTGCAAAGCTCTTTTCCTGCTGGAATTGGTTTTCCGCAGACTTCGCAGTAATCCTGACCTTCAGAATAAACTTTGATTTTCGCTGAATAACCTCTTTTCAATCTCTTCAATCTTCATCCAGATCACCATGCTTTTCAAGAATTTCACGAATTTTATCGCTGACCTCTGAGATTTCTTTCAATAGCTTTATCTGTCCTTGATTGCTGTATTCGAGTATTAATTTAGCGAATAGCTCTATAAGTTCACGATATAGATTTAAAAAATCTAAAAAGTCTTTATCTCTCATAAGAGCCAGATTAGAGATACCTAATTCATTCATTCTCTCAACTCCATAACAGATTTAGGTATCCAGAGTTCTCTTTTATCATGAGTATCCAGCATCCTGACTTTCATAGCCTTCTCAGTTTCTGCGATAATTTCAACCGGAAAACTCACTCTTGGTAATCTCTTTTTAGAAGCGAACCAGCCTTCAACTTTAATCATCATTATATCTCCTCTATTGTAAATTGAGGCCTCAGATCTGACATTCTGAATACCTTGCTGATAGTAAGCTGATCAAAATCGCTGTTCTCAAAGTTCAGTTTTTTATCAATAGCTTTCCATGAAACTTTTTTCAAGCCTAAAATGCTAATTTTGCCGTTAGTGTCATAAACGCAGAATAAATAATGAGGATCTACCGTATCTTTCAAAAATTCGTGCTGCAATCTATTGAACCAGAATCTTCCAGTTCTCTTACTGCCACTATCCCATATAAACCGTGATGCTGCCTTGATCTCGATCGTCTCTTTAAAAATTGGATCATAAGCATCGTAAGTAACATTTAATCGTTTCAGGTTAAAGAGATCACATAAGAAAATCTCAATTTGCTCACTTAGTTCTTTCATTTCTTCCACCAGCTCACATAACTGACTGAAAATGGACAGTATTCAGCAAAATCATCATCTCTGATTTCCTGAATCTCTAATCTGCAGTTCCTGAAACAGGAATTACATTCAAAGATCATAATAGATCACGACCTTGCAGAATTTCAGCCATCTTGAAAATAAGCTCCTCTCTATTATCGCATTGAATTCCTGAGCCTAATGGAACTTTGATTAATTTGCCGTTCTGTTTTACCATTTCAGCAAGTAAATTAACCTTGATAAGCCTGTATTTACCATAAGGAATCTTTACCAAATACCAGATTGGAACGTCATCAAGCTTTTCCTGTAAGTTCAGGTAATCATAAGCCTGTGATTTTGGTATCTCAATGTATTCAGTTGGAGCTTTTTTAATCTCTAAGATGCATAAAGGATTATTTTTCTCAAAGACAACCATATCAAGATCTGTTAAATGTATTTGCTTGTAGGCATATTTCTCAGCCTGATCAAGGATCATAGAGTAAAATACTTTATACTTAGTTTCAAGGAGCTTATGATAAAGAAACCTCATCGTATCTCTGTAAAGTGCTTCATCTCTAATTGTAGGCTGACCGTATCCATAGACCTTCAAGTTATTAATTACATAGTCGCAAACCTTGCCAAATTCTCTGAAGTTCTCAAAAAAATATCTAATGTTTACCGGCATCTGGATCACCTTAATCAACAAATATCCATGTAAACATCCTTGAAATTGAATAAGCAATTACTGAGATAATGATCGCATTCTGAAGATTAGAGCCGATTTCCAGCATCATCTTTATCAGAAGTTGTAAGAGCTGCTTTAAGGCTCTTTTTCGAGAAGAAGCGTTAAACCAAACCATATAGCTTCTTCAATTTCATCTGGATTCAAGTCTTTTAACTCTTTAGTTGGAATTTTAACTACAATAGACATGCTTCAAGTTACATCTTAAGATTTATAAACCTTGTGAGTGCTTTGAAAGTATCTCAAACTACAACACTTTTTGATACCTTATTTAAATACCATAAACTTCATAAACCTTAATTGGTGAGATTATGCACACAAAAACCCATGTGTCCGGACAAAATAAATCACAAGGAGAAGCCAGCAAATCACCAAAAAACCGCAATCGCAAGAGATTGCACATAACACTCAATATCACCACTTACGAATGGCTAAAAAAGAACGTTACAAATGCCTCTAAATTCATTGAGGAACTTGTAGAAGCCTCAAAAAATCAAATGCAACAAGCAATCATTACCATTTCGCCAATAGACTCATGGGCTGGTAGCTCAGCTGGAAGAGCGCTGCCTTGGCATGGCAGAGGCCTGGGGTTCAAATCCCCACCAGTCCACTGTAATGAGACTTGTACGAGAATTCATAACAGTTATCTCGTTAGCATCTGCAACATTCATTCTCTACTGGGCATTATGGTGTGAAGCATACTCTCTCCTGATTCTAACAGGCATTGTAACTGACTTCAAAACAACCCTTACAAAGGGTCGATGGGACCTGGTGGCAATGAGTGTCTTCCTCTTCCTGATATTCATTCTACTGATTCCTGTGAGGCTAAAAAAAGACTGGAAATCCCATGGAGTTTATACAGCTTTTATTGTTTCTCTGTTTGCTGAGATGTTTGGATTTCCTCTCAGCATTTATTTCATCTCCAGTATTCTCGGACTGCCGGTACTGGAAGTTGATTTTACCAGTTACATTCTGCACATCGGGATGCCCATAGGCTCATTCATACTCTTTATCGGGGCTTCGCTTATCATTTTGGGGTGGAGAGAAGTCTATAAAGCAGGAAACAAACTTGCAACAGGTAGTGTGTATAAATACATGCGCCACCCCCAGTACCTGGGAATAATCCTTGTCACTCTTGGCTGGTTAATATACTGGCCCACCATCCCCGTACTCATACTGTTTCCTGTAATCACGCTAATGTACTACCGTCAGTCCAAAGAAGAAGAATCTGCACTGATTGAGACTTTTGGGGAACAGTACATAAGGTGGGCTGAGAAAACACCGATGATGATTCCAAGACTTTAGTTTCGTAATTGATATATTTTATTTTCAAAAAATTGATCTAATCAATTTCTGCACTTCTGATGTAAATTCTACCATTCTCCTCAACAAACATGATTAAATCTCCTTCCTTAACCTTCAGTTTTGAGATGACTTCCTTTATCAGTGTTACTTTGTTGTAAGTGGAGATTCTTGAGGTTCCAAGGACCTTCCCCATATTCCCAAAATGGGATAATAAACTATTTATACCTATCGTAATATATGTGTAGATTAAGTAGAATGGGAGGAAAATGTATGAATGTTAGCGTTTGTTGTGAGACGGCAGAGGTAGATGAAGAGAGTGTGAATTCCCGGGTTTACATTGACATTAAAGACCATATGCGATCATACTGCATGCAGTTCTCCGAAAATCTTGAGAAAATGAAAGCTCAGATGGTTGATGACGGTATTTTGCTAAAATTCTGGAACGGAAATCGTGAGGTTCAAATCTGGTTGGACAGCGTGTCAACAAAGAAACTAATAGATTTCACCAAAGCTCTTGATATCTGATTTCGACAGAAAGTATATTATCACCATAACAATCTTATTTTTATTATTAATCTTTTTATAATTTTAATAGTCAATATTATAGGTTGAAGAGGTCATAATCACCTTGGGATTTAGCTCCTCGGCTTCCGTTCTGAATCCTCTCGACCTCTTCAGCCTTCAATCAGTTCAATAGTTCAACTTTTCTCAGAGATTACAAAGAGTTGCATGATAATCTTATGCTTTCCAAAACCTTTAAGTATATCATGATTATAGTAATAATAACACACCCCTCCAACCGGCAACCCACTGCTAAATGCGGTGGGTTTCTATTATTATGTTATCTACCATTATACTGCTGGATTTAACTTGAAGAAATATCTATTCTTCACAACCTAAAAACTTAGGGAAAAGATAGATAAATCAACCTGCTATAACTTTCAGGGGTGGAATTATGTTAGAAAAAAAGTGGTTATTGGCTTTCTTTGTGGCATCTCTTCTAATTTTTCCAGCTAACGCTTTGGCTCAGGAATGTATTGAATGCCATAGTACAGTTACACCCGGCATTGTTAAACAGTGGCTATCGGGAAACATGAGCAAACAGTATGGTTGCGAAATCTGTCATGGTAGCGCTCATAGCACAGCGGATGACTGGGAGGAAGCAACAAGTCCAAGTCCGGAAACATGCAAGGCATGCCATTCAAAGCAGTACAACCAGTATGCAGATGGGAAACACTACTATGCATGGATAGCAATGGAGGCTATGCCAGCTTTACAGCACATACCTTCTCCTCAGAAAAGTCTCGAAGGTTTTAAGGGATGCAGCGGTTGCCATCGCATTGGAGTAATAGCTGATGAAGAAAAGGAAGGGAAATACGGTGCATCTGCATGTGATTCATGCCATACCAGACATAAATTCAGTAAAAGCGAAGCAGAGAAGCCAGAAGCATGCCTTCCGTGTCACCAGGGATTTGACCATCCACAGTATGAGATGTGGAGCACGTCAAAACACGGGGTCATTTACAGAACAGAGGGCGACACAGGCAGAGCACCAAAATGCCAGACATGTCACATGCCAGACGGCACACATGGAGTGATGACTGCATGGGGTTTTCTTGCTTTGAGAGTGCCAGAAGATGACCAGAAATGGTGGGAAGACAGAGTTACAATTCTTCAGGCGTTAGGGGTTCTTGATGAGAAAGGAGAACCTACTGAGAGGTTCGATGTTGTCAAAGCAGGAAAAGTTGCACGCTTATCAGAGGAAGAGTGGCAGGATGAAAGAGATAAAATGATAAAAAGGTGTTCAGAATGTCATTCAGAGAATTTTGTAAAAGAACAGCTCGAGGCTGCGGATCAGATGATTAAAGAGGCTGATGCAATCCTTGCAGATGAAATTCGGACTGTTAAGAGGCTATATGATGAAGGAATTCTCGAGAAACCAGAAGAATGGGACTTTGCTCCTGATTTGCTGCAATTCTATGCTGTGAACACCTCAGTAGAACAGGAACTTTATCTGAGCTTTATGGAATACAGAATGAGAGCTTTCCAGGGAGCATTCCATATAAATCCAGATTACAGTCACTGGTATGGCTGGGCGCCTCTCAATTCAGCGAGGGCAAAAATCAACTATGAGGCTGGTTTGATGATGGCAGCGCATGAAGAGAAAACACAACAGGCAGAAGTTGGATTACAGGAAGAAAAATCCACGCCCGGATTTGAAGTGATTCTGGCTGTCTGTGGTATTGTAGCAGCAGTATATCTCTTTAGAAGGAAATAATATTTTTTTTTATTTATTTGATGGTTGAAGAAGGTCAGTGTCTCAAGAGGAGGACTCCTGATATTGAAACTATGGAGAGGGAGTTGAATGCATGGCAAAATGCAAGGAATGAGCAGAGAGCAAGGATTAACTGGAGATTTACGATGAAGAGAACAAGTGGAAAGTTTAAGAATCATTAACACTGAGAGTTTCAAGTTCACTTTTTTATATGCTTCAATATCTCTTTCAATTTCCTCGATTTCTTCCTCTTCAAGCTCAAAAAAAACCGAGAAAGCTCCTTAGCTCGTCTCTTAGCTCTGACATTTCCTTTCACAATTCTTTGAGTTCGCCAAGGATCTCACCAACTTCGCTTATTGCTTACTTTACTTTATTCATTAAAATCTATTTTAATTTTATAATTTCAATCTGTTTAAGTAGCTTATAAACAAAACAGTTCTCGAGGCTATCAGCACGGTAAGCTTATAGGGTCTACTAATATCACCTTTCAGAATAATACCAAACAACCACGATAACAATCCAATATTTTCATCTAACAACTCCCAAAACGTGCTTTTAGAAAATATCGTTAATAATCCTCGAAATTAGAAAA
>Ga0209426_1001269_pt1 | contig 16552 bp, 17 predicted proteins | sample Deesub1362B_J571_FD_187697 | JGI IMG/M metagenome (GOLD analysis project Ga0209426, IMG submission 187697) | Deep oceanic, basalt-hosted subsurface ecosystem from Juan de Fuca Ridge flank, Pacific Ocean, CORK Borehole 1362B_J2.571 (SPAdes)... ...
TAGGGAGGCGCTGGAGGAGATGGGGGTTGGAGTGGAGAACATCAGGGAGATGGGCACGCTGGTGTTTCACAACGTGAACGGCGAGGAGTGGGTCGTCCACGTGTTCCTGGCGGATGTGATGGGAGAGCCGGAGGAGAGCGACGAGTCCGTTCCGCGCTGGTTTCCGCTGGATGCGATACCCTACGGGGAGATGTGGGACGACGACCGGTTCTGGCTGCCCGCCGTGATACGGGGGATGCGGGTTGAGGGGGAGTTCTGGTTTGAAGGCGAGGAACTCAGGAGGTTCACGCTGCATGCGACGGAGGTTCGTGATTGACCACATGCTCGGACGGCTGGCGCGGTATCTGAGATTCATGGGGTACGATGTCCACTACCCCACGGGGAGTGAGAGCGACGATGCCCTCATTGAGAGGGCGAGACGCGAGGGGAGGGTCATCATAACCCGCGACCGGGGTCTCAGCGAGCGATGCGAAACGGCGGTGTACGTCCCGCACCACGATATAGGTGGGCAACTCGTGTGGTTTTTCCGCACCTTCGGTGGCCCTCTCCGCATCCGGGCGGACAGGTGCACGGTGTGCAATTCACCCCTGCGCCCGGTCAGCCCCGAAGAGGTCGCGGATATCGTGCCGGAGGGGGTGCTCCAGAGAAACAGCGAGTTTTACAGGTGCGATGGATGCGGGAGGGTCTACTGGTGGGGCACGCACGCGGAGAGGATGGAGAGGGACATAGAAGCGGCGTGGAAGAAAGCGCTGGAGGAAACGCTGAGCGGAGTTCTGAAAGGGGAGGGATGCGCCCTCCACATATGCGGTCTCGCGGTGAACCTATACGAGGTCTGCGGGGAGGAGTGCGACGACCCCTATGCCCTCTGCCACCGGCTGGCTAAGCGGATGACCGATGCGGGTTTTCCCTCGGAACTCGTGAGCGTTGAGGTTGAGGGCACGTCCTTCCGGGCCGCCTTTGAGGTGCGCCCCTCACCCGATGAGTATGAGTGAGTGCTCCGTCTCCAGGGCCTCCATCTCCATTCCGCGGTACGTCTTGCGCCGCACGGGGACCAGCATCTCCCGGGTCACGGCAACGCCGTCTATGGCGAAGCCCTCCTCCAGAGCCCTCTCCACCTCATCGGGTGGTGTGCTCTCAAGGAACTCCACGAGTTTTCGCATGCTGCCGCGCAGAGCGGGGCCCGCGACGGAGAAGTTGGGCCTGTACTCCACGACCCTCTCCTCTATTTCCCTCGCCTCTATGATTTCCACGGACTCCGCATGGACCGTGCCCTTTATATCGTCAAGTCCGCCCTCTATCGCCTCCGGCATGGAGGTGGCTATCCTCACGGTCCCGATGGGAGCGTTGAGGGCGATGCCCTTCTCCGCCTTCCAGCGCCTTATGGCGGCTATGACCTCCTTCACCTCCTCGCCGAGGCGCTCCGCCTCCCTGTCCGCGAACTCGAGGGAGGGCCATTCCGATATGTGTATGCTCTTCGCCCCCTCGTGCTCGCGGAAGAAGCTCTGATACACCTCCTCGGTGACGTGCGGGAGGAAGGGCGCGAAGCACTTTATCAGGCCGAGGGCGACCGTGTAAAGCGTCATCTTTGCCCCTTCATCATGCGCAGCTCTATGCTTCACCATCTCTATGTAGTGGTCCGCGAACTCCCTCCAGAGGAAGTTCTCCAGTATCTTCACGGCGCGGTCGTACCTGTACCCGTCCAGGAGCTCCGTAACCTCCTTCAGAACCCTCGCGTATTTGGAGAGTATCCACCTGTCAGCGAGGCGGAGCTTTTCCGGTTTGATTTCCATCCTAGCGTCTATAACGCCGCCCACGAAGCGCCCTATGTTCCATATCTTGGTCACGAGGCGCTGGCCCCTAACCACGTCCTTGTACCGGAAGGCCGTGTCCTCGCCCAGCGTGCACTGGGTGGCGAAGTACCTGAACGGGTCCGCGCCGTACTTGTCTATTATCTCAAGCGGGTCCACCACGTTGCCCCAGGAGGCGTGCATGGGCCTGCCGTCCGGGCCGAGTATGAAGCCGTCTATGAAGATATCCCTCCATGGAATTTCCCCCGTTATCGCCTTGCACCGGAGTATCGTGTAGAACGCCCACGTCCGTATGATGTCGTGGGCCTGCGGCCTCAAACTCATGGGGTAAAGCCACCTGAACTTCTCGTCGTCCCTCATCCAGAAGGTGTTGTAGAGCGGGGAGATGGACGAGTCCACCCACGTGTCGAAGACGTCCTCGCACCCCTTCAGCCCGCCGCCGCACTTTGGGCAGGAGGGCACCGGCGGCGGGTCCACCGTCGGGTCCACGTGTCCATCCATCGCCTTCAGCTGTTCTATGGAGGGCACCACCACATGGCCGCACTCCGCGCACTCCCACACGGGGATGGGCGTGGCGAAGTACCGCTGCCTGGAAACGACCCAGTCCCACTGGAGCGAGTCAATCCAGTCCTCCAGCCGCTTTTTCATGAACTCGGGGAACCACCTTATCTCATCGGCCGCCCTTCGAACCTCATCCTTCAAATCCATTATGCGTATGAACCACTGCTCCTTCTGTATGAACTCTATGGGCGTGTGGCAGCGCCAGCACGTGCCGACCGTCTGCTCTATCTCCTCCCTTTTGATCAGAAGCCCCTCCCTCTCCAGGTCCTCCACGATCGCCCTCTTCGCCTCCTCAACCGTCATTCCGGCGTACTTTCCGGCTATCTCCGTCATCCGCCCCTCCTCGTCTATGCCCTTTATGAACTTCAGGCCGTACTTGTATATCCACTCCAGATCCCCTTTATCGCCGACGGAGCATATCATGACCGCCCCCGTGCCGAACTCCGGGTCCACGGCTTCGTCCGCCACGATCTTCACCTCCTGCCCGTATATGGGAACGACCGCCGTCTTCCCGACGAGGGCGGCGTACCTCTCGTCCTCCGGGTGCACCGCCACCAGCTGACACGTGCAGAGGAGTTCCGGGCGGGTCGTCGCGATTATGAGGTCTTCCCCCGTCTCCTTCACCCTGAACCTGACGTAGTTCAGATACGTCTTCCTCTCCGCATACTCTATCTCCGCGTCCGCGATGGCGGTGCCGCAGCGTGGGCACCAATTGACGGGGTGCTCCGCCTTGTAAACGAGCCCCTTGTTGAACATCTCCACGAAGGTCATCTGGGTTATGCGCCTGTAGTACGGCGCGTCCGTCTGGTAGTATATCGTGGGGTCCATGCTCTCCCCCAGTATCCTGTACTGGCGGGTCATCTCCCCTATGTTCGCCCCCGCGAACTCCTCGCAGAGCTTAACGAACTCGTGACGGTCGGTCTCCCTCATCCTTATGCCGTACTTCTTCTCCACGTTCACCTCTATGGGCATCCCGTTGACGTCGAAGCAGAGAGGGAAGAAAACGTTGTAGCCCCTCATCCTCCTGTACCTCGCGATGAAGTCAATGTGGGTGTAGTGAACCGCATGCCCTATGTGGAGGCGCCCGCTGGCGTAGCGCGGAGGGTTGTCTATGCTGTAAACGGGCTTATCGCTGTTGAAGTCGAAGTGATAGACCCCCTCTTTCTCCCAGAACTCCTGCCACTTCGCCTCGACCTTCTTGATGTCGTAGGACATGAAAGTGGGATTGGGGCTGGAGTTATAAACGTTGCCCTCACCATCTCCGGATGAGTATATATCAATGCACTGTTAAAAAATTGTTTTTCCCGGCGTCTGAAAAAGATTATATATGCTCACCCTCTTATCTCCAGTTAGGTGGTTGAGAGATGGCGCCTTTCCTGCGTAAAAAGGAGAAGAAAGAGGAGCCTGTCAAAGGGGGTAAGAAGAAACTATCGGGCGCGGTCAGACTGATGAAGAACATATATGAGGAGGGGCTCCAGTACGAGAAGAACGGAAACGTGGACAAAGCGATATTGAACTACCGCAGGATACTACGCCATTCCCATGAGTACGAGGACGAACTGCGGACCCCGGATGACAAGAAGGAGGCCTCTCTCATCCTCGTGAAGGCGGGCGAGCGCCTCTACGCGCTGGACGACAAGGAGAAGGCGGTGTCGTGCTTTGAGAGGGCGAAGGACCTCTACGACGGCAACGCCAAGGCGTGGCTCTACATCGCCAAGGACCTGCTGAGCATGAACCTCCAGATTCCCTACGCCATGGGATGCCTCAAGAAGGCGGCGAAGTACGACCCGAAGAACCCCGAGGTGTGGATCTACCTGGGCGATGCGTACCGCCTTCAGAACATGACGCAGGAGGCGATAAACGCGTATCAGGAGGCGCTCAAATATGACCCGGAGAACGAGGCAATATACATGCGCATAATGAAACTCAATCCGACGGACGTTGAGGTTCTTAAGAAACTCGCCGAACTGCTGGAGAAGAAGGGTGCCAAGGAAGAGCTGCTCCACATATACAGGCGGCTGGCGCGCATCACGAGCGACGAGACCTACGTGGACAAGGCCTTCGCCATTTCCCCGGGCGACCCCGAGCTGATGCTGGAGAAGGCCCGCATACTGATAGAGAGGGGCAATCTGGACGAGGCGGAGGCCATACTGAAGGAGGCGGTGGAGAAGAACCCGGACCTGACGGAGGCGAAACTGCTCCTGGAAGACATAGCGCTGCAGAAGGGCGCCGGCCTCGTGGAGGAGGTCAAGGAGAAGGAGGAACTGGCGGAGGAGCTCTTCGGCGACCTTTCACTCGGAGAAGAGGGTGTGGAGGACATCGCTATTGAGGAAATAAACATAGAGATAGAGGAGCTGGAAGAGGAGAAGGTGGAAGAGGCGATGGCTCCGCTGCCGGATATGCCAACGGCACCGCCCACTGAGGTGAAAGAAGAGGAAGCGCCCGCACCCGCGGAGGGGGCTGCGCCGGAGGCGCACGTGGAGGAGCGGCCGGTGGTTGAGGAAAAGGTAGAGGAAGCAGCACCGGCGCCGGTTGGAGAGGAGGCGAAAGCGGAAGAAGCGGTTCCTGCCGAAGAGACCGCAACCCCTGAAACCCCGGCCGCTGAGGAGGCCCCGGCTGTTGAGGGTGCTCCCGCGGTGGAGGAGGCAAAGCCTGCGGAGGAAGCCCCGGCAGAGAAGGTGCCAGTGGAGGAAGCAGAGCCGGAAGAGGCGGCTCCGGCCGAGGAAGCACCTGCACCCGTTGAAGAGGTGCCCGCTGAACAAACAGCACCGGTTGAGGAAGCACCCGCTCCGGTCGAGGAGGTGGACTACTTCGCCGTGCTTAAAGATGCCATGGAGGCGAAGGACGTTGACCGCGTGGCGGAGGCGGTTCTGAAGATAGGCGTGGAGAAGGCGCTGGAGCAGTACAGGGGCTTTGAGGACCTCTGGTTCATAACCGAAGCGTTGCTGGAGAAGGGCGAGATGGAGATTGCGGAGCACGTGGTCAACGATTTAATAGCGGTGAGTGATCACGATGATGCACGCATTCTGAAGGCGAAGGTAATGAGCTTCCAGGGGAGGTACGATGAGGCGGAGAAGATACTCAACGATGTCATCCGCAGAAACATGAAAAACGGCCTCCTGTGGTTTGAGAAGGCAAGGATAGCCGCCCGCAAGGGCGAGGGGATGAAGGCGAAGAACTTCCTCACCATGGCCCTCAAACTGCGCCCGGATCTCAGGCCCGAGGTGGAGAAGGACGAGGCGTTGAGGTCAGTCGGCGTCTAAGACCTCAAAGAGGTCGGAGGACACGACCTCCAGCCCCACATCTTTTATCATTTTAAGGACTCTTCTTCTGGCCTCCCCCTTCAGACCCTTTCTGTGCACGTACACCAATGAGGTGCCGGACATCTCCGCCGCCCCAGCGAGCGTTTCCGCTCTTATGCACCCGACGGCGTAGGCGGGGAGCATGTGACCCACGGAAACGCGCCTCTCCAGGGCGAGGTCCGTCAGCCGCGGCATGTAATGCCCTCCGCCCACCCCGAGGACCACGGGGGCATTGAGCGGTCTTGCGCTCATGAGCGCCTCGGCAATGGCCCTCGCTGCATCCGCATCAACCCACTGAGACGGGGTGCTCCCTATCTCTATGAAATAGGTCGGCGTCTCCAGATAGGGTCCGTGATGCGTCGCCTCAAAGGAGACGTGGTAATCAAGGCCGTTCGCATGGCGTTTGAGAGCGCGGAGCGCGGCGGTCATATCGTGTGGTACTGGGGGCACGAGCGTCTCGGCCCTACCACCCGCCTCCGCCGTGCACCAGTTGCCTATGGGATGCACAGTCAACGTAGGTATTCCGGATGCGCTCTTGTGGCGGGAGATGAAGACCATGCGGTCAAACGCGTAGCCCACATCGCGGAGTTTAGCGTCCAGCCCCTCCGCGTATATCTTTTCGCCTTTGATGAAAACCATCTCAAAGGCGGAACAGCGCCACGTGGGTAGCGGCGCGTCCACCTTCACCCATCTGCACACCTCAAAGAGGCGGTCCCTTATATTGATGCTCGCAGGGTCGTCCAGCGAGCCCACGAGTATGGTTTTCATGGAGCGCTGAATGGGGGCGGCTGTTAAAAAGTTATTCGCTCTCATCGGACATGAACTCGCCCAGAATATTTATCAGAGAAGCATAGAGTTCCTTCTCGCTCTCGGTCAGGTAGTTGAAACGGGACACCTTCCGGGAAAACTCCTCCATGTCCTCACCTGCCCCCACTATGGAAAGCATGGCCAGTTCAAACACCTCCTTGGCCCTCTCGGCTCTGCACATGTCCCGTGCCCTGCGAACCCTTTCCGCATATCGGAGAATACGTCCAGCTTCCTCTGTTCTGCCCTCCTCCGACATAATCCTTGCCATCTCAATCAGCGAATGCCACAGCGCGTTCAGGTCCTCCTCAATCATATCCTCTCCTCGTGGGGATTAACGATGATATGCTAATAAGGTTTCTGGTTTTTATTCCCGCAAAAGGGACAAATATTTAACCGGTCGCGGGCATAGCCGCAGCGATGAATGACGTCGCGGAAATATACAGGCGGCTGAAGGCGGCACTGCCCCCCCACCCGTTCACGGAGAGGGACCCCTACAGGGTGCTCACCTTCGCCATGCTGTCCACGCGCACCCGCGACGAGGTCACGCTGGAGGTGGCGGCGCGCCTCTGGGAGAGGTATCCCGATATCGCATCCCTCGCGCGGGCCGACCCGGAGGAGGTGGCCTCGGTTATAAGGGGCGTGGGCTTCCACCGCCAGAAGGCACGCAACCTCGTTGAGGCAGCCCGTCTCATAATGGAGGTGCACGGCGGACGCGTTCCAGACAACGTGGACGACCTTACATCCCTCCCTGGCGTGGGCAGAAAGGTGGCAAACGTGGTTCTCTCAACGGCCTTCGGCAGGAGCGTAATAGCGGTGGACACGCATGTCCACCGGATATCCAACAGGATGGGGCTCGTGTCCACGGATAACCCACGGGAGACGGAGGAGGCGCTCATGCGAATAGTGCCCCCCGAGATCAGGGCCGACTTCAATCCCACCATGGTGGTCTTCGGCCGGACGATATGCAGGCCCACACGGCCGAGATGTCATGTATGCCCGGTTGCGGACCTCTGCGAGCGCCGTTTGTAGTAGCAAGAGCTACAAAAGTTTTAAGTGATGCGTCGGACATTAAGCAGGGAAGGTGAGCCCCATGTACGTGATAAGGAAGAGCGGCATACAGAAGGGGTTGCCGAAGAGCACGACCTCACTCTGTCCGGAATGCAAAAAGGTCATACCAGCCCACATATACGAGGAGGACGGAAAGGTCTGGATAAAGAAGCGCTGTCCCGTTCACGGCGAGTATAAGGATATCTACTACGGCGATGTGGACCTCTTCCTGCGCATGGAGAAGTACGCCGTGGACGGCATAGGGATTGAGAACCCGCAGACGAGCATAAAGGGCTCCGCCTGCCCCTTCATCTGCGGGCTGTGCGACGCACACTTCACCTCCACCTCGCTCGCCAATGTGGACCTCACCAACAGGTGCAACCTGAGATGTCCCATATGCTTCGCCAACGCCAACTCCGCGGGATACGTCTACGAGCCCACCTACGAGCAGGTCCTGGGGATGCTGAAACTCCTCAGGTCCGAGAGACCCGTGCCCACCCCGGCGGTGCAGTTCTCCGGCGGAGAGCCGACGATACACCCCCGCTTCTTTGACATAGTGAGGGCCGCGAAGGAGATGGGTTTCGCTCAGGTGCAGGTGGCCACGAACGGCATCCTTCTGGCGAAGGAGGGGTTCTGCCAGAAGATGGCAGATGCCGGCATGGACACCGTTTATCTCCAGTTTGACGGCTTCAAGGAGGAGACATACATAAAGGCGAGGGGCGCGAACCTGCTCCCCGTTAAAATGAAGGCCATTGAGAACTGCAGGAAAACGAAGCCGAAGCCCCTGGCGACAGTTCTCGTACCCACCATCGTGCGCGGGGTCAACGACGACGAGGTGGGGAAGATAGTGAACTTCGCGCTGGAGAACATAGACGTCATAAGGGGCGTGAACTTCCAGCCGGTGTCCTTTGCCGGCCGCATAGAGGAGACGGAGCGCATAGAGGGGAGGTACACCACGGCGGACCTCATAAGGGCGCTGGCAGAGCAGACGGACTTCCTTGAGAAGGAGGACTTCTACCCCGTCCCGGCGGGGGCCATACTGGGCGAACTCGCATCGCAGGTGCTGAAGGATCCCAAGATCGCCTTCACCTGCCACCCGCACTGCGGCGCGGCCACGTACGTCTTCAAGGGCAGCGACGGAAAGGCCATACCGCTCCCGCGCTTCTTTGACGTGGAGGGCTTTCTGGACGAGGTGATGGACAAGGTCTTCAGGGAGAGGTATTCCCGCCTCCCCAAGGTGGCGAGCGTCGCACTCCTGCTCAGAACCGCCAAGAAGTACTACGACAGGAACAGGGCGCCGGACAACATGCCACTGCTGAAGATGCTGAAGAACATCTTCTACAGCGGGGAGAAGGATGCCCTCGGCGAACTCCACTGGCGCTCGCTGTTCATCGGCTCCATGCACTTCATGGACGATTACAACTACGACATAGCGAGGGTGATGCGGTGCGCGATACACTACGCCACGCCGGACGGGCGCATAATACCCTTCTGCGCATACAACGGCGGGCCGACGTACAGGGAAGAGGTGGAGAGGAAGTTCTCCATACCCCTTGAGGAGTACAGGAGGAGACACGGCAACGTTGAGGGGGTGTAGGGCATGAAGGCTGAGATGGCCGTTGACAGAGCAAAATGTATCTACTGCGGGTGCTGCGTCGGGCTGTGCCCGGCCAACGCCATATGGCTGGACGAGACCGTGGTCACCATAGACGAGGAGAAGTGTGTGAAATGCGGATGGTGCGTCCGCGGCTGCCCCGTGGGCGCCATAAGGGCGGAGTGGTGGTCGCGATGAAGGAGTACGAGTACGATGTTCTCGTCGTGGGTGCCGGTCCAGGCGGAAGCACAGCTGCCAGGTACGCCGCCATGGGCGGTGCCAGAACGCTTCTGATAGAGAAGAGACAGGACATAGGCAACCCTGTCAGGTGCGGTGAGGGCATATCCATGGACTGGCTTCCGAAGGTCGGCATAGAGCCGAGGAAGGAGTGGATATCCGCCCAGGTGAAGGGCGCGAAGATATACTCCCCGAGCGAAAAGTACGTGGTCACGCTCACGGCAGAGCACGCGGGCAACGAAGTCGGATACGTCATAGAGAGGGACAAGTTTGATAAGTATCTCGCGGCGCTGGCCGCGAGGGCGGGCGCGGACATCTGGGTGAAGAGCCCGGCGGTGAACCTCATAAAGGAGGACGGCGAGGTCAGAGGTGCGGTGGTGAGGAGAAACGGGGAACTCGTGAAGGTGTGGGCGAAGGTGATCATAGGCGCCGACGGCTTTGAGTCGCAGGTCGGGAGGTGGGCCGGTATAAGGACGGCGCTCTCCGAGAACGACATAATACCGTGCGTTCAGTACAGGATGGTCGGCATTGACTACGAGGAGGATTTCACCCACTTCTACATCGGTTCGTGCGCCCCCGGCGGATACGTCTGGATATTCCCCAAGGGTCCCGACGAGGCAAACGTGGGCATAGGGGTGACGCTGAAGTTCCTCAGGGAGCCCGGCGAGGTGAAGAGATACCTGGACAGGTTCATAGAGAGGCATCCCGGGCTCGCGAAGGGCCAGCCCATAGAGATCGTAACCGGGGGGGTGTCAACCAACAGGCCGCTTGAGAGCGTGACGGCGAACCGCGTCATGCTCGTCGGCGACGCCGCGAGGATGATAGACCCCATAACGGGCGGCGGCATAAAGAACGCATGTCTGTCGGGCATGTACGCGGGGCAAGTCGCTGTGGAGGCGCTGGAGACGGGCGATTTCAGCAGGAACTTCTTCGGTAAGTACGAGGAATTATGGCGCAGGGAGTTCGAGACGAAGAACCTGAGAAACTGGCACGCGAAGGAGGTCCTCATGACCCTCAGCGACGAGGACCTGGAGAAGATAGTGGAGGTGCTCAGCGAGGAGGACATAGAGGACATCTCCGCGCTCTCGCTCTTCCTGGCGATTCAGAGGAGGTACCCTGAACTGGTCAGGAAATTTGAACATCTCCTGTGATGGGGGGTGTTGCTCCATCCCCGAGGTCTACGTGGTGCTCGTTCAGCCCCTATACACGGGAAACGTGGGTTCGGTTGCCAGAGCCATGCTGAACTTCGGCTTCAGGAACCTCATACTGGTGGACCCACCGCCGCTGGACGACGAGGCGTACAGGATGGCGAAGCACGCGAGGGATGTGCTTGACAACGCACTGATTCTGGAGAGGTTTGAGGACGTGTTCCACCACGTGGACTACCTGGCGGGGACCAGCGGTGTGGACACGAAGAGCGACAGGAAGTTCAACAGGATCTCGCTGACGCCGCGGGAGTTCGCCTCGCGGGTCTCGGGCTTTGACGGCAGGGTGGGCATCGCCTTCGGGCGCGAGAATTACGGCCTTTACAACCATGAACTGGAGCGGTGCGATGCGCTCGTAAAGGTCCCGACGTCCGATGAGTACCCCGTTATGAACGTGAGCCATGCGGTGGCAGTCGTGCTATACGAGATGAGCATGGCGATTGGGGAGGAGGGGGAGGAGAGACCGCTGGCGACCAAGGAGGAGTTCGAACTGATGGTCTCGCGCTTCGAGCGACTGCTGGACCTCGTGAACTACCCGTCTCACAAGAAGAAAAGGACCGTGGTGATGTTCAGGCGTCTCCTGGGTCGCGCCGTGATGACCAGGTGGGAATACCACGCTCTTATGGGCGTCTTCTCCGATATTCTGAGGGAAATGGAATCAGATGATGGATAGGAGCGGGTCGCCGAATACGCCGGCGCTCTCTACCCTCCCGGCGTCCTGGGGAAAGTAGCGGGAGTGAACCCCTGTGAGGATCGTGGTCACGCGCACCACGTCTCCCAGGTCCTCTTCCACCCGCGTGCCTATCTTTATCTCGGCGTCATCGCGCATTGTCGCTGCTATCCCCTGCACGATGCGGGTCACCGTGCGGAGGGTGAGGGTCTCACCGCCGACTATCTGTATGAGAGCGCCCGTTGCATTCGTGTAATCCACATCCATCAGCGGGGTGTTGAGGGTGTCCGTGACGACTCCCTGCGGGTCCATGGTCGTGCCCTCGCCGTAGAGTATCGTGGACAGGCCGCCGCCCTTCATGAGCGCATACAGGTCTGCGAAATCCACGTTCATCAGCGAGGGAATGCGTACGGTGTCGCTTATGTTCCTTATCATCTCCGCTATGAGGTAGTTCATCACCCTGAAGCCCATCTTCAGGTTCAGATGTGAGTCAAGGCGGAGAAGGCGGTCGTTCTCAAGGACGATCACCGTGTCGGAGTGCTCCCTGAAATCCTTCAGCGTCTCGCGGGCCACCTCGCACCTCCTCCTCCCCTCGGAGGAGAAGGGCATGGTGACTATGCTTATCACGAGTGCCTTCGTCTTGCTCGCGATCCGGACCACCTCCGGCCCTGCCCCGCTCCCCGTGCCTCCGCCTGCGCCGGCGAGAACGAAAATTATGTCGGGTGTGCCGCGCGACGTCAGAAGGTCGTAGATGTACTTGGCAGCGCTCACCGCCGCCCTCGCTCCCACCTCGGGGTTGCCCCCCGTGCCCCTGCCGTCCGTTATGCTGCGGCCTATGACCATCTTGTTGTGCGCCCTCACCGTGCGCATGTGCACCTCGTCCGTGTTTATGGCGGTCAGCGTCACACCCTCCATGTTCATGTCAAAAAGGTCGCGTACCTGATTGCACCCCGCACCGCCGACTCCCACCACGTGTATGTTGAGGTCAAAATCGCCGTAAGCGGGCTCCGGAGACGTTGAAAGCGCATCCCTTATGAGATAATCCCATCCCATCTTGCATCACCTCTTTGTCATACATGATAGGTAATGTCGTCAGACAATATAAGGTTTTCGTCTGACTTCCGTTTCCATCGCAAGGTTAATGTATCACCCCGCCGGTGTGCGTTCCATGGGTGATGGGCACGACATCTACAACAGGGTTGCCGAGGTTCAGAGGGAGGAGGCCAAGAGGAAAAAGGACGTCGTCAGGGTGCCCCCCTCTTTCTTCAGGGACATAAGGGAGGAGATGCGCAGATACGACGCCATGCTGGAGGAGGGTAAAGACCTGCACGTGTATGATAGGAAGAGGATATTTGACAGGAGGGCGCGGCTTGAGGCTTTCATGGACGATATCCTCTTCCACCGCACCCGGAAGATATTCTACAACCTCCTCTTTGCCCTGATAAGGGGCGAGGAACTGGAGACCGGAGGCGGATACGCAGAGGAGGAGAGGTGGCTCATAGAGAGGCTCACCGTGCTTCTCCGGGAGTATATTGACATGGTCAGGCACGGGACTCCGCCAGATGTCGTTGGGGCGACAGAGCGCGGTGAGGGAGAGGGACATGAGGAGGAGCACGCCGAAGCAGAGGGAGAGGAGCAGGCGGGCGCGCAGGCCGCGGCGGACGAGGTGCGAGGTGAGGATGAGGTTCTGGTCAGAATACTGGAGGATGTCGGGGCCATAGCCATGCACGACGGAACCGTCTGCCACCTCAGGAAGGGAGATGTCCTCCATCTCCCTCTGCTCTACGCGAAACCTCTGCTCGCCATGGGCTCCGCGGAGGAGGTGAGCACGCCCTTTCTGAGGGGTGGTCGCCATGGCGGGTGAGCAGGCCCTCTCGTGTGCGGAGGTGATGAGGATGGATGGGCGCAGGGAGGTGCGTCTTATACTTGACGAGTTCCGCCCCGCAGCGCGGAACATGGCCATAGACGAGGCGGTGCTGAGACACCTGAGTGAGAGCGGTCCCACGCTGCGCATCTACGGGTGGAAACCGCCGGCGGTGTCCATAGGTTACTTCCAGAGCATGAGCGAGGAGGTTGACCTTGACGCTGCACGGGCCCGGGGCGTAGACGTCGTCCGCCGCATAACGGGCGGTGGGGCTGTATACCACAGGTGGGAGGCGACATACAGTATCGTCATACCGCCAGAGTGGGTACCAGGGCGCGTGCTTGATTCCTACCGGGTGATATGCGAGGGAATAGTGCGAGCGCTGCGAGAACTCGGTTTAAACGCATCCTTCGCGGGCGTGAACGACGTGGTGGTGAACGGGCGGAAGATCTCCGGCAGCGCCCAGACGCGGAGATTCGGGGGCGTGCTCCAGCACGGCACGCTTCTCATGGATGTGGACGTGGAGGAGATGTTCTCCCTCCTGCGCGTACCCTCCGAGAAGGTGAGGGACAAGATGATAAAGAGCGTTAAGGACCGCGTCACCTCTCTGAAATCCGAGGGCGTGGATGCGGATTTCCGCCGGGTCGCGGATGCCCTGGCCCGCGGGTTCGCGGAGGCCATGAACCTCAAACTCGTTGAGGGCACGCTCACGGAGAAGGAGATGTCCCTCGCGCGTGAACTGGAGGTGGAGAAGTATGGAAACGACGCGTGGAATTTCAGAAGGTAACGCGGTGTACAAGGTCGCGGGGGGCAAGATGATAAAGGTCCGCGCGAGATTTGCCGGAGACGTGATAGAGGACATACGCATCTCCGGCGACTTCTTCCTGCACCCCGAGGAGGTCATAGAGGACGTGGAAAGGTCGCTCAGGGGCGTGAGGATACACGAGGTGGAAAAGGCCGTCGCCGACGCCCTGCGCGGCGTTGAGTGCGTCGGCGTGAGCCCTTCCGACTTCTGCACCGCAATAAGGATGGCACACGAGGCGAGGAAGTGAATGCGTTAACGGTCGCCGGCGTGGACCTGGCGGCGAAACCGCACAACCCAACGGGCGTGGCTTTCATAAGGGATGGCAGGGCTGTGGCCGCCACGGTGCGGGACGATGAAGAGGTAATAGAGTTCATTGAAAGATGTGAGCCTGCTGTGATAGCCATAGATGCGCCCCTGCTGATGAGCGAGGAGAGATACGCGGAGAGATTTCTGAGGAGATACAGAGCGCTTCCCCTCACAATACCCGATATGAGGGTTCTGTGCAAGAGGGCCATCGCGCTGAGGGTGCGCATTGAGAACGCGAGGGTGATAGAGGTCTTCCCCACCGCAACCGCAAAGATTCTGGGGTTCTACATTAAACCGAAAATCCGCATGATGGAGCATCTCTGTCGCATCCTCCGCGTGGAGAGCGGCGGTGAAAATGAGCACGAGGTGGACGCCATAATATGCGCGTACACAGCCCTCCTCCACGTGAAGGGGTGCGCCGTGAACGTGGGAGGGGTGGTGGTGCCTAAAGCAGTATGCGCTCCACGGTGAGGTACCTCACAGGGTCGCCGAAGCCGAACAAGAGGGTTTTCCTGACGCCGTGCGCCAGGCGCACCGCCCTGCTCACAACGTACCACTCCACGCCCCCCTCCATGTAGTGCGCGAGGTACTCGGCGTGCTCCTCCATGCTCTTTCTGTAAGCGCGGAAGTGCGTTCCGTACTTGAACCCGCTCCTGACGAGAAGGCCCCTTTCTGAGAGGTCCTCGTAGAGGCGGTAGCGCCCCCTGAATGCCGGAATGGCCTCCGCATACATCTCCATCAGTTCCCTCCACGTCGTCCGTTCACCGTCCACGTAGGCCTCTGCGAGTCCCTTTCTGACGAGGTAGGTTATCTCAAAGGGGGACAGGTCACCCGTGTAAAAGGCGCCCGCCTTTCCCGATATGTCCACCCGGCCAACATCCCCCCGGGCGTATTCGCCCGACGGCTCCGCCGTGTCCACCCTGTAGTAGGTCACGTCGCCGTCCAAATCCACTATGCCGAAGACGCAGGGCACCCTGGCGGCCACCTTGGCGGGGTGAAATCGCTCTCCCTCAGGTATGGGCACCAGGGTGAAGTGCTCCCCGTCCCTGAACGGGTTCACGCCCCTCTGATACACGCGAAACGCTCTCCGGAGAACCCTGATGTAATAGCCCCTGTCCCTCACATCGCTGTAAACGCGGTACCTCACCTCAAAGCGGTCGTCCCCGCGGCGGAAGACCTCCAGCGCCCCCTCCGGAGATGACAGACCCTCCACGCGTATTCTGCCCCTCTCCAGAAGATAGGCGGTCTCAACAGGCGATAGGTGAAGTTTTCCCTTCTTCATAACCCCAAAGAAACCGCGGGAGTACAGCCTGTTCGCATCGTCTCCCGTGCAGATGGCGCCCTTCTCGGTCAGCAAACACGGCATGGTCAGGACCTTCCGTCGGGGTTTATATGCGCGAATACCTCCGCCACGTTCTCCCCCGTTCTGGCGCTTGTCATGTACAGGGCAGCGTTCCACCGCGATGCTATCGGCTCTATGTCGTCCCTCCACAGCCGCGCCGCGTACTTCATGTCGCACTTGTTGCCCGCGATGGCGATGGGTCTGCCGGGCAGGAGCGAGGACACGTACGGGAGCACCTCATTTGCCCACTCCAGCGTGGCCTCATCAGTAACATCCAGCACGACGACAACGCCCGATGAACCGCGGAGAATGGCCTCCGGATTCTGCTCCTCGGTGCCGAGTTCCCAGATGATCAGTTCGCCCGCGGACAGCCTTTTCCGGTAAACGGCGCTCTCACCGCCCTGCTCCACGCCGTTGGAAAAGCGTCCGTAGACGTAGCGCCTGATGAGGGAGGTCTTTCCCACGCCCTGCGCGCCGATGACCGTGACCTTCCTGATCCTTCCGTTGAGGGGCATTCCGGGAGTTCAATAACTTTGCATACTTAAACGTTTTTGTGACACCCCAGCCCCATGGGGGACCGGCGACGCACAAAAAGTATATGTAATTGAGAAATTATAGTTTTGCAGGTAATGAAGTGCCCCTCCTGCGGGTCTGAGATGGAGGGCGATGCGTGCCCCGTTTGCGGATACAACGCCGAGATAGAGCGGAGTATAAAGGTTTTGATGTCCCTCAAGGGCGTGGGGAGGAAGAGGGCTGAACGCCTGTACAGGTCGGGGTTCACGGACCTGGAGAAGATACGGAAAGCGCGTATAGAGGACCTCATGTCCGTAAGCGGTATAAGCAGGGAAACCGCCAGGAAGATCAAAGAGCAGGTTGAAAGCAGAGGTGTGGCCGTCTGCGGAAACTGCGGGGCCTTCATTCCCGCGGACGCGGCGACGTGTCCGAAGTGCGGTGCCGTGCTGGAGGTTGAGGAGGCGGAGGAGGTTGCGGAGACCGTGGAGGGG
>Ga0209426_1001270_pt1 | contig 16510 bp, 11 predicted proteins | sample Deesub1362B_J571_FD_187697 | JGI IMG/M metagenome (GOLD analysis project Ga0209426, IMG submission 187697) | Deep oceanic, basalt-hosted subsurface ecosystem from Juan de Fuca Ridge flank, Pacific Ocean, CORK Borehole 1362B_J2.571 (SPAdes)... ...
CCTTTTCTTCATTTCCTCCTTCATTCTTTTTCTTAATTTTTCTATATCAAGGAATTTCTCAGGATAGTTGTCCGGCAGGTTATATATGAATTTTATCAGATTATAAGGGGTTTGTGGAGCATCCGGATTGCCGAGATTTTTAATTTTTTTTGCCTTATCCCTTTTAATTAAAATAAATCCGACTTTATTACCGGAAGGAATGTTTTTTACATTACCCAACGGATATACCCTTGCAGGTAATCCCTCTTGGTCAGGTTCAATATATGTATCTTTATATTTTTTCCATAAAGTTCCTGAAAATCTCCGCTCTCCCTTTTTAATTATTTCGATTACCTTACCCTCGGGTCCCTTTTCCTTTATTTTTGTAATCTGAACCTTTACATAATCTCCATCCATTGCTCCTTTAAGAAACCTTTTGGGAATAAAAATGTCCTTGCCCTTATCCACAAGCAAAAACCCAAAACCCGAGGGTTTTACTTCAAGTTTTCCTTCTACGACCTGATTTTCAAGGAAAAGAATCCATTTTTTATTCAGTATCTTTATAACACCTTCATTTTCAAGCTCCTCAAGAACACGGAGCAATTTTTCCTTCTTTTCTTTCTTTAATTTCAATACTCTCATCAATTTTTTTATTCTGTGTTTTTTTATTTTCCTTTTTCTCAGAAACTTTAAGAGTTCTTTTTTTAAATTCATAATACTTTATTTTATAATTTTACCTATGAAAAAAGCATTAATTTCTGTTTTTAATAAGGAAAAACTTGAGGTAATCACAGATTATCTCCTCAAAAAAGGATTTGAGGTTTATTCAACAAAAGGGACAAGGAAATATCTTGAGGAGAAGGGAATAAAGGTTAAAGGTCTTGAGGACCTGAATGTGGATACAGAGGGAATTGCTGATGGAAGAATTAAAACAATGCATCCTATCATTCTTGAGAGATTACTTTCCAAAGAGGGTGATGTTTTTGATGTTGTTATATGTAATTTATATCCCTTTTATGAAAAATTGAGAGAAGGACTTGATATTCCCGGAATTTTTGAGTTTATTGATATTGGCGGTGTAACCCTTATAAGGTCTGCCTGCAAAAATATTATGAGAACTCTTCCGATTGTTGACCCAGAAGATTATGAAGTTTTTATTGAAAAGTATGAAAAAGGGCTTACATTTGAAGACAGATTTTATTTTGCTGCCAAGGCATTTGAATATGTAACAAACTATGATGCTGTTATTTCCGAATTTTATAGAAAAAAAGCAGGCGGGGTGCCCTTTTATTTTACCTTCTCAGGAAAAAATATATTTGAATTGAGATATGGAGAAAATCCGCAGCAAAAAGCATCTGTTTACGGAGAAAGATTTATTGAGTCACTTCATGGTAAAAAACTTTCATATAATAATTTGCTTGATATAGAATCAGCATTTTTATGCGTTAGTGAATTTGATGAACCCACCTGTGTCATTGTTAAACATACCTCACCCTGTGGAGTTGCAAGCGGTGAGACCCTTGATGAGGCATTTGAAAGAGCTTTTCTTTCAGACCCTGAATCTGCTTTTGGAGGGATAGTTGCACTCAACAAACCTGTTGATAAGGTTACAGCTGAAAGAATAGTGGCTAACTTTTTTGAAGTTGTTATAGCTCCGGGGTTTGAAGAGGACACGCTTGATATTCTCAAGAAGAGAAAAAATCTTAGAATAATAAATTCCTCTGAACTTTTTGTTCCTGAGTATGAATTTAGGTCCTGTCTTGGGATGGTTCTTTATCAGGAGAGGATGAAAAATACCCTTTCTCCTTCCGAGTGGGAGCTTAAAACAACAAAGGAAGCAAATGAGGGAGAGCTTGAAGACCTTTATTTTGCTCTTAAAGTAGTTAAATATGTGAAATCAAATGCAATATGTATTGTTAAGGCAAAAAGAACTCTCGGGATAGGTTCAGGACAACCTTCAAGAATAAGGGCTCTTGAAATTGCAGTTACAAAGGCAAAGTCCTTCGGACTATCAACTATTGGTGCTGTTCTTGCCTCTGATGCCTTTTTCCCCTTTAGGGATTCAATTGATAAAGCAGCACAGGAGGGAATAACCGCAATTGTTACACCCGGCGGTTCTATAAGGGATGAAGAGGTGATAAAGGCTGCTGAAGAGAATAATATTTCCCTTTATTTCATAAAAGAAAGGTATTTCAGACATTAATATAAAAATAGAAAAGGCAGTATATCCACCCCTTTATGTGAATACCTATGTTGTATTTGACGAAAAAGGAAACTCTATCTGTATAGACCCTGGAGGAGGGTTCGAGAGGATAAAAGAGATTCTTGAGAAAAATAAACTAAATCTTAAAGCGGTTTTAATAACCCATTCCCATTTTGACCATGTGCTTGGAATCCCTGAAATTGAAAAAGATATCCCTGTTTATGTTCCTGAAGGAGATGTTGAATTGTATAATTCTGCAAGGGAATTTACAAGAAATTTTCTCGGTTTTGACCCTGGGGAGTTTAAAAAACCCGCTCATCTTTTGAAAGGCGGAGAGGAACTTGAAATCGGCGATATGAAAATAAAGGTTCATTATGTTCCAGGGCATACTCCAGGACATTTGATGTATGAAATAGATAAAAAACTTTTCTGTGGAGACCTAATATTTGCAGGCAGTATAGGAAGGACTGATTTTCCTGAAAGTTCATGGCAAAAAATGAAGGAATCCCTTTTATATGTTATAAAGAATTTTTCCGATGATTATGAAATCTATCCAGGACACGGCCCAAAAACCACACTTAAAAGTGAAAAAAGAGAAAACCCCTTTTTGATTGATATTATGTGAATACCTTCTCCATATAACCTTTTGCCATCTCAAACAATTTCCTTGCTCTTTCTTTAATTTTTTCTTTGTTTTCTATATGCGGGTCATTTAATAGAAAGCCCGTTACCTTTGCCCTTACATAAGCTCTGTAGGATAAATAAAAATAATAAAGAGGTTTTATCTCATCAAAATTCTCTCCTGTTTTCGAAATCCAGCCTTTTATGAATTCATCACCCAGCTCCTCTTTTCCAATTTCATCAAGTTCCATTTTTAAAAATACAGCATCAAGAATTATATCTCCGAATCTGAACCTTTCATTGAATTCTATACAGTCAATTATCCTTATTTTATTTTCAAAAAATGTTACATGGTCAAGACGAATATCACCGTGACAATCCTTTATCTTACCTTCTTCCACCCTTTTTCTCATTAACTCATCATACTTTTTATAGAATAAATCGGTTTTTGATTTTAAATATTCAAAATCCTTTTTATTTATAACATCCTCAGGAAAACTCTCTGTCTGTTCAAAGTTTTCATCAGTATTTACCCTGAATTTTTCGGGTTTTCCGAATTCACTTATTCTTTCATTTGTTTCCGCTTTTAAATGGAATTCCGCAAGAAATTCTCCAACTTTAAATAAATCCTCTTTTTTAACCCTGTTTTCTTTAACCATAAAGGAGAGTAAAGTATCATCAGGAATTCTCTTCATCTTGACAACATATTCAACGGGTTCTCCTTTATTGAAAAATAATTTATCATTTTCTTCTCCTATATAAATCACTCCCTCATAAAGTCCTTCTGCCATTCTCCTGTTAAGTTCTACTTCCTTTTCACAGAAATGTTTTCTTTTTTCAAGAGAGGTATAATCAAGAAATCCGAAATTTACGGGTTTTTTAATCTTGTAAGCATATTTATCCGTGAGAAAAACAATTGATATATGTGTTTCCCTTTTTTCAATTTTTTCAGGTTTTCCCTCATAATTTAAAGGGTTTTCTAAAAATTTAATTATCCTTTCCATTTTCAAATTCAGGGAAAAATGCCCAGGATTCCATCATTTTAAGATATTTAATTTTCCATTTTCTTGGCTCATGAACACCTATGTCAATGAAGTATGTTTTACCATTTCTCTCTATAACAAGAGATTCAAAACCACCTCCCACTTTCAAATTATAATTTCCCCATACACCTGCTAAATAAAGAGCCATATTTCCATTGATTTTTTTATAATCATATTTTAAAAACTTCATAATAACACTATCCCCTGCATATACCTCTCTGGAAAATTTGTTTCTTAATTTTGCCACTTCTTCAGGAACAAGATTTATTTTTTTATCTATTTTCCAGAAAAAAACGAATCTGTCAGGATAATGTCTTACAAACACAACATAGTTTTCTCCTTCTTTAAAAAGATTATAGCCCTTTGGCACATTAATTTTTATTCCTGTTTTTTCTTTCACCTTTTTTGAAAGGTCTTCTCTTGTTCCAGGAAAATATGCTATTTCTCTGAGATTTGAGAGCATTTTATTGTAAAAGATTTTAAAAATTGTGTCACTTTTCTTAGAAATAATCCTTAAAATTTCTTCCTCTCTCTCTCCATATATTCCCATCACAAAGGAACCGAGTAAAAAAGGATTTTCCTTTATATAAATTCCGCTGTTTTTTACCTCACCGAATATACTTTTGAAAAATTTGAAGTTCTTAGAAGAGGGTGTTGAAACTATTATGTAATATCTATATAAAAATCTTTCATTTTTTTTAAGGGAGTCAAATTCAAATATTTCAAAAATTTTTTCCTCTCTGGGTGTAAATTGTTCTTTTTCAAAAATGTTTTTTATAAAACCCTTTGCTCTTTTGAGATTTCCGATTGAGAGTATTATTGTATTGAAATTTCCCTTGAATATTATTGCTTCCTTAACACAGGAAGAAAGAAATGTCAGAAGAATTATGTATTTTTTCAATATATATCCTCAGACCTTTCCTCAATGTTGAAGGATTCATCAAGGTGTGAACCTCTTGGCACAACAACTTCTTCAATTTCATTTAGATTATAATATTCATCAGAGACCCTTATGAGTTCAAGTGATGTAGCTCCTTTCATGGGTCCGATTGTTATTACCCTGCAACCCTTCCTGTTTAATTCTTCAACAAGCGGAACAAAGTCTCCATCACCTGTCACAAGTATTATTGTCTCAAGATAATTTGATGCTTTTATTACTTCAAGACATATCTCAAGGTCCATATTCGCCTTAACAGAACCATCTGGAAGGTGTTTTATCTGTTTTGTGACAACCCTGTAACCCATTAAAGCAAGTGCATCAATTAATCTTTTTCTGTGCTGGTCTTCAGGATTGTAGGGAACAAAACAAACAGCTTTGAAGGGTTCTCCGTATTTATTTCTTAAATAGTCCAGAAATTTGTCATACCTCACATGCTGATTAAATTTTTCAAAGGTTGCCTGCAAATTTTGAACATCTATATATACTCCATATTTTTTATTCATGATTTTTCTCCTTGTTTTTAATTGTTATTTTTGCTTTTTCCCATAATTCATCCATTTCTTTTATGTTTAATTCATAAAAATTCTTCCCTTCCTTTTCAGAAATTGATAGCATCTCATTGAATCTTTTTATGAATTTTTTGTTAACCTTATCTAAGGCAATCTCTGCTGAAATTCCCAAATGCCTCCCCAGGTTTACAAGAACAAATAATAAATCTCCCAGCTCTTCTTCAATTTCCTCTCTGCTTTTCTCTTTAATCGCTGTCTTAAATTCCTCAATTTCCTCCTTTAATTTTTCAATAACTCCATCTGCATTTTCCCAGTCAAATCCCATTCTTCCTGCTCTTTTTGATAATTTTTCAGCCATTAAAAGAGCAGGAAATCCCTTTTCTTCTTCCTCAAATCCCTTTTTATTTTTCTCCTTTTCCCATTTTTTTAGAAATTCTTTTTCCGAAAGTTTTTGGTTTTTAAACACATGAGGATGCTTTTCCACCATCTTTTTTACAACATATTCTATTATATTATCCTTTTTATCTATTCCTTCCCTTTCAATTGCATCAAGCATCATGAATACAGTAAGAACCAAATCCCCCATCTCTTCTTTTATCTTATCTCTGTCTTTAAAATTTATCGCACTTATAACCTCATAACATTCTTCAAGAAGTTCTCTTCTGTATGTGAAAAGGTTCTGTCTTTTATCCCAGGGACAGTTTTTCCTTAATATTTTTACAAGGAGTTCAAGTTTTTTTAAAGGTTCTTTTTCCTCTTCCAGTATTTTTTTAAAATTACTCATTGTCCCACCGCAATTTTACCTATTTTTTTCTTTTTTTCTCCTTTTCTTTCTGCTTTTAAAAGCACAAAGTAAACTCCATTTGAGACCTCGTTTCCATATCCATCCCTTAAATTCCATGTTATCTTGTGTTTTCCTTTTAAATTAAGAGGTAATCCCTCGTCATCTGTTTTAAATACCTTTATAAGTCTGCCGGATATTGTAAATAATTTGACCTCCATTTTATCTGCAGGTTTTGTTAACTCATAAAAAATTACTGTTTTTCCATTCTTTGCAGGATTTGGATAATTACCATAATATATTATATCAAAGGGTATATATACTTCAAGTTCATAATTTTTCTCTGTTTTATTTCCCATTGCATCATAAGCACTAATTTTTAAACTGTATATTCCTTCTTTAAATGGTCCCTGTTTTAAATTTATAATTGCGCTTTTTTCCTTTTTAATGATTGAATTTTCGTAATTATAGAGAGTGTTATTTATTGATATTTCTGGTTTTTTAAATAAAAGGTCAATACCAGAAGAATCCTTCAGAACAAGTTTTAAATTCACGTATCTGGAACTTCTTATTTTATTTCCCTCAATTTTTCTGTTATTGTAAAACACCTCAATTTCAGGTCCTTTGGTGTCCTGCACATTGTAAAGACCTATTTCCCCTGTTTCTGTTAGTAAAAATTCTATTCTGTTAGTTGTGGAATCATAAATACAGTCAATTTTATGCCACAGTGAATCTTTTTCGGTTTTTAAGATTATATCTTTTATCTGATTGAGATTTGCAAAATAAAATTTCCCGATAGTGTCATTTTTCTTTTCTTCCTTTATTGGAATAATGGAAATGGTGGAATCATTTATCTCCGAGTTTTTTCTTCTTTTTAGATAATAAATTGAAAGATTTTTTGAAGGTTTGAACTCTGTTTCAAATGTTATTGAATTGAACTCAAGTTTACCCCTAAATCCTGAGGTATCAACATAAATGTAAGGATTATATATTATCCCTGAATCCCCGTTATTCTCAAATTCCCTCTGTTCTCTTACAGTATTTGTAAGGTCAAATATAATTTTATATTTATAATAGGTTGTGCATGGTAGAGGGATTTTAAGTATTTTTGTTTCTTGGGTTTTAAGAGAGTTTATGAAAATAGTGTCACTTTTCAAAAATCTTCCTGATTTTGTCTCTATCCTGTAAAATACGTAAAAACTGTCTGCATCCCTTTCTCCTGAGTTTGTATATGGGAAATTTATTTCAGGTAGATTATTCCCGGGAGTAATATTTATGAGCCCTTTTTTGAGTATAATATCCGCATATATTTTATTCTGAATATAGAAAGTATCTGTATAATAGGTATTGAAAAAGGTATCAGACGCAATAAAGGCATAGTGAAAGTATCTGTGATTTATATCATAATAAAAGGGAGGCAGAACAGAATCTGATTTGAAAATACCGTTTGCAACCTCTGTCATTGTTATTCTTTTCATTGTTCCTGGGTCAAGAGAATCCGTCATTGAATACCATAGTTCACAGGTCTTTATAGGATTCTTTGCACTTAGTTTTACAAATATACGGAATGTATCCTCAGAAAAAATATCGGGTACGAAATAGAGTGTATCTATATTTAAGAGCGATATACTAAAATCAGTTGATGCTGTTATTTCTCTTAAAGGATTTCCGCCAAAAGCATAGAGGTTTACCTCTGCTTTTGCTTTTTGAACTGTATCAGGAATTTTAAATTTTATTTCAAGGTTTCCGTTGTCAAAAACTTTTGTGAACAGGTCTCTCGCTATTATTCTGTCATTTAAATTTCTATAAATAATTTCCCATACAGAAATTCCTGAATATATAGAGGGGTTCTGAACATAGACTCTTATACTGTCAGATGGTGAAGCATAATTTTTGTTGGTTTTTAATTTCACTTCCTCTAAATAAGGTAACTCAAGAAGTGGGTCTCCAAGAAGATTTGAAGTTTTAAGAGTTGTTCTGGTAAACTGGTCTTCAACCGAGTGTCTTGAGAGAAGATAAAACCTTGAATAAAGAACAAGGTCTCCTATTTTTGTTATTGAGTCACGAAGATAACCTATAAAAACTGATTTTGTATAATCTGAACTTATGTCAAAATTTACATTACCGGGTTCTTTTCCGCTTCCGGAAAGTGAGATTGAGGCAATTGCTCCCCTTTCAGGTAAAAGTAATGCTTCTTCTCCAAAAGCCCTTGCATTCCACATTCCAAACTCACCTGTCCAGCATGAGAGGGCTGTGAAGAAATAATATTTTCCATAATTTTTTGTTTCCCATAGGTCCTCCTGTCTGAAAGCTCCCTTTGCCCATAGTGTATGGTGTCCTCCATGACCTATAAAGTTAAATATAACACATCCGTCTGAGAGATATCTTATGAGATTTTCAGGATTTTCATTTTCATCAGGTTCAACATATGTCATACCTTTTTTCATGAGCGATTTTAAAAACTTGTTTATCTGTGTATATACATCACTATCTTCACCTGTTTTTCTTTCTGTTGCTAAGATAAAGTGTCTTCTCCATATACCTCCTTTTTTTGATGCATAATCTTTAATTTTTTTAAAAATAATTCTCATTTCATTGATATTCTGGACAGGAATTCTTGATACCACAACATCAGGAAAAGGATCATCACCTATTATGTTTGAATAATAAAAATCCGAGGAATAAAAACCGGTAAATATTGCGTTTGATTCAAATTGTTGAAATGTTGAAGGATAATAAAATATGGGAATATAGTCCCTCATTTGTTCATCTAAAATATTTCTCGGGTCTTTACTTGCGTCTCCTATTAAAATGACATAATTAAATCTGGGGTTTTTGTTTAACCAGAAATATTTTAAAAATTTTCTTATTGCAAAGGGACTTTTGATACCGTTGTTAAACTGGATATAAATGTCGTTTACTGAAAAGGTTTTTACCATGTAATTTCCACCTGCAGATGAAGAATGGAAGAGTGCAAGTGAATCAGCATATAGCCTGAATTCTGGATGATAAATTATAAGAACCTCAGCTCCTGTTTCTTTTTTTATTTTCTTTTCAATTGTGTATAGTTCTAAGGAATCAGGTAAATTGGTCTCTGTACATATAAAATATTCTGAGGGCTGTGTTTCTTCAATTTTTGCTCTTAAACCGTAAAGTGTTTTCCCGTTTTCATAATAACTGAAGATTTCAAAATTAACATAATTTTTTCTATTAATATTTATGAAATACTCCGGTCTGTTTTTAAATCCCTTTATTTCAATATCAGTGTTAATATTTTCTATCTTAAATTTTAAATTGTTCATGCCCTTTGCATTTAATATAAATTCTCCCTCAATTTCTATCCAGTTTAAATAGTTCCCCACTTCAGACTTTTCTTCTATAATTAACATAGAATCAGAATTTAATATATAACCCGGTATCTGAGTTTCAATTGTTTGAGGAAATCTTGATTCATAATAAAAACTGTCAATGAAAGTGTTTCCCCATTTAATATATATATTGTGTGGGTAGGTTGAGGTTCCGACATCGTCGGTATCAAAATTTAACCTCAATGTATAACTGAGAGAATCATCTGCTTCAGGTAATTTTAAAACTGTTGTGTCTTCTCTGTATTGTTCAAGATATTTCCAGAACCAGATATCCTCTGTATCAGAGTTTGCAGGATCAAGGTCAGGAAATAGTTTTTCCTCTTCAAAATGTAATTTAAAGTATGCCTTTTCTGTATAAAGAGTGTCATTTTGTTGGGGTTCTGAGTTTTCATCAGGTAGTTCAACCTTGTAATCTCTGTTAAAAAACAGTATATATGCGTTTTTGAAACTATAAAGATTGTAATAGGAATTATTTCCATTTAACCTTTTTGCATAGAATATGATTTCATCCTGCGGGTCAAATCTTCCATCATTCAAACCTTTTAAAATTACAGGAATTCTTCCCTCTTTACCAAGAAGTGTTATATATTCTGGATTTATTGTATCAAGATTTACACCTTCTGATTTTAACATATAACCTGGAATCGAATAAATTCCCTCCTTTTCTGTGTAAATAAGAACTACTCTTTCAGGTAATGATAGAGGAGTATCGATTGTTGTTATAATTTTTGATATATTTATTTTTTCTGCATTTTTAAGAGCAGATGGATTTAAAGAAATTTTTTTTAAAATCCGTGTATAAAAATCATCATATATGTAATTTTTTACTTCTATGTTTTCTTTTTTAAATTCTCCATAGAACTCACCTATTGCAACTTTATATGGTCCAAAGTATCCTTCTTTATAGACCTTTATCCTGTTTTTAACATTGTCATTGATTATAAAAAGTCCTGCCTTTAGAAAAATCAGTAAAGGAATATACATTTTCGTCTTTCACCTTTTTTATTTATAAGAAAATATATTCCCTTCTTTAAGTTATTTTTAACTTTTCTTCCGGTTGTGTTGTAAATTTTTACGTTTTTACTGTTGGCTGGAAATGTGAAAATATTTACATTTAATTTGCTGTTTTTCTTTGTATAGAAGAATTTCTTTCTATAATATATATGGTGGAATTCAAATGTTTCTTCCTCATATTTTCTTCTATCGCTTTCGAAAAACACAAAAAATTCCCCTTCAGAGGTTATTAAAGGAACAGGATTTGTGTTCTTACCGATATGATTTACAAAGATTTCATTTGAAATAACAGAATTTTTGTATTTTAACATATATATCTGTGAGTTTATGTTGTTACCTTTTTCATAAAAGATAAGAAGTGTATCGTATAGAAAAATAGAAGATGGATTACCTATATAGTTTCCTTCTCCGGTATCAAGTAATATATTTTTGATTTCATTAAAACTATAATCAAGTTCTTTTAAGAAAAGGGAGTCATTTCTTATATAGATAAAGTAAATCCTGTCATTTTTAGATATAGCTGAATATTCGTGCCCTTTTGCTATTTCATGTGGAGATGAGATAGTATTGTTACTGTATTTTCTTGCAAACAATCTATTCCTCATTACCTCATAATAGAAAATGATTTTTTCATTGTTTTCAAGTGTTATGATTAATGGATTTTCTGAAATTTCTGAGATATCTGTTACCCTTTTATTTGTCCAGTTACCAAAATTATCCCTTTCTGCCAGATATATGCTTTCTTCACCTCCTTTTATCTTCCAGTAAACCACATAGACTTTGTTGTTTAAATCACATGTGGCACTGGGAAATAAATCAAATGCATTGGTATCCTTTGATACGTTTTCAATTTCAGGGAAATTTATGTATGAACCAACTGAAAAGGAATAAAATATATCGGTCTGCCACCAGAAAGGGTCTCCCCCTATGTTTCTTTCAGAGTTCCAGAATATATGGAGTGTGAAATTAAAGGAAGAGTCAATTACAAGTACAGGTGAACCATCATAGGGAGGTCTGCTTGAAGGTGGATCTTCAAAGATTTTATAGGGTGTATCTATAAAAGTTGTGGTTGGTGTTCTGAAAATATAATAAATATCTGAATTTTTATAGTGAGGATAACCTGTGAGAATTACAAATGACCATCCATTTTTTTCTGCAGCACTTATTTTTTTGTTATCTGTGAGATAATAATTACCTCTTACATAAGGAGAATAGAAGAGTGAATCAGGAGAGAACATTAAAAATAAAAATAAAATCATGACTTTAATTTAATACTCACAGTCTGTATTCTTCCGAGTTCATGTAATCTCAAAGAATAATATACTTCAAAATTCCTGAATGTTATACCCGCCCCTATTCTGGGTTCTCTTTCATATCCAAATAGAAAGGAAAAAGCCCTTTTTATTTTTATCTCAAAACCTGTGGAATAAAAAATTTCAACATCATATCCGAATTTTGATGCAAAAAGAAGTTCAAATAATTCAGAAAATCTTTTTTTTAATGTGAGAAATGAAATAAATTTCATTGCTTCCTCATCTTTTTTTCCTGAGTTCCATGAAATTTTTGCCCCAAAAGGATTTAATATTGATAAACCTGTAAATATTTTTATACCTTTGAGATTAAAGCTTTTCTTTGCACCAATGTCAAAGCCAATTCCCTTTCCTTTTAAATCTTTTAATCTTTTATTTATTATTTTGAACTGTATTGCAAAGGGGAAGTTTTTATATTTAAAGGGGATAATAAAAGCTTCCTCAATACTTGAAAATTCTCCTGTTTTTGCTCTGGGAATTGTATCATTTTCAGGTAATTCCGGATACTCGGGTATATGACTCACCTTTGCTCTTACCCACAATATCCCTGTTTTTAAGTTTTTAAATGGTAAGGAAAATCCAATGAGATAAAAATCAGATATATCTGCAAAATTTGTTGTTCCAAAATTGAAACTGAGAAAATCGGGTAATAGAGAGGGATTCATTATGATCGTGTTAATATTATTCTGTGAAATATCTGAAAAAGCAAGAGAAACTCCTCTTCCATCTGGAACCTCTCTTAAAAAATCTAAAGAATAAATTGATATTATTAAGAGAAATAGCATAGTTTATTATAATTTACTTAAAATTTAAAATCAAAAATGAAGAAACTCCTTTCCTATCTAAAAACAGAATATCGTTTTACAGGCTTTACCCAGATATTACTTCTTTCCCTGCTTGTAGGAGTTGTTGCAGGGGTTGGAGCCATTGCATTTGATTTGTTCTATAAAATTGTTAAGGACTTTTTTCTTCTTAAACTTCTTGGTATAAGACTGCCTGAGCCAGCTGGTGAAGGTGAGGCAATTTTTTCCTTCAATAAATCAAAAATAATTTTTTTACCCTTTATAACCGCTTTAGGAGGACTGGTATCAGGTCTTTTGACTTATTTCTTTGCTCCTGAAGCAGAAGGGCATGGGACAGATAGTGCAATTGAGGCATATCATTTTAAAAGGGGTGTGATAAGAAAAAGGGTTCCTATCATAAAACTCATTGCCTCTTCTTTTGTGATAGGAACAGGAGGTTCTGCAGGTAGAGAGGGTCCTATTGCTCAAATTGGAGCAGGATTTGGTAGTTTTATTTCAGACCTTTTAAAATTACCTGTAAAATACAGAAGGATTCTTCTTATAACAGGAGTGGGAGCAGGAATAGGAAGCATATTTAGGGCTCCTTTCGGAGGTGCACTTTTTGCAACAGAGGTCTTATACAGGGAAATGGATATGGAATTTGAGGCTATTATAGCTTCTATAATGGGTGCAATAATAGGTTATTCGGTATTCGGTTTGACCCATTCTTTTAAACCCATCTTTTCTGTTCCCCCCTATACCTTTAATAACCCCTTTTTGCTTTTACCCTTTGCTTTTCTGGGAATATTTCTTGGTTTTATTGCTCCCCTTTATGTAAACATCTTTTATAAAACAAGGGATTTTTTCAAGGATTTAAAAATTCCTTTTTATTTGAAACCTGCTATAGGAGGTTTTGCCGTTGGAATTATCGGGATTTTTATTCCTCATATCCTTGGGATGAGTTATGGATGGCTACAGATTTTGATAAATGATAATTTTCCTTTTCTACTGCTTCTTCTTTTACCAGTTTTAAAAATAATAGCTACTTCTCTGAGTGTCGCTTCAGGCGGTTCTGGGGGTGTGTTTGCTCCAACTCTTGTTACAGGTGGTTTTCTGGGCGCAATTATAGGGAAAATTCTTTCTTTCTTTTTCCCGAATCTTGCTCCCTCTATTTTCCCTTTCGTAATTCTCGGAATGGCAGGTTTTGCTTCAGCTGCATGTAATACCCCCCTTGCAGCCCTTTTAATGGTTCTCGAAATGACCGGGGGATACGGTCTTTTAGTTCCTGCTCTTTTTGTTATAATGTTTTCATATATAACCTCGGCAAGGGAAAGTATTTATGAGAAACAGGTGAGGAATCGTCTTGAATCACCTGCCCATCTGGGTGAATATGCTGTATCCCTGCTTGAAAGAATAAAAGTAAAGGATGCACTTATTTATTCACATAAACCTGTTTTTGTTAATTTAAGAGCGCATCTGCATGAAATACTTGAAGAATTTTCAAAATCAAAAACCCATATAATATGTGTCAAGGATGATGGGGATAATTTTGTTGGGATTATTCCTTTTGAGGAACTCAGAAGGGTGATGCTTGAAAGTGATTATCTTGAAGAAGTTCTTATTGCTCATGACCTTGTTATAAAGGATAAGGAAATGTTTTTATATGAAGATGATGATTTAAAAGTAGCTCTGCAAAAATTTGCAGAATCAAATCTTGAGGAATTACCTGTAATTAAAGAAAACGGTGAACTTGTTGGAATTCTTTCAAGAAGAGACCTGCTTGTTGCCTATTCAAGGTCATTTTTATCCTGATATTTTATAAATTACCTTTTCAATTTCTTCAGGTTTTATTAAATAAGTGCATTTAAATTTTTCTTTATTTGTACATTTTGTTTTGAAGAATTTATAACAGGGAAAACAAGAAAGCTCAGGTGTTATTTTTATGGATTTATAAAGAGTTTCATTCTTTTCAGGGTCAGTTGAGGTGTATATTACAATTCCTTTTAAACCGAACCAGCTTGCAAGATGTGTAATTGCGGTATCATTTCCTATATAAAAAATGGATTTTTCAAAAAGAGATAAAAGGTTTTTTAGATTTTTTGAAATATAAACTTCTATTTTGTTATCTTCAAAAACTTCTTTTAAATCCATTTCCTCAGGTCCCAGCACACAGATTAGGTTGAAATCTTTTTTGATTTTTTTTCCTAACTCTACAAAAAATTTCCATCTTTTAAAATTTTTAAATTTTTTTGAACTTCCGGGGAATAGAAGCACGTATCCTTTTTCATTTTTAATTTCAGTAGGAGTCCATTTTTGATTTTCTATATTCAGGGGCTCAATCAGTTTCAGATTTCCTTCTTTTTCCTTTTTTATGAAAGGAACTTCATAATTATAAAACCCGAAATAATTTTTGTTTTTAAGTCCTATTCTTATTTCTGATTTTAAAAAAAAATAAATGAAAGGATGTTTTTTATAGGGAGCATAAAGATTGTGAGTGGATGCATATATTTTTTTGTTTTTTAATTTCCGAAGAGCTTTCAAGAAATTTTCCGAAAACTCTACTTCAACATTGATATCCGAGATTTCAATGAATTCCTTCTGTAATAAATTGAAGAGAAAAATCTTTGTTTTGAAGTTTTCAGAGAGAACTTTTATTGCAGGATATGCAAGTATTGAATTTCCAAGTCCTCCGTATAAAAAGTAGAATACTTCAGCTGATTTTATACCTTGTTCCCTCTTTTGTATCAAGTAACTCAATACCGAAATTTTTAAGGGTATCTCTTATTTTATCACTCAAATCAAATCTCTTTTCCTCCCTCAATTTCTGTCTTACTTCAATTATGAGTTCTATCAGATTTTTGATAAGTTCAGAGTCAAATTTTTTACTTTCAGGTGCAAAACCGAGCACACGGGTTATAAGAAGGATTACATTTTTTACCTCATAAAACTTCTCGTTGTTTTCTTCATAAAATTTGTTCCCCAATCTTGCAAGTTCATGAAGAATTGCAAATACCTTCGGAGTATTCAAATCATCTTCCATTGATTCTTCAAATTTTTTAATATAAATTTTTATATCATCTGAAAACCCCTCAATTTCCTTATTTTCTCCTTTTTCAATGACTTCCTTTATTCTTTCCCAAGATTTTTTTGCTTCTTCAAGGGAATTTTCATCATATTCAAGAGGGGATCTATAATGGGCTTTTAATAAAAAGTATCTGATTGTATTTGGAGAATACTTTTCGAGGGCGTCCATTGCTCTGAAAAAAAGTCCTGTTGATTTACTCATTTTTTCTCCTTTCATCCTTAGAAGTCCTGTGTGAAACCAGTATTTTGCAAATTCCTTTCCTGTTGCTCCTTCACTCTGTGCTATTTCATTTTCATGATGGGGAAAAATTAAGTCCTGTCCTCCTCCGTGAATATCAATTGTTTCTCCGAGATGTTTCATACTCATTGCAGAACATTCAATGTGCCAGCCAGGTCTTCCTTCTCCGAAGGGCGAATGGAAATAGGGTTCTCCCTCCTTTCTTTTTTTCCATAAGGAAAAGTCCATGGGGTCTTTTTTTGTGGGGTCCGGCTCAACCCTTGCTCCTTCTTCAAGTTCTTCTAAGGATTTCCCTGATAATTTTCCGTAGTCATCAAATTCTGACACGTCATACCATATATTTCCTTCTGACTCATAGGCAAGACCTTTTTCAATGAGTTTTTTAACTATTTCTGAAATTTCTGATATATGCTGGGTTGCCCTGGGATAAATATCCGCCTTTCTTAAATTCATTCTCTCTGTTACCTCAAAAAATTCTCTTTCATATCTTTCTGAAATTTGCCTGTAATCTTTTCCTTCCTTTATTGCCTTCTGTATTATTTTATCATCAATGTCGGTTATATTAAGAACAAATTTTACCTTATATCCTTTATATTCAAAATATCTCACAAGAATATCAGCGGCAAGAAAGGCTCTTA
>Ga0209426_1001272_pt1 | contig 16488 bp, 16 predicted proteins | sample Deesub1362B_J571_FD_187697 | JGI IMG/M metagenome (GOLD analysis project Ga0209426, IMG submission 187697) | Deep oceanic, basalt-hosted subsurface ecosystem from Juan de Fuca Ridge flank, Pacific Ocean, CORK Borehole 1362B_J2.571 (SPAdes)... ...
CCCACGATCCGCTCCACCAACCGCTCGTCGTAGCCGCCCCAGCGCACCATCTGCCTCACCCCCTCCACTTCTGAGCCGCGCTGCCCAGGATCACCAGGAGCCCAAGCAGCACCAAGAGATATACCCCACGGCCCTTGAACGCACCCGCGATCCTCGCCACCAACCGCTCGTCGTAGCCGCCCCAGCGCACCATTCACATCACCTCCACGAACGGAGTTATCTGATTTGGGGGATTGAATGAAGTAAGCTCATTAGAGGGTTGTGTGGAAATCCAAATATCAAACCCAAAGTGTTGGGCCCACTCCCGAATCGCCACCGTAAACGCCCCTCGTATCTTTTCGGCCATCTTCGGCAGCCCGGCTACCCTACCGCACAAGGCGTGAGGGCCCGTGGCTTTGCGCCCCCTCCTTTCGAAGGGTTTGCCCTTTCGGATGGCCCGACCCCGCAGACCCTCCAAAAGTTGACTGTATTCTAAAATAGTTAAAGCAACTTGTCAAGAGTTGGAAAACTTAGTCTCATTCTGGACTTTGCCATTCTCGCTTGTTTCAGCAATTCTGATATAGAAAAATCACAATGTTTCTTATTTGCGATCCCTTGGCCCTTGGAAGTGATCCATGGAGATCGACTTCACCTTAAGGGACACACGTCCCATATGGAAGGATTCAGCCCCGGGTTCTTCCCTTCTATGGGGTGGCCTCCATTTGCTCCACATAGCACACGGGGCACACATCACTGTCTCCGAAAAAGGCAGCCCCACACGACCGACACTTGCGGGCACCCGCGGCGAGCATCGCCCGCTCCCTTGCCCGGGTGGCCGCTAGCAAGGACACCATCCGATCCCGCAACCTCGGCGGCAACTCCTGCCCTTCCAAGGCGTTGCGTGCCCACACCTCATCTTCGGGCGTTATGGCTATCTCTAGCAAGTGGGGCACAGAGGCCAGTTCAGGGGGCCTTACGGAGAACTTCAAATCACAGATATCATAGCCTTTTTCCTGGAGTTCCCTGACGATCTTTTCCTTTTGGAGGTGGAGTTCTTGAGCGAGGGCATGGGAGGGCACACTCAAATAGAGGGTTTTATCTTTCACGTATAAAGGGCGAGCCTTGTGGGCCAGTGGAGGTGCCTCCGTATCCCACTCCACCACAACTAGCTGTTCGCGGAATTTGTCCACTATACCGTAACGCCTCAGCAAGCTCTCAAGGGTTTTCCACAGCCCTTCTTCTGCCATCAATTTTCAATTTTATCTTCTTTTTCTCCCAGTTAGTAGTAGTAGTTGTCGCTGTTGGCTGTGGAAAAAACTCTAAGATCCCCAAGGGAACTGGAATTTCTCCTGTGGAAAACTTGTTGAAAACCGCGTGAAAAAAGCACCGGAAACTGTGGAAAGCCCACGGGATATAGGGTTACCGTGGGTGGCGCGGGGAGCTTTTCCACAGATTTTGGGGTTTTGTCCACAAGGATTCCCCAGGTTTTCCACAGGACCCTGTGGAAAACCTCTACGGTGCATATTTGTTCTGCAATTCCTGCCTCAGCGAATCGATTTCGTTACGCAAGAGGGGGGTGTCCTTTAACAACTCCTGCATCTTTTGGTACGCGTGCATGATGGTGGAGTGATCGCGCCCCCCGAAGGCGGCCCCCAAGGTGGGGAAAGAGCTGTTGGTGAGTTCCCGCGCGAGGTATATGGCCACTTGACGTGCATGTGAAATGTCCTTTCGGCGGGCCGGGCCCTCGAGGTCCTCTACCGAGAGGCCGTAATGGCGGGCCACCTCTTCCTTGATCACATCCACCGTGAGGCGTTGTTTCGCCGTTTCTTTGGGTGCGGCGGGGATCAACTCGTCCAATACCTCGGGGGTGATCTCCCCTTCCCCGAGCTTCATATATGCAATGACTCGGATCAACGCCCCTTCCAGGTCGCGCACATTGGTGGCCACCCGGGAAGCGATCATCTCCAGAAGCTGGTCCTCGAGCTCTACTCCCTGGCGACGGGCCTTCTCCCGGAGTATCGCGATCCGTGTCTCCAAGTCCGGAGGCTGAATATCGGCCACCAGTCCCCAGCGGAAGCGCGACACCAGTCGGTCCTGCAGCCCGTGGAGTTCCTCGGGGGGACGGTCGGAAGAAAGTACTATCTGCTTTCCGTTTCCGTAAAGCTCGTTGAAGGTGTGGAAAAGTTCTTCCTGCGTCGCCTCCTTGTTCTTCAGGAAATGAACGTCATCGATGAGGAGTATGTCCACGTTGCGGTACTTGGCACGGAACTGTTCGGTGGTGTTGTTCCCGATGGCGGTGATGAGCTCGTTGGCGAAACGTTCCGATGTCGTATAGACCACGGTGAGCTCATTCGGGGTCGAGAGCACGTAGTTCCCGATCGCGTGGAGGAGGTGAGTTTTCCCCAGCCCCACCTTCCCGTAGATAAAAAGAGGGTTATAGGCCCGGGCAGGCGATTGGGCTACTAACTGGGCTGCGGCGAAGGCGAACTGGGAGTTTTTGCCGCGTACGAAGGTCTCGAAGGTGTACTCGGGGTTGAGGGGTAGGGTCCCCAAGTAGCGGGGCGAGACGGTGGGGGGAGAGGTGAATTGAGCGGGAGCACCTTCTTCACGTACCACAAGCTTTAGGGACATCCCGGGGGAGATGTGGTCCCGGATGAGGCGATTGATGAGGTCTTGGAAACGGCGTTCTATCCCCACTTTGATGAAGGTGGACGGGACCTCGAGGACGAGATGGTCTCCGTCGACCTTCACGGGGTGCACCTCGGAAAACCAACCCACAAAACTCGTGGGGGGAATTTCCTTTATGAGCTCCCGTTTAAGGGTTTCCCAAATCGCCTCGGCCGAATTTCCCATAAATGCCCCCGCCCCAAAGGGCAAAAACAAAGCAAGTGGCGAGGCCCAGAGTCGAACTGGGGACACCGCGGTTTTCAGCCGCGTGCTCTACCACCTGAGCTACCTCGCCACGTTTCGGCCCTTCCGGGCCGCTGGCGGGGCCGACGGGATTTGAACCCGCGATCTCCGGAGTGACAATCCGGCGTCCTAGTCCAGCCTAGACCACGGCCCCTTCTTTGGGCGAGGAGGGGATCGAACCCCCGACCTTCCGGATGTAAGCCGGATGCTCTCCCACTGAGCTACTCGCCCGTAATTATAGCTATGGTCCGAATAGGGTGCCAAGCTCCTGTCCCCGGGGGGATTCGAACCCCCGCCTCCGGCTTGAAAGACCGGGATCCTAGACCGCTAGACGACGGGGACAATTTGGGTCGTGCAGGAATCGAACCTGCGACCCCCGGCTTAAAAGGCCGGTGCTCTGCCAACTGAGCTAACGACCCTGGTGGGCCGTGAGGGACTCGAACCCCCAACCCGCGGATTAAGAGTCCGCTGCTCTGCCAGTTGAGCTAACGGCCCAACCGCTCAAATCTTACGCGGCCTGTGGTTTCGCTGTCAAGCTCCTCCAGGGAATCCCACTATACGCTTCGCTCCCCGGCGACGCAATCCCGGAGGGCCACGGGAAGTTTGTCCCACGTGACGGGTGCCCCCGAGAAAAAACGGAGATTTCCGTTTGGTTCGACCATTATGCCAGAAGCGAAATTCGCGACCTTGGCGGAATTGGGAGAAGTGGCCCATTACTTTCCCCCAAGAGGGGGTGATGGGGTTGCGCCTCTTCTTGAGCATTTCTGCGGTACTTCTTGGTCTCGGCTTCCTTTCTTTAGGGCAGGTGGTGATCAACGAAGTGGGCTGGGCCGGAACCGCCGCCTCCGGCTACGATGAGTGGATCGAGCTTTACAACAACTCCCCCGTCGAGGTGGACCTCACCGGCTGGCGGCTCATCCTGGGCGAGCGGGAGCTACCCCTTTCCGGTTCGATACCGCCCTGGGGGTTCTTCCTGTTGGAACGCACCGACGATACCACCATCTCCGATGTTCAGGCGGACCTCATCTATAAGGGGGCCTTGCCGAACACGGGAATAGTGTTACAGCTCGTGGACCCCGCGGGCGTAGTTGTTGATACGGCCAACGCGGGAGCGAAGGAAGGGTGGTTCGCCGGCGACGTAGAAGCGGCGGCATCTATGGAGAGGATCTCCCCTGAGCTCCCAGACAGCCCGGTGTCGTGGCGCACGGGCACCAAAGGGAACGCCCACGATGCGGAGGGAAAGGAAGTTTACGGGACACCCGGGGCAGAGAATGCCGTGAGATCACGCCTCCTTCCCCTCGAGTGCTCGATTCCCAGTTCTCCGCTCTCCGGCACGGTGGAGCTCTCATGGGAGGTCCCCGGTGACGTCGAGGGGATTGAGGTGAAGATCTTCGTGAAAACGGGAACGTTCTGGGAGCTCGTAGCAGAGGGCCTTCCTCCCACGGGGACGTATACCTTGGATACTACGGGGTTTCCCAACGGGAAAATCCTGATCGCCCTGGGGGCGTTCGATGCAGGTGGCCCCCGGGGCGGCGTGGTGGTGGAGGGGGAGGTCGCGAACTGAAAAAACGAACGGTGGACCTCGGGCGTCGTAACTCGGTCGCGGCGTCCGAGGTCCGCCGAATTTTGAGGTTTTTCACCGGGTATTTACATTCCGAAAAAAAGCAGGGCAAACCGTCGCCTAAGCCCGCTTCTCAAAGTATCGGAGTTGAGCTTGAGCCCCCACCCCACCTCACCTACTATAGAGCGAGATGAAAAAGCGGGAAGTACTTGAAGGGGTGCTGAAGCAGATCAAGAAGGCCTACGGCGAGGGAGCCATCATGTGGCTCGGGGAGCGCGCCGTGGCCGAGGAGGTAGAGGTTATACCCACTGGCTCCCTCTCCCTGGACATCGCCTTGGGGGTAGGGGGGGTGCCTCGGGGAAGGATTGTGGAGATCTATGGGTCCGAAGCGTCGGGGAAGACCACCTTGGCCCTGCACATGATTGCAGAGACCCAGCGTTTGGGCGGGGTGGCGGCGTTCATCGATGCCGAACACGCCCTGGACCCCAATTACACCCGGGCCATTGGGGTTGACCTCGATCATCTTCTTCTTTCGCAACCCAACTCGGGGGAGCAGGCCCTGGAGATCATGGAGCAGCTCACCCGAAGTGGCGCCGTGGACATGATCGTGGTGGACTCGGTGGCGGCGCTGGTTCCCGAGGCGGAGCTCCAGGGCCAGATGGGCGATACCCAGGTGGGCCTCCAGGCCCGCTTGATGTCGCAGGCGATGCGGAAGCTAGCTGCCGCCATCGCCCAATCGCGCACGGTGGCGGTGTTCGTGAACCAAATCCGCTCCACAATCCAATCCGGCCCTTGGGGGCCCGGGACGACCACCACCGGGGGCCGGGCCCTTAAGTTCTACGCCTCGGTGAGGCTTCAGATCTGGTCGGAGGGGAAGCTCTCCGAGGGCGGCGATCACGTGGGGATGAAGGTGAGGGTGAGGGTCACCAAGAACAAGGTGGCCCCGCCCTTCCGGGAAGCGGCCTTCGATGTCATTTATGGCAAGGGGATCGTGCGCGAGCGGGACATCCTCCACACCGCAGAGTCGTTGGGGATTGTGACCCGGTCGGGCTCCTGGTACTCCTATGGGGACGTGAGGCTCGGCCAGGGAATAAACCAGGCGGCGGCCTTCATCGCCGAGAACCCTGACATCGCCGAGCGGATCGTGGCTGAGATCCGGGAGCGGGCCGGGATCCCCGAGCCAAAGCCCCTGAGTGAGTGAGCGAGAACGAGCGTATCAGTACCTCCTCAAGCTCCTCGCCGTGCGCCCCCGTACGGTGAGGGAGGCCCAGAGGCGGTTGCGGGGTAAGGGCTTCCCCTCAGAAGTAGTGGAGGATGTTATCGCCCGCGCCCGTGAGGAGGGGCTACTGGATGATCCACTGTTCGCCCGCCTTTACACCGAAGACCGGGCCTTCCGACGGCCCCGGGCTAAGCGCTTGATCGAACAGGAGCTGGTCCGCAAGGGCATCCCTCCCGAGCTCGCCCGGGCCGCGGTGGAGGCCAGTTTGGGGGACAAAGACGATCGGGAGCTCGCGCGGGAAGCCCTCCGGCGGCGCCTCCCCGCCCTGGAAGGACTCCCCCGGGAGGTGGCCCTGCGGCGGGCCTTTTCCTACCTTTTACGGCGGGGATTTGCCCCGGGGATCGCCCGGGAGGTGGTGCGGGAGCTTTTGGGCCGCGGGGGCTCGGAGGAGGGCTGAGTGGAGATCCGGGTGGGGCTGGGGATCGACTTTCACCGGTTCTCGCCGGGGAGGAAGCTCTTCCTCGGGGGGGTGGAGATCCCGCATGAGCTGGGCCTCGAGGGCCACTCCGACGCCGACGTGCTGCTACACGCCATCTGCGACGCGCTCCTCGGGGCCGCGGCGCTGGGGGACATCGGGGTCCACTTCCCGCCCGGGGATCCGGCCTATGCGGGCATCTCCTCGTTGGAGCTCCTGCGGAGGGTGCGGGAGCTCCTGAGCGGAAGCGGATTCGCGCCGCAACAAGTGGATGCCACCGTGATCGCGGAGGCCCCGAAGATCTCCCCCCACGTGGCCGCGATGCGGGAGGCGATCGCGGGCGTCCTGGGGATCCCGCGGGAGAACGTCTCGATAAAGGCCACCACCCCGGAGCGGATGGGCGCTCTTGGGAGAGAGGAGGGGATCGGGGCCTTCGCCGTGGCCCTCATCCGAAAAGGAACGGGTTTGCTGCCGCCTTCGCAAACGGGATAAATATCCTGAGCCGTTCCCGCGCGAATAGCTTCTCTCACAAGAGTCCCTGTTCTTTGAGGGATAGATATCCACTGGGACCGACGATCACGTGGTCCAAGACCGGGATGCCCAACATTTCCCCAGCCTGCACCAATCGGCGGGTGATGGCGATGTCTTCTGGGCTCGGCTCCAAGTTTCCGGAGGGGTGGTTGTGGACCAGAATCACACTGGCGGCGCGGTCCGCCAGAGCGTTGGCGAACACCTCCCGGGGATGGATCTGGGCCGAGTCCAGAAGGCCCACCGTCACCACCCTCGTCTCGATGACCTCGCCGGCCCCGTTCAGAGTGATGCACACGAAATGTTCCTGCTTGCGCCGGATGTACAACTGCACGTAGGGGAGGACGTCCTGGGGTTCCCGGATCCTCGGGCGCTCCCCCCAAAAGGAAGCGGCGGGCGAGTTCGAAGGCGGCCACGATTTGACACGCCTTGGCCTCCCCTATCCCAGGGATGGCCAGGGAATCCTCTATCTCCCAGCGGGGGAGTTCCGGCCCGGCCTTCTCCAAAAGCCTGCGGGCGAGCTCCACCGCGCTTCGTCCCTCCACGCCGGTCCCCAGGAGTACGGCCAAGAGCTCGGCGTCGGACAAGCCTCCGGTCCCCTTTCCACCAGCTTCTCCCGGGGGCGGGTGAACTCCGGCAGGTCCTTGATCCGCGCCCGGGGCATCGTTCACTCCAACGCCCACTGGGCCGAGAGCACCTCCGCCTGCTCCAGCACGGTCTTTGTGGCCTTCTCCTGTTTATCGGGGGGATAGCCATAGCGGCGCAGGATGCGCTTCACCAGCACGCGCAGGTGCGCCCGCACGTTCTCCCGGTTGACGGGACTTCCCTACTCCTTTTCTATCTCGATCCCCATCTGGCGAAACGCTTCCTCGATTTTGTCTTTGTATTCCTGTTCGCTCATTGCGCCCTCGGTCGCGCGCAGGGAGATTTCAAGACGGTTAAACTTTTGTTGGAGGAGGTTGAGAACAGGTAGCGCCCTGTGGAGTGTGTCCACCCAAAAGGCATGGTAGCCTTCCCACAAAAACGGGAACAGAAGGGAGGGAAGGCCACCATGTGGGACAAAGCCCGCCATCAGATCCTAGAGCGGTTCTTCGAGGAGCTCAAGGACCTCATCAAGGCCCTTATGGAAAAGCTCATGCTGGAGGAACGGGAGCTCTACCGGGAAAGCCACCCCACCAAGGGCAACGGTTACTACACCCGGGACCTCCTCACCCAATGCGGCGTTCTTTCGGACCTCAGGGTGCCCAGGGTGAGGCAAGGGAACTTTCACCCCAAGCTCATCCCCTGCCGCCGCCGCATCTCCCTCGAGCTTTCCGAGGCCATCCTGGCCCTGTATGCCTCTGGGGCCAGCACCAGGGACATCAGCAGGTTCCTGGCGTCGGTGCACGGGGCGTTCTACTCGCCCCAGAGCATCTCCCGGTTCACCCAGGTGGTGGAGGAGGTGAGGGAGTGTAAGAGCCGTTCCTTGGCTCAGGCCTACTACGCCATCTGTCTGGACTGCACCTTCCTGGCGGTGAGGCAGGGGAAGGCGACCAAAGAGCCGGTGTACGTGGCGCTGGGGACCAGGCCGGATGGTCGGGCGGGAAGTGCTGGGGTTCTGGCTGTTTGGGGCGGAAGGGGAGTCGGGCCGAAACTGGCGGCAGGTGGTGAAAGAACTGAGGGACCGGGGGGTCAGGGAGGTGAAGGTTTTCATCAGCGACGAGCTGCCTGGGATCGAGGATGCGGTGCGGGAGATCTTCCCCGGGGCCAAGTGGCAACTGTGTGTGCTGCACACGGTGAGGGACTCCCTGGCCAAGGTGAGGAAGGCAGACCGGGAGGCCCTAGCCCGGGATCTCAAGGCGGTGTACGGGGCGGACACAGTTGAGCAGGCCTACGAAGCCCTGGAAGCGCTGGAGCGTAGCTGGGCATAAAAGTACCCAAAGGTCGTGGCCAGATGGAAAGAGAAAAGCTACGCGCTGCTGGAGTTCCTCTCCCATCCCAAGGCCATCCGAGCCTATCTTTACACGACCAATCAGCTGGAGCGGCTGATGAAGGAGGTGGAGAGGCGGACGAAGGTGGTGGAGATATTCTGTGGGCCCGAGGCGGTGGAGAAGCTCGTATACTTGGTGTTGGTGCAGGAGAACGAGAAGCTGCTCAAAAGGAGGCTGCGTGGGTTCGCGGAAATACAAATGGGAAGCTGCCATGCCTTCGAGACACACTAACTGAGGCGCTATGGGATCTGATCCCTGCCTTCCATAGGGATCCCGTGGGAGGACGTACCGATAAAGGCCACCACCCCGGAGCGGGTGGGGACCCTGGGCAGGGAAAAGGGGATCGCCGCCCTGTCTGTGGCCCTTATCCGCGGTCAAGCAGGAGGCGGAACGTAATTGCTGCAGGCATCTCGCGCCACACGTATACCTTTGTGCATCCAAGGATTTTGAATTCATCAGACAGGTTGGGGTTTTGCTATATAAAGTTTCTTGCCTTCGTCAACTCTTAAGTTGGATTGCTGCCCATTTGACCAGTTCTCTTTGCGCTGGAGTCTCTGGATTAGAATGTGCTTCACGGACTAATTGCCATGCCTTGTCCTCTTCTAAGCCGAGAGCCATTAGAACACAAATTGCTAAAGTACCTGTGCGCCCTTTACCTGCCCCACAGTGAATCAAAACATGTTTGCCCAATTGTAGTTCCATAGCAATTGATCGAGCTAGGGCCAGAAAAGCTTCCCGATCTTTAGGGACATCGTAGTCCGGGATTTCAAACATCCGATGTACGAACGGAAGCGCACCTGTTTGGATAGCCTTTGCGTATTCTGGCGATTTTTCCAAAATTTCATCCATAGGGGTTAAACAAACAACTGTGCCAATATGGCGTTCTTTGATGATCGCTTTAGCTTCTTGGAACGGTTCCCATCGCCCTGGCATACTATGGAGATACAAATTCCCTGGAACACAACCGGGGAGTTGCACGCGTCGGAACATGTTCACCCCCTTACGGAATTTTCTACGTACGTTCACATTTTATACCTTGGCTTAAAACCGTTTGCCTAAGTGATGCCGAGAGCTTTTAAAGCAGCTGTTAAGGGGTCCCCATAGAAGATTGGATCCACGCGTTCCATGATGTCGCTAGGGACATCGAGGAAGTCACGTTTGTTTTCAATAGGGATCAAGGCGCGGCGGGCACCGTTGTCCATCGCTATGCGCAATGGTTCGGTAAGAGAGCGCACCCGCTTGATGTTCCCCTGAATGCTAAGATCGCCGAGGATCAGAAGGGCGGGGAGAGTTTGGCGCTGGCGCAGCGCTGAGTAAATGGCGACGATCAGAGCCACGCCAATCTCTCCGGAGACGCGATTCGCCAAAAGGTCAAGGACTTCTACGTGGAAATCGGTGGTGTCGAGTGACTGGGCAATGCCCATCCGGACCTTGTTCCCCTGTAGGTAAGCGAAGGCCCGCTGTAAGGACTCGCGGATCGTACTGTCGACGCTCCCAGTGATCTTGAGCTTTCCGGTACCGGAAGCACACCCCACCTCGATACGGTAGAGGCCAACCTTGCCCTGATCGTCCACCACTGCAGTGTAGACTGATCCAGGCGCGAGTGGATCTGGCGAAATCAAGTTCCGTCCGCCTTCCTCCGGCACGCCAACGTACTGCTCTCCGCGAGTTTCGTTATCGATGTATGAAAAAGATGTTTGGTAATACTCGTGGGCCCCCATCTTCTTGAGCTGTTCCTTGACTCGCCGCCGCCCTTCGAGTGCAAGTTCGAGAAGCTCTGCCATCTCCTCTTTGGAAAGCTCGCCGTGAGGGTATAGCAGCTTAATCAGTCCAGAAACGGTCTTGCGTACCGCTTTGACATCACGTGCATTGAGGTGGGAGCCGAGCGAGAAGTAGTGATCGATCATCTCGGTGAAGTTGTGCTTGCGCAACTCGCGCAAAGCCTCGGCGAGGTAGTCGACGATAAAGCCATAACGGTCGCTAAAGAACTCCGTACGCATTTTCGGTATTTCCCACCCCGGTAGGTAGAAATGAATTCGATCGAGGAAAGCCATGTCCTCACGTATGACATCAGGTAGCGGGGCAAAAAGGTGGGACGAACGGACCATCACATCTACCGGCTGATTGGTATTTCCGAAGAAGGCGATAGAGGCGTATCCAGAGAGCGACTCACGCCCTCGTGCAAATGTTCCCGACTCACAGTAGGTCTTGAGCATGGTGATAACTTCCTTGGGCATCTTCTGGAGATCAGCGACCTCGTCGAATGCTACTGCGTCCCAAATGCCCACGAGACCTATCTTGCCAGTAGCCATGTTGTAAAACAGATTGGCCACGGTGGTCGGGCCGGTGAGCAGAATCGCGTAGGGAGAAAGTTCTTGATATGCGTAGGACTTACCGGTCCCACGGGGCCCAAGCTCGATAAGGTTGTAATTTCGTTCCACAAGTGGAATGAGCCGACATAATAAAAGTAGCTTCAGCCTGCGGGTGAAGTGTCTTGGTTCCAAGCCGATGCTTCGGATCAGAAGGTCAAGCCACTCTTCGCTGGTAAACTGACGGCGTCCCTCACAGTACTCGTCGAGATCGAAGGTAGCTATCTGTATCGGTCGGAGCTCTTCGATCCAGAAAGGACTACGCTTGCCCGTGGCGGGCTCGTCGTAGCGATATACGATCTCTATTTGAGCCCATATTCCTCCCATGAGGAGGCGATCGTACTTGCGGATAAACTCTTCGGGGATATGAACATAGCGATGTCCAAAGTTTACTAACTCAGCCCAGAATTTATCTTCGTGTGAAAGATAACGTACTTTGACCTTGTCGATCAATGTGTGGTGTCCCTTTTCTCGTACAAGAGCTTGAATTTTATTCGACTCATCTGGTCGAACGAAGTTCTCCGCAAGCGTTGAATTTACGATCCGTAACCCAGCTTCAACAGCCACCGGGTCCTCGGTGGCACAGTACTTACCAAGTAAGTACTCAAGGACAAAAACGGGCACATTAGCGCCGACTTTAACCTTGCGCACCAAGTCTTTGCGCACCACTTTCCCGGCGAATACCGCTGTCGCCTTTCGGTCAAGCGTGTCCATGCCCACTCACTCCCATCAAATGGAGATTGCCACCTCCAAATTATCAAGCCGGGCTAGTTCCACTTCACTGGCGGCATCGAGTAGGTGAACAGAGACTGTTTTTTCATGAATTTCCTCAACAATCATAAGGGCCACGGTGTTCGGCTCCAGTTTATGGGGATCCTTTTCGGCGAAGCGGAGTTGCACCGCACCGCTTGCTTCCTCAAAACCGTAGGAAGCCGAAACCATCTGAGATACGGGCTTGCCAGCCGCCCGAATTTCCAGCCGCACTTTCGGGGCCTGTCCCTTGAAGAGCCCGGTGATCTCGCCCGTGATCTGTACAGAGAAGAAGCGGGTGCTGAGCTTGCGGCTTCCAGGAGTGAGCCTCCATGATATCTCGACGGTGGCGGGGGGTACACGCTTGGGAACGAGCTGCATAATCGGGATCACAAGTTCCTGTGGAGAAAGACCTCCGTGGAAGTAGGCTCGCGCTCCCCCCTGTACCTTGAACCCCGCGAAGCCCCAGGGTGTGGCGATCTCCAGGTCGCTCGCGATGCCAAAAGCCTCTAGAGGAGTGCGTAGATACGCTCCGTCCGCGCGACCTCCGCGGCCGATCCAGACCCGACGATGCAGCCCCACGGTCTCCCCGCCCGGTGGATCCACCTTCATCTCCGGTCCAAGCTCCTCTCCAAAGAGATAGCCATGGTCAGCGGTGATAACAACGCGTTCCACACCTAGCCTAGCTAGGACACGACATGCTTTGGCGATCTCCTCCTGCACGCTGTCCATCGTGCGCCGGGCGAGCGGGATGTTGTCTCCCTCACAAAGTGCGTCGATCTCCTGGGAGGTTACCAGTACGAACCGAGCCGTCTTGATAGCCTCTTGAACGCGCCTTTTGGGGCTTGGCAAGAGGTCTTCCAGTTTTAGGGAGACCACAGGTACGCCGGCGTGTTCCTCAAGGTAGCGAACACGGCTAGCACGGTCCTTCAGAGGAACGCTGTCAACTTCCACCAGAAGATTCCCTCCTTGCGCGCTGACTCGGAGCTCGTTTTCCGCCCCGGGAAGGAGCGCTGCCATGCCGACCATGGTAATTGTGGGAGGCGTGGCAACTCCCGGCTCAAGTTCCACCTCGAAGTCCTCCTCGAGGATGGCTTTCAGCTCGCGGGCGGTCTCGTAGCGAAGCGCATCAACTAAGAAGTAAGCCACCTTGTGTGTCTCGAGCAGTGGACGTACCCGATCGCGCCAAACTTCACGCTGTGAAAGAAGTCCAGGAAGGGTAAAGCCGGCTTCCGCGTAAGCCTTGAGAAAGGCCGTGGTCAACGCACTTCCGACTGCTACATAACGCTCTCGGGCCTTATAAACGAGTCTCTCCAGGGTGCTATGCTTCTCGTGGAATTCGAAGGTGTGGAAGCGTCGTTCCATATGGCGGTGATACGTGTCGAGCAGACACCAAGGCTCTTCAGCTGACGTGTATGCATGCAGGAAGCCAGCGACGTCATTTGGCGGAGCCTTCAGCGCTTTCTCGACCCGCTCCGCCTCTAGCAGCACCCGGCCTGCCGTGGCGATCAGGGCCCAACGGGCTTGGACCTCGGCCTTGGCCTCGGCCCAAAAGCAGGCGCGGCGCCGTTCAGCAAGGTCCACAAGCTTCTTAGATGGGGCCTCAAGTAACCCGGCTTCGACCGCTTCCTGGAGTTTTTCCTCTACAACGAGAAACGTCTCGCTTCTCGCTGCCTCAAGACCGAAGCCGATGCGGTAGAGACCCAGCTCACGCTCTACCTGTGCCGCGTGGTGCAAGTAATCCTCAAGGAGGTCCCTCCTGGCGCGCCAGGTGTGCACGAGGCGGACGACGGCCTCCCTCGCAGGGCCTTCCGGCGCTATCGGTACGGTTTTGAGGCGATCAGGGATCTGCTCGAGGCTCGTGATGAACTCGGTAGCCAGGAGGTGCCGCACAAAGCGCGCACGGAGTTCCTCCAAAGGCTCCTCAGATGGCAGGTCAACGCCGAATACATCGGCAAGGAAACCGCGCAACTCCTCTACGGCACCCTTGGCTTCAAGCGCGGCGTCGAGGTCGGGCCGCGTGATGAAAGTGAGGGCTATCTCCTGGGGTTCCCCCCTGTCATAAACGAGCCTCAGAACTCCCTGGCTGACACGCTCGCCCTGCTCGGCGAGGCGATCCAGATCCGCCAACGTGAGCTGCCCCGCTTCGATCTTTTTCTCCAGCTCGCGGACCTTATCCTCGCCGAAGATTGGGGTGAGGGCCGCCCGGGCCACGACGGCGAGCCGGGTGTTCCGTGCCGGGGGTTGCTGCCCCGGTTTCATCACCACGCCGGCGACCTCGAGCTCCGCGAGAGCATGGTGGGTTTCGGTGGGATCAAGGGGCACATAAACCACCAGGCGCGGAGGGTCTTCACCTTCAAGGAGCGGATCGATCTCGTGGCGCAGCTCGAAAAAGCTCCCCCGGTAGAGGGCCACGGTGGTATCGGGGAGTTCGCGATCGAGGTGTTCCGCCAGCTCGCGGTAGTGCCCCTCCGGGTCGTACCAGACGACGATGCCGTGCCGTTCCACCTGCTCGGCAATGCGCTCAAGGAGCAGTCGGCTCACCGGCCCCACGGTCTAGATCACGCCCCTTCGCTTGAGCTGCTGGGCGATCGAAGACCAGGTGTACTTCCCTTCCCTGAGCTCTTCCCAGGCTTTTTCGGCCTCCTTCCAGGGCACAAGCTCATGCAGGGGCGCGATGTTTAGCAGCGCCCCGTCATCGAGGTCTGGCTCCAGGTTCAATTCGGCGACCCTCTTCAGCTTATCGCGGAAGTCGTACAGCTCGGAGACTAATGCCTCCTGCCTCGCGATCTCCCTCTCCAGGCCCTTCACTTCCCGCCCACCGGTTCCGAGTTGCTTGCGGCGCTCGTTCATCTCCTTGAGCTTTTGCTCCTCCAGGCGGATTTTGGGTTCAACATAGTTCACGAGGGCCTTATAGAGCGTGTCCTTGTCCAGGCGGTGGTAGTAGATCCAGAGGGCGTAGTTCTTCCTTTCCGACTGCAGGAGCCAATAGATCGGCGCTTTGCGGCGGCTTTTGGAGTACCTCTTTAAGTGGTATTCCCAGAAACCGCCCTTGCCGGACCTGCGGAAGTAATCGCGAAGGCATTTCACCCCGAGGATCTTGCAGGCTTCCTCCTCGATGGCCTCCGCTTTTTCGCCGAAGATGATCTCCAGCACTTCCCGCACGCGGGCCACGATGTCCTGCGTATGCCCCTCGTCATCAACCAAAATTCCATCCCAAGGGATCTCGATGGGGTAATCCTCCGGCGTTTTCTTTAGAGGGAGACCCTCCTCATCCTGGAGCATTCCCGGAGAGCAAACGGGCAAGGGATCAAACGGATCGGGGAGTTCGGGCGGTTCTTTCTCGCCGGTGGCATAGCGGATGTCCCAGCGGCCGAAGGCCGCTCCCACGGCGTAGGAGATCAAGTCGGCAACGAGTGCGCGGGCATCTGCCACTAATGTGGATTCCGCTGCATCTTCACCCTGGGAGCCTTTGTCCTTCTTAGTGCCGCTCCTCAGCATTTCTTCCAAGGCTTGGCGGTCTTCCTCCCCAATGTCGTAGAGCCGATACGCGATGACGTCAATCTCATGCTGGATCTTGTCCAGCCGCTGTTTCACGTCGTCCACACGCCGGTGCCAATTCTCAATGCGCTCTTGGAGCGTGTTGCCGACTGCTTGCAGCAAGGTAGGCAAGATAAAAGCGTGGCTGGTTTCGTTGGCGGTGTCAAGTGCCCGCCGAATGGTGTACGCCTCTTTAGCTCCGGTGCTGAGGTTGTTTGACTCAGATGGACTTATTCTAGGAATCGGAACAGCAGTCATGTAGCCAACTTCGTATTTCAATGTTTGCTCACCCGTTACACCGCGTGCCATCAGTAAATGTAGCAAACCGACAAATGCGTTACTGTTCAGCAAGGCGCATAAAGCCAATAAATCATTAGCAAACAATCCTGGACCGTCTGAACCAAAAATACTCCCACTGCTTAAGCACTGAAAGGAGCCCCGAACGTGAGGCCGCCGCGGCCACGTCAGCCCTGGGCGGAAGTAGAAGTCCGGATTCTTTGCTACCCACTCCCACTTGCCATTAAGATATGGATATCGTTTTACGATGTAATTCTTAATCTCTTCCCCGTCCCGCTCCCAGTTGACCACCAGGGAGAGATCAGCGTAATAAGGAGAGTACTCACCGCCTTTGGCGAAGGGGACCCAGCGCTTGCCCTGGAAGGTCCGCTCCCTGCACCAGTCCTGAAAAGCCTTAAGGTCCTCGCGCCAATTCGGGCCCCTGCGGCCATCCAAAATGCGCTCCGAAGCCACCTCCCACCACGCACGCACAAACCTAAAGTCGTCCGCTGTGGCCAGGCCTTGCTTTGCCGTCCGCCCTTCGTTTTCAAACGGCGGGAGTTCTTTGAACAGCCTGCGAATCCGGTCTGAAACCCAGTAAGCGAAGGGAGTTCCCGGAATTTGCCTAAATACATTGGGATCGAGGATGAAAATCACGTCCGAGGATTTCCCGTTCCTCAGCTTCTCGAATTCCTCTTTTAAAGATTCTCCTTTTGCCTTTTCCTCTCCCAGAAGCCTGATAAAAACCGTTCTCATCAAGTGCTCTCCTTAAATCTCCAAGAATGATTTCAAGGCTTTGGTAATCTCGTTAAACTTTTCCTCCGCCTTTTCCAAGAACTTTTCTCCGACAAGAAATGCCGTCACTTTATCGGCATCAGAATGTTCAAAGATATGCACGATTTCATAGCGAA
>Ga0209426_1001275_pt1 | contig 16432 bp, 12 predicted proteins | sample Deesub1362B_J571_FD_187697 | JGI IMG/M metagenome (GOLD analysis project Ga0209426, IMG submission 187697) | Deep oceanic, basalt-hosted subsurface ecosystem from Juan de Fuca Ridge flank, Pacific Ocean, CORK Borehole 1362B_J2.571 (SPAdes)... ...
AGCCGGAGGCCGGGGCGGAGTCGACGCGCCTGCGCTAGCCCTGCCAGTGACCAAGCCAGCAACACGTAGAAGAGAGGAGCGAAGGAGAGGAAGTAGCGGGCCTCCACGCGGGGGGTGTAGAAGATCGCGCGGGGTTGAGTGACCAGCCAGACCATCGTCGGCGGCACCAGCACCCCCGTCAGCAGGAGGGCCACGCCGTCGGGGAGGGGCAGGGGGCCCACGGGCGTCCGGCGACGGATCAGGCTGACCACCCCCCAGAGGAGGACGAACCCCAGGGCCAGCGCCACGCTCAGGTAACGCTCGACGTAGGTGGAGATGCCCAGGCCCAGGGGCACTCCGTTCAGTTGAAAGGCGAACCCCAGGGAGGCTGGCTGTTCCACCACCGACCCCGAACGGTTGCGGGGGATGGCGAAGGCCAGCCAGGGGGCCCAGAGGGCGAGGGTGGTTCCCTGGGCCAGGAGCCACCGCCGCCAGAGCGCCCAGCGGTCGGATCGGCGCAGGCCGGCGATCAGCGCGAAGAGGTTCTGGCACAGAAGCGGCAGGGCCGAGAAGTAGAGGGTGTACAGGGCGGCTGTCGTCGCCCCGACCCAGCCGAACCACGGTCGGCGGGAGCGGGTGGAGAGGGCGCGAGCCAGGAAGTAGAACGAGAGCGTGGCCCAGAGGGCCGCGAGGCTGTACATCCGCATCTCCTGCGACCACCAGATGTGGAAGCGGGAGAGGGCCAGCAGCCAGAGGGCGGCGATGCCCACCCATTTCCCCCCGATCCGGTGGCCCAGGGGGGCCATCAACGCGACGGTCGGCACGGCCGCCATCACGCTGAGTGCGCGCCCGGCAAACTCGCCATCCCCTGCTGGCCGCACCCACGGCCAGAGGAGCCAGAGATAGAGGGGAGGATGGACGTCCCTGGCCGTGATGAGCGTCGCCCAGGCGAGACTCCCTCGGACGGCCCAGACGGAGAACCCCTCGTCCCACCAGATGTTCTGGTCGCCCAGGCGGTACATCCGGAGGGCGACGGCTGCCATCAGGCCCACAAGGAGCAGGACTTGTTGCGATCGCCTCGTCATCCTACTTGGCTCGCTCCGGTTCAAGACCAGCGGTCGACTTCACGGCTGTCTCTCTTCTACACATCCACTTGCTTTCTGGCGTCGAAAGGGATACAATGTCGCTTGTCTAAGACGACTTTTCCGATCGATGAACATCCACCCCATTTTAAGGAGGCTACGATGTTAGTGCCTTTCCGTCCCGAGTCCCCCCGTCTTCCCCAGCAGCCGGGTTGGGATGAGGAACTTGGCTTTCACTACCGCGAACTGGATGCGTTCTGGCTCTCCCGCTGGACCGCGGAGTCTGGCTGGGAGCCGGGTCAATTGTATGAGCACCCGGGGGCCACGTTGGAACTCTCCCTGGGCGCGAACGTCCTCTACTACGGGCAGGCGGTCTTTGAAGGGCTGAAAGCCTACCGCACGCGGGAGGGGAAGATCGTCCTCTTCCGTCCCGCGGACAACGCGCGCCGCCTGCAGAACTCCGCTGCCCGTCTGGTGATGCCCGCGCCTCCCGTCGAGATGTTCCTCGAGGCGGTCCGGGCCGTTGTACAGGCTAACGCCCGCTGGGTCCCCGGCTACGGCAAGGGCAGCCTCTACATCCGGCCTGTCCTCATCGGTTCGGGGCCGGTGCTGGGCGTCGCGCCGGCGAAAGAGTATCTCTTCTACGTCTTCGCCTCCCCCGTCGGTCAGTATATGGGTGGGGACCGGGTGATCGTCCTCTCCTCTGTCCACCGCGCCGCGCCCTACGGCACCGGTTCAGCCAAGGTCGCGGGTAACTACGCCGCCTCCCTCCGCGCTCACGAGGTGGCCCGCGAGCAGGGGTACGTCGAAGCTCTCTACCTGGACGCCCGTGAGGATCGGTACGTCGAGGAGTTGGGGGCGGCCAACTTCTTCGCCGTGATGAGCGATGGCACCCTCGTCACTCCCCCGCTGGGCTCCATCCTCCCCGGCATCACCCGCGATTCTATTCTCACCATTGCCCGCGAGGTCTTCGGCTGGATCGCCGTCGAGCGGCCGTTGCCGATAGAAGAGGTACTGACCGATGCCGTCGAGGCTTTTTACACCGGCACCGCCGCTGTCCTGGCCCCCATCACCGTGATCAACTACCGGGGGGTGGACCATCCCATCGGCGACGGGAAGCCAGGCCCTCGGGCGAGGAAGCTCCGTCAGACCCTGGAGGCGATCCAGCGGCAGGAGCATCCCGACCCCTGGGGGTGGGTGGTAGAAGTAGAGTTGTAAATGTGCAGCCTTTGACGCTTGATGTTTGACGTCTGACGCTTGATTTCATATCCTGCTCTCGTCAAACGTCATGCGTCATATATTGGAAGAGGCCCTCGCCCCCGAAGGGACGAGAGCCTCACGCTCCCGCGGTACCACCCTTCTTGCCCTGCGCAGACAGGGCCGCTCTGTCGGCGACGCACGATCGCCGCGCCCGGATAACGGTGGGCGAGACCGGCCGAGTCTACTGGGCGGAGGGGCTTTCCCCACATCCGCCGTTCGGTCGGCGGCTCCGGAGGGATTTTCGACGCGGCTCCCGCACCCGGCTCTCACCTCTTCCGGGCTCTCTGTGCCGGTACCCCGCGCCTACTCGTCTCCATCATCGCCTTTGGAAAAGTTGCTCACATTATGCCATAGGAGCAGGGTGCTGTCAAGCCGAATCTGTTGGGGTTTGGACAGGAGTTTGGACAGGCCCAATCCGCCCCGCCGTAAACAGGCGGGGCTGGTGGGAAAGGCGAACTGTCGGGTAGCCTGGCCTCCAGCGAGGGGGCATGATATACTTCATACATACGAGGAGGAAGCGGACAATGAATGCCCGGCCAGAGACACAGCCCGGGCCGATCGCTCTGTTCGGTTCTGGGGAGACCGCCCCGGCTGGACGGCGGGTCCATGAGATGCTGTTCCGTCGACTCGGACAGCCGATCCGCGTGGCGATCCTGGAGACGCCGGCTGGTTTTCAGCCCAACTCCGCCTGGGTCGCCGGGCGGCTGGCCTCGTTCATCAAGGAGCGGCTGCAGAACTTCCACCCGCGGGTGACCGTCGTGCCGGCCCGGCGACGGGAGGATGCGGACGACCCCGAACTGACTGCCCCGCTTCTGGAGGCGAACTACTTTTTCATGGGCCCGGGCAGCCCGACCTACACCGTCCGCCATCTGGCCGACACGCGGGCCTGGCAGGTCATCCTGGCCCGACAACGGCGGGGAGCGGTGTTGGCCCTCGCCAGCGCGGCCGCCATCGCCGTCGGTTCCTACGCCCTCCCCGTCTACGAGATCTACAAGGCGGGGGCCGAACTCCACTGGATCCGGGGGCTCGACCTCTTTCGCCCCTACGGGCTCGACCTCACCATCGTCACCCACTGGGACAACCAGGAGGGCGGGGCCCACTTGGATACCCGTTGCGCCTTTATGGGTGTGGAACGGATGGAGCGGCTTATATCGCTGCTCCCGCCGACGACGACCCTCCTGGGGATCGACGAGCATACGGCTGTCGTGTTCGACTTTACCGAGGGGACTGTCCAGGTGATGGGGCGCGGCGGAGTGACGATCCGGCGTGGCGGGGAGGAGACCGTGTATTCTGATGGCGCGACGTTCCCCCTGGAGGTCCTGGGGAGGGCGCGACGTCCGACGCTGGAAGAAGGGCTCCGGCCGGAGATCGTCGATGCCGTGCTAGGGGCGGAGCGCGCGGAGGTCACCCTGCCGCCGGAGGTGGCAGCGCTGATCGAGGAGCGGGAGGCCGCCCGGCGCGCCCGCGACTGGGCTCGCGCCGACGCCCTCCGCGAGCAGATCCGCCGTATGGGCTACGTCATTGAGGATACCCCCACAGGCCCCCGCTGGCGCCGCATCTGACGGAGTTTACCGCGGAGGCGCGGAGGACGCGGAGGATCTTTAGCAAGAACGCTGCGTCCTTTGTGTCTCTGCAGCCAATGACCCGGGTCCTCTCTCAACCTTTTCGGCAGCCTCGACCTGTGGTACAATGGGGTTGCAGGAGAGAGGGTATGGCGAAGAAGAAGAACAACCGCGCGATCGACTACGGAGCGGCAGACGTTCAGGTTCTCGAAGGCCTGGAGGCCGTCCGTCGACGCCCCGGGATGTACGTGGGCGGCACGGACGCCCGGGCGCTTCACCATTTGGTGTACGAGGTCGTCGACAACTCCATCGACGAGGCGTTGGCCGGGGCCTGCGACCACATCGAGGTGATCATCCACAAGGACGAAAGCGTCACCGTACGCGATAACGGCCGCGGCATCCCGACAGCGCCGCACCCCGAGAGGGGGATCTCCACCCTGGAGTTGGTGATGACCACCCTCCACGCCGGGGCCAAATTCGGCGGAGGCGGGTACAAGGTCTCCGGCGGCCTGCACGGTGTCGGTGTCTCGGCCGTCAACGCCCTCTCGGAGTGGATGGAGGTCGTGGTGGATAACCCGCGGGACGGCAAGCGGTACCGCCAACGGTATCGCCGGGGCGTCCCCGAAGGACCCGTGGAGGTCATCGGCAAGACGAAGCGGTCCGGCACCACCACCACCTTCCGGTACGACCCCACCATCTTCAAGGACGTCACCTACCGGTTCGAGACGCTGGCCCAGCGAATGCGGGAGATGGCCTTCGTCACCGGTGGCGTCACCATCCGGTTGGTGGACGAACGGCCCGATAACTTCCCGCGGGAGATGACCTTCTACTTCGAGGGGGGCATCCTCTCCTTCGTGCGCTACCTGAACCGAAATCGGACCCCTCTCCACCCGCCCATCTACGTCCAGCGAGAGGTGGACGGGGTGGGGATCGAGGTCGCTATCCAGTACACCGACTCCTACGCCGAATCGGTCTACGCCTTCGCCAACACTATCCACACCGTCGACGGGGGCACCCACCTGACCGGCCTGCGGTCGGCCCTGACCCGGACGATCAACGAGTACGCCCGAAAGGCGGGCCTGCTGAAGGACAAAGACCCCAACTTCTCCGGAGAGGACGTCCGGGAAGGCCTCACCGCCATCGTCAGCATCAAACACCCCGATCCCCAGTTCGAGTCCCAGACCAAGGTCAAGTTGATGAACGCCGAGGTCAAGGGGATGGTGGAGTCGGTGGTCTCCGAGGCCCTGGAGGAGTTCCTGCAGCGGGATTCCTCCTCGGCGCGGCGGATCGTGGAGAAGTGTCTCACCTCGTCCCGTGCCCGCGCCGCCGCCCGCAAAGCGCGCGACATGGTGATCCGCAAGAGCGTGCTGGAAAGCCTCACCCTTCCGGGGAAGCTGGCCGACTGCTCGGAGCGGGACCCGGCGCGGACAGAGTTGTTCATCGTCGAGGGGGACAGCGCGGGCGGTAGCGCCAAGCAGGGGCGGGACCGGCACTTCCAGGCGATCCTTCCCCTCCGGGGGAAGATCCTCAACACCGAACGGGCCAGCCTGAACAAGGTGCTCAGCAACAGGGAGGTGGAGGCCCTTATCTCTGCCCTGGGCACCGGCATCGGCGACCAGTTTGATCTGAGCAACCTGCGGTACGGGCGGGTTATTCTTCTCACTGATGCCGACGTGGACGGGGCGCACATCCGTACCCTGCTGCTCACTTTCTTCTACCGCTATATGCAGCCTCTGATCGAAGAAGGCCACCTGTTCATCGCCCAGCCCCCCCTCTACCGTATCGCCGCCGGCAAGAAGGTCTTCTACGCCTACAACGAGGCGGAGAAAGAGCGGATACTGGAGCGGTTGAAGGGGGAGAAGGTTACCATTCAGCGGTACAAGGGGTTGGGCGAGATGAACCCCGAGCAGTTGTGGGAGACGACCCTCGATCCGACGCGGCGGACGCTCCTGCAGGTGACGATCGAGGACGCGGCGGCGGCCGATCGGACCTTCTCGATGTTGATGGGGGACGCTGTGCCGCCTCGCCGTCGCTTCATCCAGACCCACGCCAAAGAGGTGCGCAATCTGGACGTGTAGCGGGAGGATGGGGTGACCGGTAGCCGTTGGGCCCCGGTAGGCCAAGGGGCAAAGGGTGACGCTAGAAGTACGTTTATTTGGCAAAATGGAGCTGCGGTACGCCGGGGCCCCGCTGCGCCTGCCCGCCACCGCTCGCTCTCGCTCCCTCCTCGCGTACCTGATCGTCCATCGTGAGCGCTCCCATCCGCGTGAACGGTTGGCCGATCTTTTCTGGCCCGACCGTCCGCGCGCCAGGTCGCTGCGCAGCCTGAGTACTGCCCTCTGGCGTGTCCGCCGCACTCTCCCCCCAGGCGGCGACTACATCCTGGCCGACCCCCACACAGTGCAGTTCAACCCCCGAAGCGATTACTGGCTCGACGTGGAAGCGTTCGAGCAGGGGGTGCAGGATGCAAAGAGCAGGGCGCAGGACGCAGAGGGTATGGAATCCTGTCTCCTGTGTCTTGCTACTTGCATCGAACTGTACCGGGGCGATTTTCTGGAGGGCTTCTACGATGACTGGTGCCTGGAGGAGCGGTACCGCCTGGAGGGGATGTACCTGGGGGCGCTGGAGCGGCTGATGGTCCTCCACGAAGCGCTGGACCAGCCGCGGGAGGCGCTCCGGTACGGAGATCGGCTCCTGGCCTGCGATCCGTTGCGGGAGGACGTCCACCGCGCGGTGATCCGGTTGCAGGTCCGCCTGGGGAACCGGGCCGAGGCGGTGCGCCAGGCTCGCTGGTGCCGCGCCGTGTTGTGGTCCGAACTGGGAGCGGAACCTGCGCCGGAGACGGTCGCCCTGTGCGATCGTCTGCTGGGGCCGGTGTGGCGGCGGGAGTCGAGCGAGCCGGACCTTCCCCGACGAAAACGTGCCCCGACGGACCTTCTCTCCGGTATCCTGGACCATCCCCCGTTCGTCGGGCGGCAGGACGTCTGGAAGTCGCTTCTGGCCTGTTGGGAGCGGGCCGCGGGGGGAGAGGGATGCCTGGCGTTCATCGGTGGGGAGGCAGGCATCGGGAAATCCCGCCTGGTCGGAGAACTCAGCGAGTGGGTCCGGCAACGAGGAGGATGGACCGCACAGGCCGGTTGTTACGAGTACGAGCGCGCGCTCCCCCACGGCCCGCTGGCCGACCTGCTGCGTGCCCTCCTCGCCTCCACAGGCCTGGAACCGCTGGAAGCACTCCCTCCGTGGCAGGTGGGAGAATTGGCCCGCCTGGCCCCTGGACGGATCCCTCACCCCGCACCAGTGACCGATGCCTCCCTCCCCGTAGGCCATCGCCAGGCACACCTCTTCGACGCTTTGGTTCTTTTCCTCGTCGATCTGGCAGAGCGGAATCCCCTCTTGCTGGTCCTTGAGGACCTTCATTGGGCTCACGATTCGACGCTGGCTTGGCTGCACTACCTGGCCCGCCGTTTACCCCACACTCCCATTTTGGTCCTTGCCACCTATCGCCGTGAGGAGATCGACGTTCATCATCCGCTGCGCGGACTGATCCTCCGGCTGGAGCAGGAGGGGGTGGCGGCGCGGCTGGAGTTGCCGCGCCTCTCTCGGGAGGCCCTTTCGGTCTGGATGGCGGGGGCCGAGGATGGGCTCGTGGAACGGGTCTACCTGCAGACGGAGGGGAACCCCTTCTTCACCCTGGAGACCCTCCGTGCCCTTTTCGAGACGGGCCGGATAGGGCTGGTCAATGGGAGATGGGTTGAGACCGGTATGCCGGGCGCGTTCCCGATCCCAACGTCGGTGTGCCAAGTGGTGCGGGAACGGTTGGACCGCCTCTCTCCTCCGGCTCGACGGGTGGCCGAGGTCGCCGCCGTTGTCGGGCGGGCGTTCGACCTTGAGGTGCTGGAGCAGGCGTGGGGACGGGGGAAGGAGGTCGCGCTGGAGGCGTTGGACGAACTCCTGCGCCGCCGTCTTATTCGGGAGGAAGGCGATCCCGCCGGGCGGGATTACGCCTTCGACCATCATCTGGTGCGAGAGGTGATCTACCGGGAGTTGCACCATCGCCGCCGTCAGCGGCTCCACCGACGGGTGGGCGAGGCGATGGAGCGTTTGTGCGCTGAGCAACCGGAGGTGGCCGCCGAACTGGCCTATCACTTCGAGCACGCCCAGGAGGCCGAGAAGGCCCTCTTCTGGCTGGTGAGGGCGGGGGAGCAGGCCCGGCGGGGGTATGCGTACCGGGCGGCGCTCCGTTACTTCCGCCGGGCGATCGCGCTGATGGATCGGGAGCGGGCCGACGAACTCGCCGCACGGGCCCTCTCCGGCTTGGCCATCGCCCACTGGGATGCGATCGGCGAAGAGGGTATGCAGTGGGAGTGGCTGGAGCGAGCGTTGGAGATCTGGAAAACGATCGGCGACCGACGGGGGATCGCCGAGACTTGTTATGCACTGGCTTACCGGCACGCCGATTTCGAGCGGGCGCGGAAGTTGGTGCGTCAGGGCCTCGATGCCGTCGAGGGGGTGGATGGCCTGGGCCGGCTCGTCTCGTACGGCTACGGGATGCTGGCCCGCTTCTACGAGCATGAAGGGGATTTCCACCACGCCCGCCTCTGGGCGGAGCGACAACTGGAACTGAGCCAGCGCCTGGGCGATGAGAGCGGGTTGGCCTACGCCCACCACCGACTGGGCTCGCTCCTCCTGCGCGCGGGTGGGCCGATGGAGGAGGCAGCGACCCATGAGCGGGAGGCTGTCCACAGGGTCAAGGTGATGGGGTGGACGGACCTCGCCGCGGGCGCCCACAGCATCCTCGGTAACTGTCTGCTCGCCCTGGGTCGGACCGGTCTGGCGGAAGCGGAGGGCCGGGCCAGTCTGCGGATCAGCACTGCGTCGGACATCCCCTGGCGACGGTGCTGGGCCCTCCACCTCCTGGCGGAGGTCGCTATCCTGCGCGGGCGGTGGGAGGAGGGCCTCCGGATCATCCGACAGGCGGAAGAGGCGGAGAGTCGACGGCCCGCCTATTATCAGGAGGTCGTTCTGCTTCGCACTCGGGGGTGGTTGGCCGCCCGAAGAGGGGATCTGGACGAAGCCCGCGCTCTGATGGAGCGGGCATTGGAGATCAGTCGGCGGTTCTATCCCCGTTTCGTGGCCGATCTGGAGATGAGGCTGGTCGCCATCGACCTGGACCGGGGGGAGGTGGAGGCCGCCTATCGGCGGCTGACGCGGGTGCGAGGGCAGATCGAAGAGATGGGCACCTCTTACCTGCTGGCGTTCGCCGACCGGCTGGAGGGGCGGTTGGCCGCTTGCCGGGGGGACCTCGCGGCGGCCGATCGCTCGTTCGCTGCCAGCCTCCACCGCTTCCAGGCGTTGGATCAGGCACTGGAGGCTGCCCGCACCCGACTGGTCTGGGGGCGAGTGCTGCTCCCCCGCCAAGAGGACCGCGCCCGCCGATTGCTCCAGGCTGCTCTGAAGACCTTTGAGGCGGCCGAGGCCGATCCCGAAGCGGAAGAGGTCCGCCGCTTACTCTCCCTTCCCCGCCCGTGATCCTCACAGGCTGTTGTCCACCGAGCGTACCATTATTCCCCTCTTGTACGATATAACTGTTGGATGACGAGGGATTTCGCTAAGCAGTTCTTGATGAGGAGGTGCGGAGATGGTTAGGAGAGGCATAGGCGTGGTTCTCATCATCGCTGTCCTCCTGGCTTCGGTGGGAACGGTCCTTGCTCAGGAAGGGGACCTGCCGCCGTGTGAGGGGGAAGGCGTCTCTGGCACGGTGGTGGGCGTGGACGAAGCGACAGGTGTGGTGACGGTCCAGACCGAGGATGGGCTCTGCACGGTGACGCTGACGGAGGGTGAGACCGACCATCCGATCGCTACCCTGCTGGGAACTTTCTTCGGCGATGTGAGCGTCGACGACCTGATCGAGGCCCTGGAGGTGGTACAGGGGTGCGCTGTCGAGCAGGAAGGGGTTTGGCAGTGGAGTGCGTGCGACGTGGAAGGGGCGGTGCCGGTGCGGGTGATCGGTGAGGAAGAGGGGGCGTTCATCGCCCTGACGGAGGATGGGATGGAGATCACCCTGGTGGTTGAGGAGCCCGAGGCCGCTGAGGCGTTGACCGATGCCCTGGAGACGCTCGCTGTGGAGTGGCGATTGGACGAGGAGGGCAACGTGGTGTTGGTGGGCGATGAGATAGCGGCCTACCACGAGGAGGGGATCGGCTTCGGTGTGCTGGTCAAACTCTATGCAATGGCCTCCGCCCTCCCCGACGTCACCGTCGACGATCTGATCGCGGCGTTTCAATCCGGGATGGAGATCGGTGAGATGTTCCAGGAGTACGGCCGCCCCTCTATACTGGGGGTGGGGCATGCTCTAGGGAGAGGGCGTTCAGGTGCTGACCGGCCCGGTCCGCCGGAGCATGCCGGCCCACCGGACGATGAGGACCACCCGGGAGAGGGCCACGGATACGGATGGGGGCGGACCGATCATCCAGGCCAGGGCCACGGGTGGGGGCGGACGGACCACCCGGGTCAGGGACGGGGTCGAGGTAATAAGTAAAGAGCGCACAAGGGACAAAGCAAGAACCCCGGCGGGACTGCCGGGGTTCTTTGTTTGAGGATCCCGCGTTAGCGGCTATTCTTCCAGTAAGATCATCACGCCGGTGCCTTCATCCCCAGCGGAGATCATCAGATTCAGCGTGCGCCCGTCTTTGGTCCAGGTCTGTGTGATCATCCCGCCGAGGTCGCTCTCCTCCGTCAAGGTCCATCCCTCCGCGGGCATCTGGTTCTTGTAGAATTCGGCCACGGTCGGAACCTCATCCGGGGTGGAGAAGGTGATCATCCCGGCCATAATGGCCATGTCCTGGGCGTTGGGGTAGGCTGGTACGTCTTCCGGGAGACCGGTCGGTGCGCCTTCCGGCGGCTCGATGGTGATCGGCTGGTTGACGTCGTAGACCTCGTAGATGTACTTCCCCTCGCCCGGTTGCCCGTTCTGGACGCCCTTCCACTCGATGACGAAGCGGACGAGGAAGGTGGGCAAGCCGGGTTCGTCGGCGACCCAGGCCTCGGACTTCAGTTCGGTGATCTCCCCCTCGGAGAAAGCCCTCGCCGTCATCGGGGAGAGGTGCAGGACGTAGTGGCGGGTGTTGATGCCGTTGATCGTTTCTTTGCCCACGTACTCTTTCTCTTCTTCAAAGTACATGGCGGGATCGACGTCCAGACCCTGTCCGAACTCGGAGGCGAGTTTTTCTGGATCCTCCTGGGTCTGAATGCACGTTCCGCCAAAGCACGCCCAGGCCGTATCACCGATCTGGACCCACTCCATTGCCTCTTCTCCCTGGGAGATCACATACCGCTTGGCTGGGGGGTCCCGTGTCTCCTCTTGGTCGACGACAAAGACCTCCGCTTCTCCGCCCTCGGGGGTCCACTGCCACGTGATCCGAAGGCGGTAACTGTCGAGGTTGGCCAGGGCATTGGAAGTGATCTCAGGCTCCTCACTGGTTGGCGCTTCCGTGGCGGCTTCGGTGACCTCGGGGGCCTCGGTCGCTTCCTCGGTGGTGCCCTCCGCCGGTGGCTCTGTCGCACCCCCTCCGATGCCCCCCAGCGAGCAAGCGAGGGAGACCAGCAACAGGAGCGCACCGATGATCCATACGTATCGTTTTTTCATTTTTCTCCTACTCCTTCCTTTCCTCCAACAAATAGTTGCCGGGAGTCGACTGCTTTGCCCGGCGTTTTCAGTGTAACACGGAACGGCATGCTTGGCAAGGCACGTTGAAGGGGGCCGACGGCTGGAAGTCGCCGAGCGACGAGGCCTCCAACTGTGTCTGGACCCCTGTCCAAATCCCAGCGATGGTGTGCTTGACAGGGGGACAAAATGAGGTAAAATACATCGCGGATGGGCCCACGTAGCTCAGTCGGTAGAGCACACCCTTGGTAAGGGTGTGGTCATGGGTTCAAGTCCCATCGTGGGCTCCTAGCGAGGAAAACATCGTAGGTGAGATATGGCGAAGAAAGCGGTTAGATTGACGATCACTCTGGCGTGCACGGAGTGCAAGGAGCATAATTATACGACGGAGAAGAATCGGCGTAACGATCCTTCCCGCCTGGAATTGAGGAAGTATTGTCCACGTTGCCGCAGGCACACGTTGCACCGTGAGACGAAGTAAGGCGCGTGGTCGTTTGTCTGTTCGCAGGCCAGTAGCTCAATTGGTAGAGCAACGGTCTCCAAAACCGTAGGTTGCGGGTTCGAGTCCTGCCTGGCCTGCCTACGAAGACACCGCCGGGATCGGGGGGCGGTGTCTTCAAATGTCAGATAGAGTTAGAGGTCGCGATACCGAGGAGGTCCTGTGGCAAGGGCCAAGAAAGAGAACGCCGTCGTTCGTTATCTGCGGGAGACCCGTGCCGAGTTGGCGAAGGTCTACTGGCCTTCCCGGGAAGAGACGATCCGCCTCACCCAGATCGTCCTGGGTGTGACAGTCTCGATGGGGCTGTTTTTGTGGTTGGCGGACCTGCTCTTCTCCCTCTGGCTGGGCGGCATCCTGGAGCAGAAGATGGGGTGGATCATCGGGGCGGTGGTGATTCTTCTCGGCGCCACCGTCGCGGCGGTGATCGTGAGCCGGCGGGAAGCGTAGCCGGGCGAGGAGTCCAATGGCGGACGAGGAAGTCCTGACCCAGGAGGCGGAGGCCGAAGAGCCGGTTGAGATCGGGGAGGAGTCCGTAGAGGAAGCCTCGCCGGTCGAAACGGTGGAGACACCACCGGCGGAACCGGAGGCGCAGGCGGAGTCGGAGGAGGAACTGCCCGCCGAGCCGACGGACGATCGGGCGTGGTACGTCATCCACTGCTACTCCGGCTACGAGCATAAGGTCAAGCACAACCTCGAACAGCGCATCGAGACAATGCAGATGCAGGACAAGATCTTCCAGGTGGTGATCCCCACCGAGGAGGAGATCGAGGTCAAGGACGGCAAGCGGCGGACCGTCGAGCGGCGGGTCTTCCCCGGCTACATTCTGGTCCAGATGATTATGGACGACGATTCCTGGTATGTCGTCCGCAACACGCCGGGCGTCACCGGCTTCGTGGGGATGGGGAACCGGCCTACTCCCCTGCGCCCTGAGGAAGTTCAGGCCATTATGAAGCGGATGGAGGCCGAGGCGCCCCGCATCCGTGTGGCCTTCCGCCGTGGGGAGAAGGTGCGCATCATCGACGGTCCGTTCAACGAGTTCATCGGTGTGGTGGATGAGATCGACATGGAACGGGCCAAGGTCCGGGTTCTGGTCTCCTTTTTCGGCCGGGATACACCGGTGGAGTTGGACTTCCTGCAGGTGGAGAAGATTTAGGAGTTAGGAAGCAAGAGGCAAGAGGCAGATGAAGAAGGTCAAAGCGGTTGTCAAGTTGCAGATCGAGGCGGGCAAGGCCAACCCGGCCCCTCCAGTGGGTCCGGCGTTGGCCCAGCACGGCATTAACCTGATGCAGTTCTGCAAGGAATACAACGCCCGCACGGCCTCGATGGTCGGGAACATCGTCCCTGTCGAAGTGACCATCTACCACGACGGGTCCTTCAAGTTCATTCTCAAGACCCCTCCCACCCCCGACCTTCTGCGGAAGGCCGCTGGGATCGAGCGGGGCTCCGGTGAACCGAACCGGCAGATCGTCGGCCGGGTGACCCGGGAGCAGATCCGGGAGATCGCCCAGATCAAGATGAAAGACCTCAACGCCGTCGACCTGGAGGGCGCGATGCGCCAGATCGAGGGGACGGCGCGGAGTATGGGGATCGAGATCGTCGACTAAGATCCTGGTGGGAGGGCACAGCCCGCCGGAACCACAAGGAGGAACGATGCCAAAACGAGGGAAGAAGTACAGGGAAGCGCTGAAGAAAGTCGACCGGATGCGGCTGTACTCGCCGGAGGAGGCACTCAAACTGGCGAAGGAGACCTCCTACGCCAACTTCGACGCATCGGTGGACCTGCACATCCGGTTGGGGGTGGACCCCCGCCACGCAGATCAGCAGGTCCGGGGGACGGTCCGCCTCCCCCACGGGCTGGGCAAGGAGGTCCGGGTGCTGGTCTTCGCCGCTGGTGAGGCGGCTAAGATCGCCGAGGAGGCGGGGGCGGACTACGTGATCTCCGACGACGAGGGGATCAAGAAGATCCAGGAGGGATGGACCGATTTCGACGTCGCCATCGCCGTGCCGGAGATGATGAGCAAGGTGGGGCGGCTGGGCCGTATCCTGGGTCCCCGTGGCCTGATGCCCAACCCCAAGTCCGGCACCGTCGTCCAGGCAGAGGACCTGCCTCGGGTGATTCAGGAGGCCAAGGCGGGCCGGGTGGAGTTCCGGGTGGATAAGACTGCCAACCTCCACATCCCCATCGGGCGGGTCAGTTTCCCGGTGGAGAAACTGCTGGACAACATGGCGGCGGTGATGGAGGCGGTGAAGAAGGCCCGTCCGCCCGCCGCGAAGGGGACCTACATCCGCAAGGTCACGGTGGCGGCTTCGATGGGGCCAGGCATCAAGATCGACCCCGTCGCCGCCCAGGCGATGGAGACGAGCCTTTAGTCGTAAGATACCACAGAGACGCAGAGAGCACAGAGGAATCCTTCAAGGAATACCCCTCCGTGCCTCTGGGGTGAGAACAAACATCGGAGTCCTGCCGAAGACAGCAGGTGCGCCGTCGGGCGCTTAAAGTGGCCTGCCGAGGCGGGGGAAGAGGTCTCATTACAAGGAGACAGACTCCCTGCGTCGGTAGGCGCGGGGAGTTTCGTTGTATATCTAACCGTCGAAGGAGGTGATGCGGCTTGGCTATCTCAAGGGAGAGAAAACAGGAACTGGTCCGGCAGTACATCGAGCGGTTGGAGCAGAGCCAGGGGCTCATCCTCGCCGACTACCGCGGGCTGCGCGTGGCCGAGATGGAGCAACTCCGACGGACCACCCGGGAGACCGGCAGCACTCTGCAGGTGGTCAAGAACCGGCTGCTGAAGCTGGCCCTGGCGGAGGCAGGGATCTCGCTGCCCGATGAGTGGCTGCAGGGTCCGACGCTGGTCGCCTTCTGCACCGACGAGATGCCGGCGACGGCGAAGGCGATGATCGATTTCGCCAAGGACATGCCGGCCCTCGTCATCAAGGGTGGGCTGTTGGAGGGATCCGTCCTTTCGGACGAGCAGGTCAAGGATCTGGCCAACCTGCCCTCGCGGGAGGTGCTTCTGGCCCAGGTGCTCGGGACGATCAACGCCCCCGCCTCGCAGGTGGCCGGCGTGGTCGCCAGCGGCATTCGGCAGGTGCTCAACCTGCTCCAGGCATATGTGGACAAACTGGAGGGCGGAGCATCCGCCCCACAGGCAGCATAAGACGGACATTTTTTACCCTAAGGGAGGTGAGAAAGAACGATGGCAGATCTGGAGAAACTGGCTGAGGAGATCAGCAAACTGACGCTTCTGGAGGCGTCCGAACTGGTCAAGATGCTGGAGGAGAAACTGGGCGTTTCGGCGGCCGCCCCGGTGGCGATGGCTGCGATGCCGATGGCCGCTGCTGCCGCTGCTGAGCCCGAGGAGGAGAAGACCGAGTTCGACGTCATCCTCAAGGAGATCGGCGACAAGAAGATCGAGGTCATCAAGACCGTCCGCAAGCTGACCAACTTGGGCCTGAAGGAGGCCAAGGAGTTGGTGGAGAGCGCGCCAGCGACCGTCATGGAGGCCGTGCCGAAGGAGATGGCGGAGGATGCCAAGTCGCAGTTGGAGGCCGCGGGCGCGACGGTCGAACTCAAGTAATCGCCCTTCCTCCGGCAGGTTTGTCCCTGCTGCGGTGCGGACGCGGGGAGGCCTCGTTGCGCCTCTCCGCGTCCGTTCCATACACCGTCGGGGTACAGATGCGTTCTCTCCTTGACCTTCCTCCTTGGTCGGCGTACCGGCTCCTGGTGAGTGCAGGCGTTCTGCTGGGCCTGCTCGTCTCCTTCCTACGGGGTCGCCGCTGGGGAGTGCCGCCGTTGACGGTGGCGGACGGCACGCTGGCGGCCGCCGTAGGCGGGGTGGTAGCAGGGCGGGTGGCCTACGTGGCGGCTAACTGGGCCTACTTTCAGGACCATCTCGTACAGGCTTTCCAGGTGTGGCGAGGAGGGCTCTCGGCCCCTGCCGTGCTCCTCGGCGCGCTGGGGGCCGTGGTCCTGCTCTCGCGCTGGCGCGGGGTCGACCCCCGCCTCCTGCTCGACCTCCTGGCACCCGGTGCTGCGCTGGTAGCCGGGTTCGCCTGGCTGGGCTGCCTGTGGGCCGGATGCGCCTGGGGAATCGAGGTTCGGCCCGACCAGGGGCTCCTCTGGCATCTGAGCGCGGAACTGCCCGATCTCTACGGGCTGCGTGCTCCTCGGGTCGCCGTGCAGGCGATGGGCGCGGGATGGAGCGGCCTGGCTTTTCTGGCTGCACTGCTGGCCGGTCGGCGAGGACGGTCTTTTCCTTTGTGGCTTCTTCTCCACGGCGCAGGCGGTTTCGGCCTGGGGTTCCTCCGGGGCGACCTTTCGCCGGCGTGGGGAGGGCTCAGCCTGCCGCAGATGTTCGACCTGGCGACGGCCCTCGCTGGTCTGGCC
>Ga0209426_1001276_pt1 | contig 16424 bp, 14 predicted proteins | sample Deesub1362B_J571_FD_187697 | JGI IMG/M metagenome (GOLD analysis project Ga0209426, IMG submission 187697) | Deep oceanic, basalt-hosted subsurface ecosystem from Juan de Fuca Ridge flank, Pacific Ocean, CORK Borehole 1362B_J2.571 (SPAdes)... ...
TATATACCTCATAAGCCAATTATAACCACGAAAATAACTCCTAAGATAGATCTGACGCAATTTTAATCCTTTCCTTTTCCCTCAAGGAAGTCCAATATGTTTTTGAACTTTTGCATTTAAAAAGATAAATAAAAGTTGACATTTAAAAATTAAATAAGTAAATTTATAGTAAGGATAAAATGAGGAGAGGAATTTCCGCAAGTTTTTCCATAATCCTCTCTATATTACTTATTTCAGCATTTCTTTATTCAAAAGAAAAGGATATTGATAGAAATCAAGTCAAATTAGATCTCTTAAGTTACCGCCTCTTGCCAGTTAATAAACCTCAGTTTGACTATATGAGTACATTAAAGGCTAATTCTAAATCCTTGGGTTTAAAAAAGAATAAAGAAATGAGAAGATTATTAAATCAATCAAATAATATTTGGGCTATAAGAGCAGTACAAAGACATATTCTAGAGAAACAAAATCATATTTTCCAGACAAATCAGGTATTAAATAGAGAAAACAGATTAAAAAATACACAAGCTGAAATAAACTTTTCTCTTTTTCCATATTGCTCTCCCCAGAATAAACAAATATTAGCTGAAAGAAGAACAACATTTTCCTTTAGAGGATTAATAAATCCTAATACTGAATGGTATATCTCGAGTTATTTTTGGCAATCTGCTTTTAATTATAAATTTAATAAATGGAAAACAATAGGGATATTTAAATTTAATAGAGATTCTCATTCCTTTAAAATAAATTTAGGAATAGAAGAAAATCCTGTTTATTATTTTCCTCTAAAAAGTTGTAAAAAAGGTAGACTGTGGTCTGGTTCATTGAAATTTTCAGACATGTGGAATATTTCACATGATTTAATTCTGACTTATGGAATAAAATATGATTACTTTAGATGGATTAGGACTTTTAATTTGATTAGCCCTAATTTAAAATTCTTAATTAATTTATCAGATACAATAAAAATAAAGAGCGGATTTTCATATGATTGGTCCACTCCAGGAGAAATAAGCTTTCTTTCAGATAAAATGACTTCTTTATTAGGTTATTACTATATTTCAGGAGAAATAAAACCAGAAAAATCTTTGAAATGTTTTCTTAGCTTTGAAAAAAATATTGGCTCTCAGAGTTTAATTAATATAAAAGCTCATTATAAAAAAATAGAAAATCAAATTCTTACATTACCATTATTTCGGAAGAAAAACTCAAACAGCCCTGAATTTATTTATTTTATATACAATATTGGAGAAGTAGAAGATAAAGGTTTAAATATTACTTTCTCAAAAGAGATTGGTTCTCTTTTGCATGGTTCAATATCTTATGGCCTTATTTTTTCACAATCATTTGATGGAAAGAGGAAATTAATTACTTTACCTCAAATTTTGTCTTCTAATCTCCTGCAAGATAGGGTGATACATATAATATCTTCAATCATTGAAGCTCGTATTCCTCTAATTAATACTGTAATTCTTGCAAATTACAATTGGTCTTCTGAGGATCTTTTCTATAATAGTTATTCACTTAATTATTTGAAATCAAGAATAAAAATAAGACAGGAATTACCTTTTTTAAATTTTTATGGAAAAGTTAAAATAATTTTAGATTTAATCAATTTTCTAGAAAGTAATGACCTGCTTCAAAATAATGAATGTATAATTCTTTTACCTTATTCACGAAGAATAATTGGTGGTATAGAAATTAATTTTTAATTTTTTTTGGATTTATGATTCAATTTTTTGGATTTTTTAAAATAAAAATCCAAAATTTTGGAACAGTTGAAAATGAAATTACTAAAAAGTTCTTTCGATAATAGATGTTTTCTATCATCTTTCATTTGAAGAATTTATGGCACAAAAATTGCAGAGAAAAAGATTAGAAATGAATAAATATTTCTTCCTTATTCCATTTACAATATTTTTAATACTTGGAACTATGAATATATACCAAAAAGCAATTTGGAAGGAACCCTATGACGGAATTTTCTGGAAAGAAAAAGATCAGGGATTAACCGCTGTTAAAGTTGAAAAGGATAGCCCTGCTTATTTAGCTGGAATAAGAGAAGGTGATATTCTTTATACTATTAATGGAAATTCTATTAAAAATAAAATTGATTTAGTTAAGAATTTATGGATTACGGGAATCAATGGTAAGGTTATTTATCAAATCAATAGGGAAGGACAGATACTTTTTCCTACGTTTAATCTTGTTCCTAAAGGTGTTAATTTATTATATTTTTATTTAGTTTTAATTGGATTCATTACTTATGTAATTGGATTAATTGTTATTTTAAATTCTAAAAAACCAATTACTTTGCCTTATATTTACTTTTACCTTTTAACTTTAACTTTTTTCTCTTTTTATGTTTTTTCTCCTACAGGAGAACTTGATTCCTTGGATTACATTTTTTATTGGCTAGATAAAATTGCTTTTCTTATTTTTCCTCCTCTTTTCTTTCACTTCTTTCTTATATTTCCCCAAAAAAGTAAAATTATAAAAAAATCACCTACTTTTATTCCTATTCTTTATGTACCATGTTTTCTCCTTTTAGCAACATGGGTTTTTCTCCATTCAACTAAAATTTTCTTAGTGGATCCAGAAATTACTATTAAACTACATCAATCTTTAAGTAAAATCAATTTACTTCATTTTGGAATATTTTCATTATTTGTTTTATCCCTTCTTCTCTATAATTATAAAAAAGCAAAAAATTTATTGATAAAAAAACAGCTTAAATGGATTATATATGGTTTAGGAATAGGAACCTTTCCATTTTTAATTTTTTATATAATTCCTTTTATAATAGGAAAAATTCCTTCTTCCTTAGGTGAATTCACCGTTATATTACAAGCTCTTATACCTCTTACTTTTGCCTATTCAATATCAAAATACAAATTGATGGATTTTGAAATTTTACTCAAAAAAGCAGCCACATTAATTTTCTCTTTTCTTATAATATCATCAGTATATTTCCTTGTGACTTCTAAGACCAAAGTTTCAGCTGAAAATAGATTTACTGCTTTAGTTTTAGGTTTGATTGCAATTATTTTAGGGGCAACACTTTTCTCTCCACTAAAAAAATTTTTCCAAAATCTTTTTGATAAAATTTTCTATAAGAGAAGTTATCACTATAGAAAAAATTTATTAACAATTAGCAAAAGACTTAGTTCAGAAAGAGACTTAAATAAATTATCTCAGTCTTTAATAGATTTAATTTCGAATGCAATTTCAGTAAATAAATTAGCACTTCTTCTTCCACAAAAAGAGCCATCGAGTTTTAAAATTTATAGTGGAACAGGAAAGAGAGTTCCTTCACAGCATAGTTTTAGTTTTTCTAAACATTTTGTTGAATCTCTTCAGAGAAAAGAATTTATAACTTTTTATTCCTATCAAGATATGGAAAAAGAATTTCCCGAAGATTATAAAAATCTCTATTTCCTTGGTTTTTTCCATTATCTTCCTTTTAAAGTTGATGGAAAAATTGTGGGTTGTTTGGGAATGGGGAAAAAGAAGAATAATTCTTTTCTTACAAGTGAGGATTGGGATCTTTTGAAAACTATTTCAACTCCTGCTGCTTTAGCTCTGGAAAATGCTTATCTTTACAATCAAGCTGAAGTAAGATCTAAAGAACTTGAGCGTTTAAAAGATTATAGTCAAAATATTATTGAAAGTTTGACAGTTGGTGTCTTGGTCCTTGACATGGAGGAAAGAATAATTAGTTGGAACAGAGTTTTGGAAAATTTTTTCCAGAAGAGAAAAGCAGAAGTAATAAATCTAAAAATAAAAGAAGTCTTTGGAGAAGAAAATTATAAGCTCATTTTTCCAACCAAGACGCAGGAGAATTTGAGGCTCATGAGTGAAATAAGTTTAATTCTTCCCTCAGGAGAGAAAAAAATCTTTGATATAATGAAAACTCCTCTTCTGGATAATAATCTAAAACCATATGGAACTATTATTGTTTTTGATGATATAACAGAGAAGATTGCCCTTCAACAGCAACTTCTAACTTCTGAAAAATTAGCTTCTCTTGGACTCCTTTCAGCAGGTATTGCCCATGAAATAAATACCCCTTTAACTGGAATTTCAAGTTATGTCCAAATGTTACAGAAAAGTTTTCCTCGCGATGATCCTAAATTAAAATTACTTCAAAAAATTGAATCACAAACAGATAGAGTGGCTAAAATTATTAAAACTTTACTTAATTTTTCCCGACAGCCTGATTTCTCTTTTTATAGAGTTGATTTATCTAAAATTATTAAAGAAATTCTTTCTTTGGTTGAATATAAACTTAAAAAAATGAATATTGAAGTTGAATTAAATTTTTCCCAAAATAGTATAGTCTGGGCAAATGGTGAAAGGCTCCAACAGGTTTTTGTCAATTTAATTTTAAATGCCATAGATGCGATGCCAAATGGAGGAAAACTGGCTATTGAACTTTCTCAAAATAGGTCAGAAGCAATAATCAAAATTAAAGATACTGGAGTGGGTATTAAAAAAGAACATCTTCCTCATATATTTGATCCATTTTTTACAACTAAGGGTTTAGGAAAAGGAACTGGGCTTGGACTTTCCATTAGTTATGCCATTATTAGGGAGCATGAAGGACAAATATTAGTGGATAGTGAAGTTGGCAAGGGTACTACTTTTATAATTAAAATTCCAAGAGATTTACATAAAAGGAAAAATAATATTTTAAACCAGGATTTAAATTAATATGGCACTTAAAGGATTGATTCATATAATTGATGATGAACCAATTATTCATGATATATTAGGACATCTTTTTGCCTCAGAAGGGTATGAAATAGAACTTTCCTCCACGGGCGAGGAAGCTATTAAAAAGCATAGAGAGGGAAATTTTGATCTTGTTCTACTTGATTTGATGATGCCAGATACAGACGGAATTCAAATCTTAAAAGAATTAAAGAAAATTGATCCGAATGTAATGGTAATTATAATTACTGCTTATGCTTCAGTGGAATCTGCAGTTACAGCCATGAAAATTGGAGCCTTTGACTATATTCAAAAGCCTTTTAAACATGACGAATTACTTTTAACTGTTGACAGAGCTCTACAGCATAAAAGATTAAGAGAAGAAAATATAAGGCTGAAACAGGAACTTAAAGATAAATTTAAATTTGAAAATATAGTCGGTAAAAGTCAGGAAATGATGAAAGTCTTTGAATTAATAAGAGCAACTGCGCCTACTAAAAGTACTATTTTGCTTCAAGGTGAAAGTGGAACGGGTAAAGAATTAGCTGCAAAGGCTATTCATCAGAATAGTCCTCGGGTAAATCAACCATTTGTGGTTGTCAATAGTGGAAGCCTACCTCCAGATTTACTTGAAAGTAATCTTTTCGGTCATGTTAAAGGAGCTTTCACAGGTGCAATAAGTGATAAAAAGGGATTATTTGAAGTAGCTGATAAAGGTACTATTTTCTTTGATGAAATTTCTACTTTAAATTTAGAAACACAGGCAAAACTTCTTCGGGTTATGCAGGAGAAGGAGTTTATGAGATTAGGTGGAACTAAAACAATCAAAGTAGATGTAAGAATAATTGCTGCAACAAATCAGGATTTAAAAGAATTAGTTGACCAAGGAAGATTCAGAGAAGATCTATATTATAGACTGAATGTTATAAAGATTGAATTACCACCATTAAGAAAAAGGAAAGACGATATCCCTCTTTTAGTAAAACACTTTATAGAACTTTACAACCAAGAGAATAATAAAAATATAAAAGGTATCTCAGATGATGTTATGAATATTTTTATGGAATATGATTGGCCAGGAAATATAAGGGAGTTGGAAAATGTAATTGAGAGAGCTGTGGTGCTATGTAAAAATGAAATTATAACGAGAGAATATTTGCCTAGTAATCTTCTTCAATTAAATTTAGAGGAAAGACCGAAAGTTTCTTACAGTTTAAACAATACTTCCCTTAAAGAATTAACCAAGGAATATCAACGAAAAATTATTATAGAAGCTTTAAAACAAACAAAAGGAATACAAAAGGAAGCAGCCTCACTTCTAAAAATTAAACCAACAACTTTAAATGAAATGATAAAAAGACTTAATATAGATTTAAAAAACTTTAGATATTAGCTTTCTTTAACTCAAAAATTCCAGGAACAGTAAAAAAAGGATTAACTTTTATATTGTGTGGTGAATTGTTTAATATCCATTTTATATTAATTTCTTTGTTATCTACAATTAATTTTTTCTTTATAGTTTTTTCTTCACCTTTTTCTTTCCACTGTATCCAGAGAGGAAAGAGAAAATTACCTTCCTGTTGAATAATCTTAAAATTTAGCTCATAATTTTTACTTAATTTCTTCACCTTGTAATAAATAGTAACTTTTGGAAGTTTATGAGAATAAAACCAATTGTCAAAAAATTGTTCAAGATTAATACTAATTTTTTTTGCAAAGAATCTTTTGAATTCAGTTGTGCTGACTTTTTGAAATCTATATTCAGAAATGAAATCTTTAATTATTTCGAAAAATTTTTCTTCGCCAATTAGGTCTTTAAGCATATTTAGAACTAATGCTGTTTTATTATAAATTATTGCAAAAAGAGCTTCATTATCATTATTTATATGTCCAATTCTTGGACCTAAAATTATAGGTCCTGCATTACTTTTCTTTCTAACCCATTTATTAAATTTTTTTAAACTATAATTAAATACTCCTAATCCATATTTCTCTTTTAAATAGAGAATTGAAGCAAATTGAGCAAATCCTTCGCTTAACCATTGGTCATGATAACTTTCCCACGTGATTGTCTGACCCCACCATTGATGAGCTACCTCATGAGCTAAAAAGTATCCCTTCCATTTTGATAAATCAACTGGATTTGAGAAAGTGTATAGGTTTTTCCGACGAGGAATTGTATTAAGAATAATTAGGGAAGCTGGGCTATGTCCTCCTTTAAAATCCCAAACTCTTTTTAATAAAGTAAGCTTTGGATAGGGAAATGGTCCAAATTTTTTTTGATAAAATTGAATAATATCCTTGATTAAATTAATTTCTTCTTTTGGAGAGACATCAGGCGTTGAATAAAATTCAAGAGGAAAAGGTTCATTTTCTTTATAATCAGGTAGGAATTCTCCTACTATAAATGATAGATACTTTACAGGATAATCAGTTAAAAAATAATATTTTTTTTCTTTTCTCTTTTTATCATATTCTATTTTAATTTTCCTTCCATTTGCCAAACAGTTATATTTGGGAGGTACTTTAATTTTTACAGAAGCTTTGAAATAATTTGTAGTGCTATAAACTGGGTACCAAAGAGATGAGTAACTATATAAATAAGTTCTGAACTTTATTCGTGAATGCTTTATCGGAGTTTCAAAAATTGGACGAAGTTGGGGAGCAACATCAGTTATTTCCTTAACTGGTGCTATTTTCCCTCGATAATAAAAAATAATGCTGAAAGTATATTTTCTTTGAGGAGGTATTAGATAAACATAAAGATTTTCTCTTATCCTGTCCCAACTGAAAAATAAACTGTTTCCTCGATCATCATAAACATGGGTAATTGTCAAATTTTTGTTAAATTTAAATTGTAAGCTTTCTACATAAAGATAATTTATTTTTAATTTAATTTTAGCTTTACCAGAAAAATATAATTTACTCGGATTAAAGTTTATCTCTATGTCATAGTTTTCTATATTTGCTTTTTCCTCAAATGAAATAACCAATTTTTTCTTTTTTTCGTCTATTTGAGGAACATAAAGATTTATTATTTTATTTCTTTTCCTATCATATAAATTAATATTCTCCTTGCTAAAAGAAGAATATATGTAAGTTAGCTCCCCGACTTTTGATCCCTTAAAATCTATTACCATATCCTCATCCTGTGGGATTAAACTGAATAATTCATTAGTTAATGGAGTTTCAATTGTGAAAGATTTAGGGAAAAATTTCCTAAAGAGTGAGTAGACTTTATTCTTTGTATACTTATTTACATTGACATCTGAAACATCGTACAGTTTTACCTTTTTATAGAAAAGATGAGGAGAAATACGAATATAAGAGTATTCAATTTCATCTTCTATTTTTTCATTTTTATAGTAAAGTTTTAATTGATGCTTTTCATAAGGAGAAGACGGAGAGAAAATTACTTTTCCTTTTCCCAAGATAATAAATGCAGTATCAAATGCTGGGATATTATCAAAAAAAATCAATGAATTTTCGAAAATCAATTTTATATCATAGTGATTAATTTCAATTTTCTTTACTCTTTTTATTTTCTCACTAGGAATTCTTAATCGATATAATCCAGAAAATGTTTTTAATATCCTCTTTTTTTCGATTTTCCATTCATTATTTATTTTTTCTAAGTCCAAAAGCCAAATTTCAATATAAGCTGAAAAATTATTTAAATATAAAATCTGAATTCCATACTTTGCGTCTCTGTCAGTAGATGAAATTCTCTGAGGATTCGAAAGATGAATATCTTCATAAAGAAATATATTTCGGAAATTATTCAATGATTTTTTTTCTTTATCTCTTTCCTGAGCTGAAAATAAATCTAAGTAAGAAGAGAAATCTTTATTTTTTAAAGATAATTCAAGGGAATTGAAAAAATTGTTTATTGATTGCTCCTGAGAGAATAAATTTAGTGTTAAAAAGCATAATAGGGTAAAAAATAAGAAAAAAATTTTTTTCATTTATTATTATTATAACAAACTTATTTAATATTGGTAAAGTGAGGATTATTTGTTATAATTTTAAAAAAGTTATGAGAAAATATTTTGAAAAAGTGCCCCTTGCAGAAAGGATGCGTCCAAAAACACTCAATGAATTTTATGGACAGGAACATCTAATTGGAGAAGGAAAAATTCTTCATACAATTCTGGAAAAACAGTCCTCTATTTCAATTATTTTCTGGGGACCTCCAGGTTCAGGAAAGACAACCTTAGCTCGTATTTTAGCTGAAAAATTTAAATATCCTTCGGTTTTCTTTAGTGCAGTTCTCTCAGGAATAAAAGAAGTTAAAGAAGTAATGGAAGAAGCAAAAAACCATAAAAATCTATTCGGTCAGCCAACCATTGTTTTCATTGATGAAATACATAGATTTAATAAAGCTCAACAGGATGCATTTCTTCCTTATGTTGAAAGAGGAGATATTATATTGTATGGTTCAACTACAGAAAATCCCTCTTTTGAAATAATATCTCCTCTTCTTTCCAGAGTTAAAGTTTTAGTCTTGCACCCTTTATCCAGTGAGAATCTTGTAAAAATAATTGAAAAAGCTCTTAAAGACGAGGAAAGAGGGCTTGGAAAATACAATCTTGAAATTGAAAAAGAAGCAGTAGAGATGATTATTATATATTCAAATGGTGATGCCCGAAGGGTCCTTAATGCATTAGAAATTGCTGCAGAATTGACATTACATAATAATAAGAAAAAAATCACTTCTGAAGAGGTAAAAGAAGCACTTCAGAAGAGAATCCTATTATATGACAAGAAAGGTGAAGAACATTATAATTTGATTTCTGCTCTTCATAAAAGTCTGAGAAATAGTGATGTGGATGCAAGTTTGTATTGGTTAGCAAGAATGATTGCAGGTGGCGAAGATCCCCTTTACATTGCAAGACGACTGATAAGATTTGCCTCTGAAGATATTGGATTAGCTGATCCCCAGGCTCTTACTATTGCTCTAAGAGCAAAGGAGGCTTATGATTTTCTTGGTTCACCTGAAGGAGAATTAGCTTTAGCTGAAGCTGTAATTTATCTTGCCTCTGCACCAAAAAGTAATAGTGCTTACATTGCTTTTTCTAAGGCAATGAAAGATGCGGAGGAGACTCAATATGAACCTGTTCCACTTCATCTTAGAAATCCTGAAACCCCTTTAATGAAAGAATTGGGTTATGGTAAAAATTACCTTTATGCTCATAACTTTAAGGAGAAAACCACTCCAATGGAATCCATGCCAAAAAGATTAATTAATAAAAAATACTATGAACCAGCAAATTCAGGCTTGGAGAGAGAGATAAAAAGGAGGATTGAATATTGGAAAAAAATAAAAGAAGAAATGAAGAAAAAATTAATGCGAGAAAAGGGAAAGGTTTAAATTATGTTTTTTTATCTGATTCTTCCTTAAGAAGATAATAAATTTCCCAGCTCAAGTCTGTTATAAAACAGCTGAGACAAGAATTTTTCGTTAATGCAATTTCTTCATTTTTTATTTTCTCTTTTACGAACTTTTTTATTGTGCTTCTGATTTTATAAAGGAGGATAAAATTTATCATTTTTTTACTCCTTGACCCCATATATTATATGAGAATTTCATCCTATTGAGAAGCTTTAAAGATGATGATATTATAGATTCTTTCAAAATGAAATACTCAATTTTAATTTTAATACTTCTTATGCTTCTCCAATGTAATATTTTTCTCACAGATTTTGATACTAATATTCCTATTATTACCTTTCCGCTATTAATTGAAAAAGAAATTATAGTGGAAGGAAGGATTATAGGAGATTTAAAGAAAGACATTGATAAAATGTATTTTACAACTGAAAAAGGATTTTTATATTGTTTTGATTTAAAAAGAAAGGATTTTTCATGGAAATTTAATATAGAAGAGGAGATTTTGACACCTCCATATATTGGGAAAGATTATATTTATTTTAAGTCCAAAGACAAATTATTCTGTGTAAACAAAAACACGGGTAAATTAGTATGGGAAAAAGATTTTCAAGTATCTAAGATTGTTTATTTATCAAAGATTAATGAATATCTTTATATTGCATTTAATAAAATGATCCAGGTAAGAGAAAGTAAAAGTGGAAAGATTTTAAGAGAATATAAACTTCAACAGCCAATTAATTCAGAATTAATAAGTTGGGAAAATAATTTAATTTTTCTTTCAAAAAACGGTATGATTTATTTAATTAATAAGAAAGGGAATCCATTAATTTTAATAAAAATTTCAGAAAATATCACATCTAAATTATTAAAAAACAAAGCATTTCTGTATTTCGGTTCTGATAATTATTTTTATTGTTATAATCTTAAAAAAAGAAAATTAAAATGGAAAATTAGGACTGGTGGAAGAATTGTTGGTTTTCCAGTAGTAGATAAAAAAAGAATATATTTAGTATGTCTGAATAATGTTCTTTATTGCATAAATAAAAAAGGAGGGGATATTCTTTGGTGGAAGTCTATTTCTTCACGCGTGCCCTATCAATTATATTTAGCAAGAAATTTTTTACTTGTTTCAACTCTTTCTAATGACTTACTAGCTTTTAGGAAAGAAAATGGAGAGAGAATTGGAAAATTTAAAGTTTCAAAGAGAATATTGAATACTAATCCTCTTATTAATATTTCAGAAATTATAATTGGAGTTTTTGAGCCTTCCCTTGAGCATGAGAAACTATTAATTTTAAAGAAAAAAATTGCTGTTAAAATAACTGCTAATAAATCCTCACCCCAAAAAATAGGAGAAGAAATTGTATTTAAAGCAAACGCTGTGGGACTAATTAAACCTCAATTTGAGTTTTATTTAAAATCTGAAGAAATGGATTCTTTCATTCTTGCACAAGAACTTTCTTTTAATGACGAATTTTCATGGTTTCCAGAAGAGGAAGGAATTTATATTATTAAGGTAATTGCAAAAGATAAAGAAAATAAAGTGGAGAATTCAATCCAATTTAAAATAGAAAAATAAAATGAAAGGAGTTAAAAATGAAAAGAGAGGAAGCTCTTCAATTAGTTAATAATTATCTTAAAAATAAAAATTTGGTTAAGCATTGTTTAGCGGTTGAGGCCTGTATGAGAAAATTAGCTAATAGATTTAATGAGGATGAGGAAAAATGGGGACTTGCGGGTCTCATTCATGATTTAGATTATGAAATTACCCAAAAAAATCCAGATTTACATACTTCTGAAACTCTTAAAATACTTGAACCTTATAATTTAAATCCAGACATTCTTCATGCAATTCAAGCTCATGCAGGTCAAGTCCCATGCGAAAGTAAAATGGACTGGGCAATTTTTTCAGCTGACCCTTTAACAGGATTAATTGTTGCTGCAACTTTAATGCATCCAAGTAAGAAATTAAAACAAGTAGATATAGGTTTTTTGATGAGAAGATTTAAAGAGAAAAGTTTTGCTCGAGGTGCAAATAGAGAAGAGATTAAAAAATGTGTAAATCTTGGTCTTGAGCTTAGCGAATTTATGGAAATATGTCTTAAAGCTATGCAGGAAATTTCTCAGGATTTAGGGTTATAATAAAATTCTTTTGCTCATCTAAATAAAAAGGGAACTTTTCATTAAAAATTTCGTTTATTAAAGTGAAGTGAATGGACTGGAGGATAATTGTTCAAAAATGCATAGAAGGCGATGAAATTGCATGGGAAATGCTTGTTAGAAAATATTCGAACAGGATTTTCAATTTAGCATATCAATTTTGTGGAATATATCAGGAAGCAGAGGATATAACCCAGGAAATTTTTCTGAAATTGTTTAAATCATTAAATCAATATGATTTTAGAAAAAATTTTGAAGCATGGCTGATTACATTCGCAAAAAATTATTGCATAGATCAATATCGCAAAAGTAAATATGAAAAATCAAGGAGAATGAATTTTAATAAATTGGAATTTATAAAAGCTAATAATTCAACTCCAGAAGAAAATTTTTTATTAAAAGAAAAATTAAAACTTATATTTGAAGGACTTGAAAATTTGCCTCCAGGAATTAGAATGGCTATTATACTTCGTGATATACATGGTATGAGTTATGAGGAAATTGCACAAATTATGAACCTCCCATTGGGAACAGTTAAATCAAGAATAAATAGAGGAAGAATTCAATTAGCAAAAAATTTAATAAACAAAATTAAAAATGAAATGTAAAGATTTCGAAAAAAATTTAAGCTCTTATATTGAAAACGAAATTTGTAATGAAATTAAAATAGATTTTGAGAAGCATTTAAAAGATTGTTATAAGTGTCAAGAATTGCTCAACTTATTTATTGAAGTTAAAAATGTTTTATCTAAATTTCCTAAATTAGAAGTTAGAGAAGGATTGGTTCAAAACATTCTTAAAAAAACAATTTCTCATAAAAAAGCCTTTTTTATTCCATTTTTAGAACCAGTATTAATATCCTTGATTATTTTTATTTTTGTATTTTCCCCTTTACTGATTCCTCAGTCGCGTAAATTCTATATAGGCGCGGAAAAGCAATTGCATTTAATTTATAGTGAAATAAAAAAAATACAAGTTAGAGGAGAATCATTAAAAGGAATATTAAGGGGTTACAAAGAAAATTTATTAGATTCCTTTAAGGAGAAAAAACTCTTTTTATTCAAGTCTGAATTTTCTCCAGAAGATTTAATAAAGGAGGAGAAAAATGGAAGAAAAGAAAATAAGTCAGCCTTCAGCTCCTAAATCTCCTGGATTAGCAGCTTTTTTAGCTCTTATTCCAGGAGTTGGAGCAATTTATAATGGCCAGATTTTAAAAGCTTTAATTTTCATTATTATTTTTGCAGGTTTGATAAACATGCAAAGTAAAAGTGGCGTTCAGCCCATGGCAGGACTTCTTTTATGTGCTTTTTATATTTACATGATATTTGAAGCTTATCATACTGCTCAAAATATAAATAAAAAAGTTATTTATGGTGAAATAGAGGAAATAGAAAAGGGAAATGAAATTAAAAAAGGTTCAATTTTCTGGGGTGCATTCCTTGTTTTTCTCGGTATTATTTTTCTTTTGGGGAATTATGATATTATCCCTTACTCTACTTTAATTGATTATTGGCCTGTTTTAATTATTATCATTGGAGTAAAATTGATTGGAGATTATTTTTTACGAAAAAGGGGGTTAGGATGAAAAAACCAAGAAAGGAGACACTTATTTGGGGTATCATTTTAATTGCAATAGGTATAATTCTTCTTTTTCAGAATTTAAACATAGGATTCTGGACGAATATTATGAATCTTTGGCCATTAGTTCTTGTAGTCTGGGGGATATGGAAAATATATATGGGTATAATTGAGAAAAAAGAAGCACAAAAGTAAAAAACGAGTGATAAATATGAAGTGGAAAGAATGGATTATTTTAGTTCTAATTATAGGTACTGGTCTAATTCTTCATTTTAGTGGAGAGATTCTTAAAAAAATTAGCAATAATTTTGAAATAAATTTTAGAATAGGGGAAAGTTATCTATTTGAAGAGACGAAAAGAATTTTGCCTCCTTTTCCGTCTATTGTAAAAGTAAAAAATAAATATGGTAAGGTTAAAATTATAGGAAGTGATTCAGATTTTATTGAGATCCATTTAACCAAGAGAATTTATAGAAGAAATAGAAATGATGCAGTTAAAATAGCAAAAAATTTGAATATTGAAATTGTAGAAACTGAACAAAAATTGATAATTGGGTCAAATCGTGAAAAATTCAAAAGGAAAAATTTCAGAACCGATTTTGAAATTTTAGTTCCATATAATATATCTGTTCAGGTGGATAATGCATATGATAATGTATTAGTTAAAAATATTAACAATGAGATTACAATAGAAAATAAATATGGAGAAGTATTGGCAGAGGAAATCAGAGGAAAAACTATGATTTTTAATTCTTATAAGAACATTGAAGTTAAAAATATAAAAAACAATTGTTATTTACAAAACAGATATAGTTCAATAAAGGTTTCTAATATTTATGGATTATTAGAAATAAAACATAAATACGGTGAAATAGATTTAAACAATATTAATGGTGAAGTAAATATTTATGCTCCACACTCCAGAATTTCTGCATTTCAAATAGAAAAAACAATTCTAATTGAAAATAGTTATAAAAAAATTATTCTTGAAGAAGTTAAAAAAGTTAATATAAAAAGCCGCCACTCTTCTATAGAAATAAAAAAAGCTAAGGAAATTATAATTAAAAATGATTATGGGCGAATTTATCTTTCAAATATTAATGGAAATGTTAAAATCCAAGGTAAATATCTTCTAATTAAAGGGAATAATATTTTTAGTGAAGAAATTGAAATATTATCAAGTTATAGAAATGTAGAATTAATAGATTTTTCAGGTAAATTAAACATTTCTCTTTCCAATGGAGATTTAATATTAAAGCCTATAAAATTAATTTTTCCAATAAAAGTTAAGGCCAATTACTCAGATATTGAATTTTTCTGGCCAAAAGGCGAAGAAAGACCTTTTAAAGGAGAAATTACTTTTGGAAAAGTTCAATCATCTATTCCCATAAAATATTATTATGTTGATAAAAAAATCATAATAAAAGCTTTTCAAAATATAAGGAATAAACCAGGAATCTGGATTTTATTAAAATATGGAAATTTAAGAATAAAATCGAGGGAATTATATTAAAATTTTATTTTACTGAGAAAGTTTATTCGGTCCATTATTCTGCCATTAATTTTTATATTAAAATAAGAAATCAAATTGGTTAAATCCTTTTTAAATTTAGTTACATATCGGGCAAAGGACAGTTCCTTATCATATCTTAAAATATTCTCAAATTCTCCCACTTCATCTTTCAATTCTATGAGAAAGTGGTTTATATTACGGTATTGAGAGTTAATTTCAATTAGATCTTTAAAATTAGATTTTTCGAAGTCAAGATATGGAGGAATAGAGTGCAATATACGGAAACTTTCAGAATGAACTTCTTCAACAAGTTCTCCAATTTCTTGAAAAAAGTTTGAATTGTACTTATTGAAATTTTTTAATTTTTCTTTTCCTCTATCTATTAATATATTGAATTGTTCTTTAATTGAATTTATGTATTCATCCACTCCAAAATATTTTCTCTTAAAATGAAAGAGATCTATAAAGTCTCTTCCTATATATATTTTGTCTTCATAATGTATAGTAAGTTCAAGAGGTGAATGCGTATAAAATTTTATTTCATATTTTTTTCCTCCAGAATTTCTTTCTCTAAGGCGAGCCAAAACTAAGTAATTATTTTGTTCTATAAAATAACTATTAACATCAAGTATAACAGAGTAACAAGCTAAATTCTGAATGATATATTTTTTAATATGCTGAAGCAAAGTCTCTTTTCTCGAAAGAAATTCATTTACTTTTTCATTAGGTTCAGGATGAAGGATTGAGAAAGAAGGAGAAATTAAGTAGTGAATTGCGCCTAAGCCAAGTTCTAAATGCAGTTTTTTTAAGACATTTGAATGTAAATCATCAAGAAAAATTTCTTTTAACCTAGGTAATTTTTCCTCTTCTAATTTATCCAGTAATTCGATTTCGTTCATTTTATGAACCTTTTTTCTTGATTGAGATTAAATACTATCATTCATTTTAAAAAAAAGCAACTATTTGTAAGCGTCCATAACATATTGGACTGCTGAGAGTCTTTTATAAAGCAGTCTATATAATATCTTAAAGGCGCTAATTTGTTAAGACTTTTATGAGGTCTCTTAG
>Ga0209426_1001277_pt1 | contig 16407 bp, 18 predicted proteins | sample Deesub1362B_J571_FD_187697 | JGI IMG/M metagenome (GOLD analysis project Ga0209426, IMG submission 187697) | Deep oceanic, basalt-hosted subsurface ecosystem from Juan de Fuca Ridge flank, Pacific Ocean, CORK Borehole 1362B_J2.571 (SPAdes)... ...
GCATTCGTCTCCTCGCCCCGCGGGTGCGGGACGGGCCCCCCTTTGCGGGGGGTGCGCCCTACCCGCCCCTCCCGGGCCAGGTCATCGGGGCTGCTTGGGCTTGCTCCGCCCGGGTCGGCCGTTTCACCAGATCCCGCGGAAACGTCATCCGCAGACCGGAATCACCCTCCCCGCGGGCTGTGTCGTTTCTGCTCCGTTGCCGTCCCTCTCGGGACCCGCCCTTGCGGGCGGCGGGCCGGCCCTCGGAGGGGGGAATTTCCTCAGCGGAAGGGGGCTTCGCCCCCTTTCCAAACCCCCGGCAGGAGGTCGGTCGGAGGGCTGCCCCCTTCCACCGTCGGCCGCCCTCGGGCTCTCCGCCATGCTTACCAATGCGAGGGGGGATAAAAAGGTTTGGTAGAACGCCTTCGTGGTTAGATTTATATAGAGCAATTCCGTTGATTCGCCGTATGAGGCAGGGGTTTTGTGCAGCAAGGGAAGGGGATACGAGGAGTGCGAGAAGAACGATGTGTACATTCGCTGTATTTATTATTGTATTCTTAGTGGCTCTGTGCTATGACTTTCAGATGGAACATAACAGTACAACGGCTGCAGAAGACACCGTGGTAGAGGCGCGCACAGAGGCATCAAGCCCACCATGGCCGATGTTCATGGGAAACCCGAGACACACCGGGTTGAGCCCATACGATACGAGTGCGACCAGAGGAGGGCTGCGATGGAAATTGTCTATGGAGGAGGATATTTATGAAATGGCGTACTGGGAGGAATACACCCCCCAGCCGGTAATAGGCCCCGATGGAACAATATACATAGGTATATTTATAGGAAAATCCGCTGCATCGCGCACAGCGATTGAGGGCGATGTCACTCCCAATTTTTATGCAATATATCCCAATGGGACTGTGAGGTGGTCCAAGAGACTATATGGCTACCCTCCTTTCAAACCGCCAATACCAGCCGTGGATGAGAATGGAACGATATATGTCTCTTTCATAGATGGACTCACCGCAATAAATCCAGACGGTACAGGCAAATGGGGGTGGAAAGACGGACGCGGTCAATGGATAACAGCGCCCACAGTAAAGGACGGGACAATTTATATCGGTTCGTCCGGAGACAACCTCGGTTATGTGTATGCCATAGGCACAGACGGGACAACGCTATGGAGGTTCCGGACGGAGGGTGGCGTAATATCCTCCCCGGCCGTTGGCGATGACGGGACGGTTTTCATCGGTGATTTAAACGGCACCCTGTACGCCATAAACCCGAATGGCACACTGAAATGGAAGTTACATATTGGGGATGAAATGCATTCATCACCGTCTATTGCCGATGACGGCACGATATATATAATCACGTATTGGAATGGAACTCTGTATGCCATCAACCCAAACGGAGGCATAAAATGGAAATTCGCAATGGGAAGCGCTCAAGTACACACCACGCCTGCGATAGGGAAGGACGGTACAATCTACGCCTGCTCCGGCTTTGATGGGCTCTATGCGATCGCCCCCAACGGCTCCGTGAAGTGGGTCTTTGAAACCCATGACTGGTCCCCCAACTCGCCAGCGATAGGCGGCGACGGAACGATATACGTAACGTCTTTTGATGGGTTTTTATATGCTGTTTCGCCCAATGGAACGCTGAAATGGAAATTTAAAATGTGGGAACACGTATGGTCTTCGCCGATTATCGGCGACGATGGCACCATTTACGTTGCCTCTTTTGGTCGCGAGGGGAGTGGGGCAAAGGCATATCTTTACGCTGTTAACACCGGCGCACCCTCTCCACCCATGAATGTTAAAGCGTATGCCGAGAACGGCACAGTGCGGGTTGAGTGGAGGCCTCCCCCGACGGACGGAGGGGCATCCATAGTAGAATACAGGATATACCGACGTCTGAATAGGCCGGCAAACTATACCCCCGACACTAAGCCCATAGCCATCGTTGATGGAACCACCTTTGCTTACATAGACAGCGACGTGGAGAACGGAACGAGATACTATTACTACATTACCGCGGTGAATTCCATAGGGGAGAGCGAGAGGAGCAACGTGGCGTGGGCGATGCCCGTGGGGATACCTATGCCTCCACAGAATCTAACCGTTGTGGAGGGAAGATATCCCATTCTCCGCTGGAAATATCCTGAAAACGATGGAGGGAATGCAATCAGGATGTACAATATTTACAGAAGCGGGGATGGGATAAATTTCTCTCTGATTGCCCAAGTTGACGGATCAACGCAGAGATACATAGATTACGATGTGGAGTGCGGCCATACCTATTGGTACTACATAACTGCGGTCAACGAGGCCGGAGAAAGCGAGGTAAGTTCCGTGGTTATGGTTGTTACGTCTCCTACACCACCTGCACCTCCGCTAAACTTAACCATCGAGGTTAGGGGACATAATATAAGATTGAAATGGACGAATCCGGAAAAGGACGGAGGTAGTTCAGTTAAAGGATATAAAATATATCGCAGTGAAGATGGAATAAATTTCTATTTAATTTCGGAGGTTAACGAAATGCACCTTGATTACACTGATTTCACGGCGGAGCCAGGAAGAACATACTGGTATTATGTGACGGCGGTGAATGAGGCGGGAGAAAGCAATAAGAGCAATATTGTGGCGATACAAGTCCCTCCAAGGGAATGGTGGAACTCCGATGTAGGCATCTCTGCAATACTAGCCGCGATTGTGGCAGGGTGCGCCTGTGTGCTGTGGGGTATTAGGCGAAGGAGGAGATAAATATGTGGAGATATATCTACCCGAAAATATGGGTGGCAATGTTAATTCTCATATTTATTATGACTGGATGGGATGTTAGCTTCCAGACAGAATATGAGAACAACACAACATCTTATATAGTGCGTGCAGGACCCGCAAACTCATCCTGGCCGATGTTCATGGGAAACCCAAGACACACCGGGCAGAGTTCTTATAGCAACACCGCCAACCCCGGCGGACTTAAGTGGAAGATTACCATGGGCCCTGGAACGTGCACAAGATGGTCTTTGCCTGCGCTGGGCCCGAAAGGAACCATCTATTTAGGATTATATCCAGATGGCATGTACAGCCCTAATTTTTATGCCATATATCCTAACGGAACTGTGAAATGGGCGATTTCACTATCAAAATATACTTTCCCTTCCACCCCTGCTATAGATGCCGAGGGAACGATATATGTGTGCTGTGATGGTTTCTTATATGCGATAAAACCCGATGGTGACATTTTGTGGAGTAAGAGAACACATACTTTCATGTCATCACCAACCATAGGAGAGAATGGAACAATCTATGTGGGGTCAGAGGCAGGATATCTCTATGCCATTCAACCAGATGGGACTACCATATGGAAGTTTGAAACGGGCGGGAGCATTATTTCATCCCCGGCTGTTGGAGCGGAGGGCACAATATACATAGGGTCTTCAGATGGATATCTGTATGCCGTCGAACCCAACGGCACACTCAGATGGAAATTTTATACAGATAGGCTAAATAATTATTACTCGCCTATAGTTGGCAATGACGGCACTATTTACTACGGACCATATGCGATAAATTCAGATGGTACGCTGAAATTTAAAAAGGATGTATCTCTACTCGCGATTGACAGAGATGAAACCATATATGCCCTCTCCGGTTTAAACACCCTATATGCCTTTTCCTCCGACGGTTATCTCAAATGGTCTTTTAAAATTGGGTTTAAAATGGGGGATTGGTCGCAACTTTCTTCGCCGGCCATAGGAGGAGATGGTACAATATATGTGGCATCATATAGTGGTTTTCTCTACGCTATAAATCCTGATGGGACTCTAAAATGGGTATTCAAATTTTCCAAACGAACGTGGTCATCGCCAGTTATCGGTAACGACGGGTCCGTTTACATAGGGGTTTCCAATTATCTTTATGCGATAAACACAGGTGCACCATCTCCGCCGATGAATGTTAAGGCGAAAATGGAAAACGGTTACGTGCGGGTCGAGTGGGACCGCCCCTCTGCGGATGGGGGTTCTCCAATTATGGAATACAGAATATACCGCACTCTCTACAATCCAACGTCCTCCCTTCCGGACTGTCCACCCCATGCAACGGTTAACAATACCACCTGCGTCTATATAGACAGAGATGTGGAAAATGGAATGAAGTATTATTATTACATCACCGCTGTTAACACTCTGGGAGAGAGTGAGAGAAGTTCGGCTGTATGGATCATCATACCCGCATGGGTACCCACCCCGCCGCAGAACTTAACTGTTGAGGAAGGAAAGTATCCTATACTCCACTGGGAGCCTCCTGAAAACGATGGGAGTAGCGCTCTCAGTACATACAGGATCTACAGAAGCGAGGACGGCGTGAATTTCTCCCTTCTCACCGAGGTGAGCGACTACATATACTACTACACAGATGAAGATGTAGAACCCGGAAAAACATACTGGTATTACGTTACAGCAGTCAACGACGTGGGGGAGAGCGACAGCAGCAATTTGGTGAAAGCGACAGTTCCATATCCCGAGGAAAAGTACGATGATTCCGCGACTCCTATTGCCCTGCTCATATCGGGCGCACTCGCAGGGTGCGTCTGCGTGCACTGGTACGCTAAACGCAGAAAGAGAAGAAGAAACGGTTAGCGTGCACACTTTTCAACTCAAACCCGCCCGAAAAACTTTAAACCCCCGCGCCAATCCCATAGGCGGATGGAGAGGACGAAGTACGCCGGCGTGTACCGACGGGGCAGGTCGCTCTACACCCGCACCCGCCTTGATTCCCCCGTGTACGGCGAGAGGATGCTGGTGGAGAAGGGGAGGAGGTACAGGCAGTGGGACCCGCGGAGGAGCAAGCTCGCCGCCGCCCTCCTGAAGGGGCTGAAGCGCTACGCCCTCCGACCGGACTCGCGCGTTCTCTACCTCGGCGCGGGCGCCGGCACGACGGTGAGCCACGTTGCGGATATAGCCTCAGATGGGAAAATCTACGCGGTGGAGTACGCCCCCCTTCCCTTCATGAAGCTCCTCATGCTCGCGAAGAGGATGGAGAACGTTTTCCCCATCATGGACGATGCGAGGTACCCTGAGAGGTACGAGGTCTTCGTGGGCAGGGTGGATATCATTTATCAGGACGTGGCCCAGAGGGACCAGGTGCGCATATTCAGGCGCAACTGGGAGTTCTACGGCGAGGCGGAGGTCGGATATCTGTTTCTCAAGACCTCCTCCGTGGACGTCACGAAGCCCCCGGCGGAGGTCATGAAGATGGCCGTGGATGAATTGAAGCCATACCGCGTCGTGGAGCGTCTGAACCTCAACCCCTACGAGAAGAACCATTACCTGCTGGTGGTGGAGAGATGAGAGTGACAGAGCGTCTTTTCCGGCTTTTCGTCCCGCCCGCCATCGGCGTGTTCATGGTGCTCCTCTTCTACCTCCTGCTCCCCTATGACTACTTCATGAAGGTTGCAGGTGCTATGTTCCTCTACTTCGTCCCGCCCGCGGGGAAGGAGAGCATGGTGCCGGCTGTCGTGGTCCTCCTCAAGGAGGCCTACGGCATATGGTCCATCCCCATCGCCACCCTCGCCATCGGCTACATAGACGGCATGGTTGCCCTTTTCCTCTACTGGAACTGGGACCTGATACAGAGCATCCCCGTCATCGGCCCGGCCCTGAAGAGGTTTGAGGAGTCCATGCGGAGAAAGATGAAGAAGAGGGAGTGGGTCAGGAGGCTGGGCTACGTGGGCATCGTTCTCTTCGTCGCCTTCCCCTTTCAGGGCTCCGGTGGCGTTGGGGGGACCATCATGGGCCATATGCTCGGCCTGAACCCCAGGAGGGTTCTCTACGCCATAGCCATAGGTGCATTTCTGGGGTGCTTCCTCATAGCGGTCATATCCTACTACGCGTACGGGGCCGCCATGGGCATACTGTCCGGGGATAACCCCGTATGGACCGTGTTGAGCATAGCCCTTATAACGGTCGTGGCGGTCGCTATATGGATCATATACAGGAGGAAATCGCCATGAGAGGGAAGAGGATTCTCGTGACAGGAGGCGCCGGGTTCATAGGGAGCCACCTCGTGGATTACCTGATAGAGGAGAACGAAGTCGTCGTCCTGGACAACCTGTCCGGCGGGAAGTACGAGTTTCTAAAACACCACGAGGGAAAGGAGAACTTCACCTTTGTTCTCGGCGACCTGCTGAGGACAGAGGACATAGAAACCGCGCTGGAAGGTGTGGACGTGGTCTTCCACCTCGCCGCGAACCCTGATGTGCGTAGGGGCGCGGAGGACACAAGGGTGCACCTGGAGCAGAATTTGATAGCGACGTACAACCTTCTGGAGGCCATGAGGAGGAAGGACGTGAGGGACATCGTGTTCACGTCCACGTCCACCGTCTACGGCGAGGCGGAGGTCATTCCCACGCCTGAGGATTATGGACCGCTCATCCCGATATCCCTCTACGGCGCGTCCAAGTTGGGCGCGGAGGCGTACATCTCCGCGTACACGCACCTATTCGGGATGAGAGGCGTCTCGTACCGCTTCGCAAACATAGTGGGGCCCCGTGGCACACACGGCGTGATATACGACTTCATAAGGAAGCTGAAGGCGAACCCGCGCGAGCTGGAGATACTGGGCGACGGCACCCAGACGAAGTCGTATCTGTACGTCACGGACTGCGTTGAGGCCATGGTCTTCGGCTACGAGCATATGAAAAGGGATTACGAGGTCTTCAACATAGGCAGCGAGGACTGGGTGAACGTGAAGAGGATTGCGGAGATCGTCGTTGAGGAGATGGGTCTGAGCGACGTGAAGTTCCGCTTCACCGGCGGCGTGGATGGTCGCGGGTGGAAGGGCGATGTGAAGGTCATGCGCCTCTCCATAGAGAAGTTAAAGGCACTGGGCTGGAAGCCGCGGCACGGGAGCGAGGAGAGCGTCCGCCTGACCGCGAGGGCGCTGATAAGGGAGATGGCAGGGGAGTGATATCAGTCCTCCAACAGCCCCATGGCCTTATGAACGGACGAGTCCAGTTTATAGCCGTACTCGTCGGCCCGCGACACGAGCAGTTTCAGCCCCCTCCTGAGCCCTTCCGGGTCCCAGCCGTCATCCGCGGTGAACGGCTTGAGGTCATCCCCGTGCAGGACCCAGAAGCCCGTTATCAGCCCCCTGGCCTCGTCCATGTAAGCGCCGAGGTGTTTCACCTCTCTGAGGGGTATCTCCATCTCCGGGAACACTCCCCCGCGCAGCACCTTTATGGAGTACCCATCCACGACGAGTTTGGGCGGGGTCCCCATGGACGTGTTCCGTCTCACCTTTTTCCAGAGGGTGAGCAGGGAGAGGGTGACCAGGCCGACGAGTATGAAGATGAGGGGTATGACCCCCCACAGGCACGCGGAGAGCAGACAGGCGTCCATTTCCGCGTTAAACACGACGTAGAGGAGGGCAGCGCCCACCGCCGCGAGGAACGTCGCCATTCCCAGCAGTTGATGGATGGTATATACAGGCGCAGTCCGGTCCCACGCGATCTCCACTGTGTCCCCGTCCATTCGGATTAGTAAATGATCTCATAAGTCATAACGGTTTCCGGCGCCCTTCCAAAACTTTAAATCCTTCACGCCCATCTTAATGGTGCAGGATGATCAGCAGAATCCCGACGACGGTTGCGGCGTTCGATTCCATAATAAAGGGCGGGATCCCCGTGGGCTCCGTGGTCATACTCTACGGCGAGCCCGGTGCGGGGGCCCACGAGTTCGCCATGACGAGCATATCCAAGCTGCAGATGGCGAGGGAGCATCCCGAGCGACTGGAGCGGCTGGTGGGGGGCTCAACGGAGAGCATCTACCTGCCCGAGAGGAGCGTTTACATCACCCTCACGCGCTCCGAGGCAATGATACTCCGCGAGGCGGAGCTCACCTTCCGCGAGGACCTTTACGGCTACTTCAAGCGCAACCTAAAGGTCTACGACCTGTCCGAGGACTACTTCTCCAGGAGCATCGTGCCCGCCTCGTGGACGGGGAACGTACCGCTCCTGCTCAGGGGGAGCGGTGAGGAGAGGGAGATGCTCACGAGAATCGTGGAGATCATAGAGGAGGAGGCAGATGGCTCTGTCATCGTTCTGGACTCCCTCACGGACCTCCTGCTGAACCCCCGCGTGGAGAACACCGCCATCGTTGACCTCCTGAGGGGGCTGCGCAGAAAGGCGAAGGAATGGAACACGATCATCTACATGCTCCTGACCAAGAACGTCGCTCCCCCAGACATGGAGGCGACGCTCTTCGATTCGGTGGACGGCGTTCTCGTCTTCGAGTGGTACGGCTCCCCCAGGACATCAAAGAGGAGGAGGTACCTCTACGTGCTGAAATTCGCCGGCCTGATGGCCTTCATAGATGAGAGCATGGTGGCCCGGTTCGACACGCGCCTGAACCGCGAGAGCGGGCTCGTGGTCATACACATGGAGAAGATAGGGTGATGGATATGGAGAGAGTTCCGACGGGCATATATGGACTGGACGAGATGATGGGCGGTGGCTTTCCGAAGGGACACACAATAGTGGTCATGGGGGCCTACGGCACGGGTAAAACGACCTTCGGGCTGCAGTACATCTGGGAGGGTGTGAAGAGGGGCGAGAAAGGTATATATCTCTCGCTGGAGGAGGACGTGGAGAGCGTGCTGGCCAGCGCCGAGTCCTTCGGCTGGGACTTCGCCGCACACAAGGACAGAAATCTCTTCATTGTGCGGCTGGACCCGCAGGAGGCCATGACCTCCGTGAGGCAACTGAAGGACGGCTTCGTCAGGACGCTGAAGGAGATAGGCGCCACGAGGGTCGTGGTGGACTCCATAACGCTCCTCGCGATGCTCTTTGAGGACGAGGCGGAGAGGCGGAGGGAGATATTCAACCTGGCGCGAAGCGTGAAGGCAGCGGGAGCCACCAGCGTTTTCACCGCAGAGGTGGACCCGCGCAACCCCTACGTGACGAGGGATGGGCTTGCTGAGTACGTGGCGGACGGCGTCATACTGCTCCGCTACGAGGAGACCGCCAGCAGGGATCTGGACCTCACGCTGAGAATAGTCAAGATGCGCAGGACGCGGCACAGCAGGAAGATAAAGCCCTACCGCATAACGGACGAGGGCATAATTGTTCTCTCGGAGGCGGACCTATGAGGGTGAGCAGGGAGGTAAAGGCGGCCCTTGCGTACTACGGCTTCACGCCCTCGCACGATTCGCTGCCCCGGGGGATGAGCGTGGAGCGCGTGGAGGGCGATGGCGACGACGCGCTGGGAGAGCGGCTTCTCCGCGCCGTGAAGTGGTCGGAGCACACCGGACGGCTCTCCCGCGTGCCCCGCCTGTCGCCCCGCGACGTGGCAGCGCTGCTCGGTGTGAGCGAGGAGGAGGCGCTCAGGGCCATGTTCGGAGCGGCGAAGAGAGGCAAAGGTCTGGCGGTGCTGAGGATAACCTACAAGGGGGAGGAGAGGTACCTGCTGGTGAAGGTGATGTGAAAATGGGAGAGAAGTTGCCCATCAGGACGCTGCTGGAATCCATGCGACTGGAGGCTTACGTGGAGGAGAAGTTGGCGGAGGTGAAGGTCTGCGCACTCTGCGGCCGGCTGGGGTACAGAAAACTGCCCATGCGCCGCATAGGTGCGAGATACATCTGCGCGGAGTGTCTGGCGCAGTTGAAGGATGCAATTGAGAACTACGACGCGTGGCTGGAGGAGGTAAAAGAAGAAGAGGAGGCAAGAAAAAGCCTTGAGAAACGGCTGGAGGAACTCACTCGGTGAACGTCTCCAGCTTCTCGAAGTTCTCGCGTATGTAGTTGAGGATTATGTCTCTCTTCCTCTTGAGGTGGGACTCGTACCACGTGGCTATAACGCCGAGCAGAACCTCGTGTATCTTATCCAGGTCAACCTCCTTGACCTTTGCCTCGTAAAGCAGGTACTGGCTGTATATCCTCTTCCACCCGGAGTACTTGTAGTACTTCTCTCCCTCGCAGAACTCAAAGATGAGGCGAAGCTTTTCGCCCTCCTCGCCGTGGAAGTAAAGGGCCTTGAGAGAGTCGCCGGTCCTTCCCTGGTCCCTGGTGGTGTCCGTGAGGGATATGAGGTTCACCTTGGCCACGTCGAAATCGCCCTTGAACCTCCACTGATACGGGAACTCCTCGAAGACACCCCAGAGGCTCGGCTCGGGGACCATGGTCATATGCACATTTATCTCGTTGAACTTAATCCATATCTTCCAGAAGTCCTCTATCAGGGTCCTGTTGATCTCCTCCTTCTTCTCGCTCTCGGTGGAGATCTCCTCTATGACCTCCTCCTTCCTCTTCTCCAGTTCCTTTTCCAGTTTCGCGAACCAGTCCTCTTTTGTAGCATGCTTTTTGGCCGCCATAACCATCCCTCTCTCAGTAAATGGGACTTTGTGCATATAAAACTTATGATAGAAAAGCGTCGGCGTGTGCGCAGGTGGATGCGAGAGGGCAGTCGGTGCAGACGGGGCGGGGACGGCAGAGCGACTTCGCATGCTCCACCACGAGGGCGTGGAACTCCCTGTATGCCTCCACGCTCCGCGGGAGGTTCGATTCTATGAAAGTGCGGGCTCTCTCATACTCCCTGTTCTTATCCGTGGTGAAGGGGTAGCCCAGCCGCGAGAGGAGGCGCAGCGTGTAGGTGTCCACCACCATGATCATACGGTTGCCCGCGTAGAGGAGAATGGAGTCCGCCGTCTCTCGCCCGATCCCCTTCAGGGAGAGGAGTTCTTCGCGTATCCCTTCAAGGTCGCCGGAGAGGAGCGTCGCCATGTCGCCCCCGTAGCGCTTCACGATGAAGCGGGAGAAGTCGCGGAGGCGCCGGGCCTTCTGCCGGTAGAAACCCGCGGGGCGGACGCGCTCCTCCAGCTCCGGGAGGGGCATCTCCGCGATGGCACGGGGGGAGAGATGGTCTCCGAGGTTCTCCAGAGCACGCTTCACGTTCCTCCACGCGGTGTTCTGGGTGAGTATGGCGCCCACCGCCACCTCGAACTCGTCCCGCGCCCTCCACCAGTGCACGGGGCCGTGGTACCTCAGGAGCGCGAGATAGATGTGGAGCATGGCGGTTCCCCGCATGGGCGCGGTGGTAAATAAGATCGCGGGAGCCCCCGTCGAGCCCGTTTGATAACGTTTTCTACGACATAGTGGTCTTATCAAAACCATTAAATACGAAGCCACTTTATGATATTCATATAACCTAGAGATGCGCGGGTTGAAACGAATTTTTCGCGGAGGTGGTTAAGATGAAGGTGATGTATCGGCTGACATTCATTCCGCCCAAAAGTGCGAGACCGGGAGCTGTCGTGCGCCTTATGCTCTATATTCTATTTTTTGTTGCACTCCCTTTGAATATTTTTATGTATCTGAAGATACCGGAGTTTGACATATACTGGTTTGCCACTTTATTTGGGATTATGGCGATTATATTGCTCAGCATGGGTATGGCTAAATATATGGCCGATGTTCATATCGGAGGAGGAACCGTGGACATCTTGGAGGTGTATGATGATGGATGGGTGAGATGCCGACACAGAGGCATATGGTATCCTGATATACCTCCTGAGGGGCTCAGGCGAGTGGAGATTGCAAAAATGAAGCCAAAAGGTAAAAAAGAATACTATGTTGTTATAATAATAGTACTCGAGTACAGAAAGGGAAAGAGATGCGCCCTCTATTGTGATGGATACATAAAAGTTGATGAACTCCCGACTCTGTTTGAAGCACTCACGTATCTTCAGAAAATAGCAGCATCTAACAGAAAGCGACTGGGTGAAAGCGGTTATTTACTGGAAAACACTCCTGGTTATGTTTGGGCAGAGGACAAAGAATGGAAGAAGGTCAAGGAGGAGAGGGACAGGTTGCGGAAGGAGCACGGCATTCCCGTGGATTACGCTCGGGATGTGGTGTACAGGTGGTGATGTGATATGGGCTCCGGGGGGTTGATACTCATCGGCGTGGGGGCTAATTACGACCTGCGGTTCTTTGCCCCGCGACTGTGGACTGGGATAAATTCACTACTCTCATATGAGGTGGTGTTGTGATAAATCAATATCTGAGGAATGAATGGAAGAGATACCTCAGAATATGGTTATTTATTCCATTGACACTCTTCATTGGCGTAGGTATATTTCTGTTCTTTACAGTAAACATATTCACACCACCACCAGATAGACCCATAGAATGGGTTGGTAAAATTTTAGCCAACATAGCTGTTATTTTTTGTCTCCTGATCTTTCCAATTTTTTTAATATATAAATATCATCATAGGAAAACTTTTACTGAAATAGCATACTATAAGGTTGATGATTGTGGTTTTATTTTTATAACACCGGGTTTTGTAAAGAGGGTCATCGAATTTGAGAATATAAGAGGTATCACATGTCCGAATCCAAAAGAAACACCGCTGTTGGAGAGAAGTATATGGGAGGTAGTTGCATATGAATATAATGGTTATATTATAACTTCTATTTTAGACATCAAAACATCTTACAGGATGTTAGTATATTACTTGAGAAAAATAAGACAGAACCCTGATAAATTTAAATGTGTGATTTTTACAACCAGCGGTCCAGACGAAATCGAAGCAAGCGAAGCTCTCAAAAAATCCATAAAGAATCCCGAGGTCTGGGATAAGTACCTTGAGGAATACTGGGCCACGCACAACAGATACTACTGGCTCAACACTCCTCTGGAGAGAATTCTGGAAGACCTTCACTGCCCCTACACGCTGGAGGAGCTGGAGAACCCGAGCGAGGATGAATACGTGGAGATAGATGAGAGTAAGATACGTGAGGATGTGTGCTGAAAAAGGGAGGAGGTAGATGAGGGACAACACGGACGGCGACGGCCTTTCCGACTACGACGAGGTGAACGGGGTGGTCATCTACACGCAGGATACGGTCTACCCATCCCCGCTCCTGCCGGACACGGACGGGGACGGCCTCACGGACTACGAGGAGATATACCTGTACCACACGGACCCGACGGACGAGGACAGCGATAACGACGGGCTGAGCGACGGTGCCGAGGTCGGCGCGGGCACGAACCCCAACAATGGAGACACGGATGGAGACGGCATATCCGACGGTGCCGAGGTCAACACGGGGACGGACCCGCTCAGCGCGGACAGCGACGGCGATGGGGTGGACGACGGCGAGGAGACGGACAGCGAGACCTCGTCCGGCACGGAGGACACGGACAACGACGGCCTCACCGATTACGAGGAGATGAACGTCTACGGCACGGATCCCCTCAACCCCGACACAGACGGGGATAGTGTGTCTGACGGCAAGGAGATAGAGGGCTACGAGGTAAAGGTTATAATCCCGCAGCCCGATGGCACGCAGGAGGAGGTCACAAAGGTGCTGCATGGTGATCCTCTCACGCCGTACAGAAGCATAGACGGCGCTCTCATGGACGCTGACGAGGACGGCATCCCGGACGTGGTGGAGGCATGGTTCGCGCAGGCGAACTGGACGTGGTCCCGCTCTGACCTCCACGCGTCCTTCATGGAGAACCTGAGCGCGGCGAACGCCGCCCACCTCTACCCGGATTACATCTGGTACGTGGACCACGGGAAGGACCTTGACAACGAGAGGGTCCGGCTTGAGCTCTACGAGCAGGTCACGGGTGTGGAGAAGGACAAGCCCAACGCAACCCAATGGGCCCAGACCACGTTCAACCCGTTCGTCCCGGACACGGGACCGCCGATCCTTGCCTATTTCGAAGTGGTGAGCCACGCGGGTCTGGACGGGTGCTATGCGGTAATCACGTACGAGTTCAGGGACCCGTCCGGGATTGATACGGTCAAGCTGACCAAGCTCGGCGCGGGCCAGAACTCGCATGTGGAGCACTTCTACGGCGCGAAGGTGGCGAGCGGAACCGCCACGTTAGACCTGGACTTCTGGCAGGACTACTGGACGGACTATGACATAAACATAACCGTCAGCGACGACAACGGAAATACTCTCTACGGCGTGAAGAAGATAAACGGGGTGTTCGGCGGAATCATAGACGCCATCAGGAAAATGTGGGAAGCGTTCGTGGGCGCGATGGAGGCCGCATGGAAGGCGCTCACCGAGGCGGTGAACGTATTCATAACATGGGTAAAAGATATGATTATGGAACTTGTGAATGCCACGATAGACATAATATCAAGCAGACTTGGTGCGTTCTATGAAAGATTCATCAACCTGATGGTGAATGCAGTTAATGAACTCAATACGGAAGGAAGTATGAGCACAGAAACAACAGATAGGATAGAGGCATTCTTTAATGATCTTATATGGATGTACTTAGCAATAGTCGCACTTGTTGTTGGGTTGGACTTACTCACATACGTGATCAACGGAATAACATTCGGCGTTGGAACGATGATTACTATGGTTATTATCCCAATCGTAATGATTGTGGTCATACAGGAAATAGCAAGAAGTGAAGAATACGGCGAACTTGTACCTGATGGTTTTGAACTGAACACAGACATAGATTATGTGATAGACTTTGTGAAAAACTGGATATCAGGACAGACAACATCTACACAAAAAGGCATACCTCAATACGATGTACTCTTTACCGATGTTGCATGGAGTGGCTTTTCTGTGATGTTCGGGATATTCAGCTTCTTCTTTGCACTCCCGACTATCTATGCACCAACCGCATTACCACAGCCGTGGGCAATTGCGGCCCTTGCACTGGGGGCACTCTCTTGGTGGGTTTTCGGAATGGCCGCGACCATTATAGCAGCAACCGAAAATACCGACGTCGCTGACTTCGTGGGACTCATGGCTATTATAGGTGGATTGCTGAGCTTGATATTGAGTACAGTGGGGATGTCCGTGGCTGTATTTTTCGGAGGCGCTCATGCCGGAATAGGCACATGGATAGCTCTTGCTCTAGCATGGTTATTCGGAGGTATTGCCTTCTGGATGGGTTTCCAAGGGTTGAGCTTTGTGTGAGGTGATATTGTGGGTAGATATCTGAAACATGATTACAAAAAAAGAATACGAGATTTCTATCGCATAGGTATCCCAATGTCTTTGATATTTGGCATCGTGTTTGGCTATCTTATAAACTTCACAACGCCTCCACCGGACAGACCGGTGGAGGTGGTGGGGAAGATACTAGCGAACATAGGTGTTGCATGGATGCTAATAGGTACACCCTTATTTTTTATTCTATGTATAGAGCATAGTAAAAAATGGTATGATGCTGCGTGCTATTCGCTGTCAGATGATGGATTTATCATTGTAACTCCCAAGAATATACGCAGAACGATTCCTTTTGAGAAGATCAGAATCGTCGCATACCCGCGCATGAGAGGTTCTAAATTGCAGAATCTGTGGGGTGGTCGCATTAACTATATTCGTAGAAACAAGATCAGGGGGCTGGGGCTGGATACAAAAGCATCTTTCAGGTTTCTAATACACTACCTCAAAGCCGTTAGAAGAGATGAAAAGCTCTTCAGAGCGATAATAGAGCGTGGTGGAGAGCCCGACGACTGGAGCGTGTTTGACGTTCTCAAAAAATCCATAAAAAATCCGGAGGTCTGGGATAAGTATCTCGAGGAGTACTGGGCCACGCACAACAGATCTTACTGGCTCAACACTCCTCTGGAGAAAATTCTGGAAGACCTTCACTGCCCTTACACGCTGGAGGAACTGGAGAACCCGAGCGAGGATGAATACGTGGAGATAGATGAGAGTAAGATACGTGAGGATGTGTGCTGAAAAAGGGAGAAGGTAGATGAGGGGCGACACGGACGACGACGGCCTGCTTGATGGCCTGGAGGTCTCATACGAGACGGACCCACTCCGCAACGACACGGACAACGACGGCATGGACGACGGGGATGAACTCAACTACTGGCTCTCCCGCGGCTTCAGCGAAGATGATGCTCTCTCCTTTCTGCTCACCCCGGACGTTGACAACGACAGCGTGGTTGACGGAAAATGATGTTGAGATGAACGGGAGCGCAGATTCATCAATAGCCCCTCTATGAGTACGCCTGCTGGCGGCTTGCGGATAGGTTGGTGCTTACTGGTATCTCACATCCTTACGTTTCATCCGCGTCGTCCATCCCCTGCGTCTGGGTGGCCGTCTGGGTTTTCTCGTTGTCTCGGAGGCGTTAGCAGGCCGTTTCTCTTCCGTGTGCTCGGATTTTATGTACACCTCTCCGGGGCGAAGTATTGCTACTCGGATTTTTGCTCCCGCTTTAAGCATGTCTCTGTACTTCTCTGCAATTTCGGGGGGCAGGATTACCCTGTACTCCTGGCAGGCCCTCAGGGTGACGGACCATCTTGTGATTTCCGTTATCGTTCCCTTCACCTCTATGTACGCGTCGATGTATGGGTTTATGGTGATGACCTCATCCGGGATGACCGGTATTCCTCTGACTGCGGTATCTCTATGGTAC
>Ga0209426_1001279_pt1 | contig 16391 bp, 12 predicted proteins | sample Deesub1362B_J571_FD_187697 | JGI IMG/M metagenome (GOLD analysis project Ga0209426, IMG submission 187697) | Deep oceanic, basalt-hosted subsurface ecosystem from Juan de Fuca Ridge flank, Pacific Ocean, CORK Borehole 1362B_J2.571 (SPAdes)... ...
GCAGCGTCAGCCCCTTCTGATCCGCAGAAGGCCGGATCAAGATCCAGCCATCCGTGAAGCGGCACTTGAGCCCATCCAGAGTACTCTCGATCTGCTCCCGGTTTTCTTCGATGAGGCGGCGCATCAGGAGCGGCACCCGTTCAAGATCGCAGGCAATTTCCTTTTTTTCCCGAACCGGCCTGGGGATGGTCCTGCGCAGCGCACCAAAACGCACCCCGTTTTTTGCCAGAAGCTCCAGAATTTTGGCCATAGCGAACATGCCGTCCGGTGCACTCTGGAACTCGGGAAAGACGAATCCCCCATCTCCATCAGCAATGAAGGACACCCCCCGCTGACGGATGGCATGAACCATAAACGAAACGTCCTGCCGAATTTCCACCAGCTGCACATCTGAGCGGCTGGCCAGCTCCTTTGCGTAGTCGGGCGCCGAAACCGGCACGCCTACGGCCCGGTGTTCGCCGGTGCTCAGGACCAGATGAAGCACATCCAGGAGAAGTTCCTCATTCGGAATCCAGTGGCCTTCTTCGTCTACCACATAAACCCGCTCTGTGGTGGCATCAATCAAGAATCCGGCATCTGCACGCAACGAAACCACAATATTGGAAAGCTGCAGCAGTGCATAGCGAAAATCGATCCACTGGCGGATAGCCCGCTTGGGATCGATATAAGCGTTCAGGGCTACAAAATCGCAGTCCAGTGCACCAAGGATGGAAGGGAGAATCAGCCCCGCCGGACCAAAGGAGTAGTCCACCACAATCTTGAACCGAGCGTTTTCAATGGCCTTCCGGTCCAGATGGGCGAGAAATTCCTCCTGATACGACTCAAGCGTCCGCACCGGAAAATCCAGCTGGCCGATCTCTTCAAAAGGAGCGCGTTCAAAATCTTCCTGCATGAAAAACCGTTCCACGGTCCGTGCTTTTGAAAGAGGCAAATCGTCGCCATTCTGTTCCAGCAGGATAATTTCCAGGTCTTCACTGCCACCGGGGGCCTGGCGGACGTGAATACCTCCTTTATCGGCCCCACTTTTGAGCGAAAACCGCAAAATCGGAAGCGGCGCCACACGCAGGTCACCAATATTCACTCCGGCGGACATCAGCCCACAAATAATAGCACGGTGCACCATGCGGGCTCCCGGTGACGCATCTCGGCTCACCAGCACCTCCCCACCTCGTCCCAGATAGGACCCGATCGCCGTGCCCAGCCGCGCGGCAAATTCCGGCGTGATCTCCTCATTGGCCTTTCCGGTGATCCGGTTGCCGGCAAAGAGCTCCCTGAGCCAACGTTCGCCAACAATCAGACTGGTAGTGACAGTGGCCCCGCGGCCAACACGCCTTTCCGGCCAGATCTTCACATTGGACTTTACCACTGCCAGGTCTTCAATAATCACCCCCTCGGCAATAAACACATTATCATCAATGGATACGCGGGCCCCAATTTCGGTTCCCGTCGCCACTACATCGCTGATCAGCCGTGCTCCCGCGCCAATCCGCACCTTCGACCAGATCACACAATCCTGGATCTCTGCTCCAGGGCCAATCTCCACGTCATCTCCCAGCACACTGTTTACGATGCGCGCACCCTCTCCGATCCGGCAGCGGGCCCCCAGCAGGTTGGTGCCCTCCAGCCGTACACCCCGCGCGATTTTGGTCCCCTCACCTGCCATAGATTTTCCAGGTTGGACAAACACATCTGGCAGAATGACCCGGCCATCCAGCACATCGCGGTGGGTAAGGAGATACTGGCGCAAATCACCGATATCCTGCCAGTAGCCCGAATGAACGTAGCCGTATACTGGCAGCCCTTCTTCCAGCAAAAGCGGAAAAAGGTCCTGTGCGAAGAAAAAAGGCTGGTTGGCCGGAATGTAGTGGAAGATTTCCGGTTCCAGTACGTAAATGCCAGCATTCACGGTATCACTGAACAGCTGCGAGGCGGATGGCTTTTCCATGAACTGGCGCACGCGGCTTGTATCATCCAGCAGCGTAATGCCAAACGGCATGGGATTTTTCACTTTCGAAAGGACCAGGGTGGCAATCCCACCTTTTTCCCTGTGGTAGCGGACAACTTCCCCGAAATCCACATCTGTAACCAGATCCCCGGAAACGACGAGAAACGTCCCGCCCAGCTCCTGGCTCAGCATGCGTACCGCCCCAGCAGTGCCAAAATCCTGCTCTCCCACCACATATTCCAGATGAAGGCCGTACTGTTTCCCTTCCTTAAAATAGCTCTTTACCATCTCAGGCCGGTAAAGCAGCAAAAAGTGACAGGTCTGGAACCCCAGACCGGACAGCCGCAACAGCAAATGTTCAAGTAGCGGGCGGTTTGCAAAGGGCAACATAGGTTTGGGTGTGCGCAGGGTAAGTGGTTTCAGCCGCGTACCGTACCCCCCGGAGAGGATTACAACGGGAATGTCAGAAAGCTGTTGTCCTTGCTGCTTCAAATGCATGAACCGAATTAAATGGGCGGTTCGCCGGCTTCCTCAAAGTCAGGAATGACGCGCCGCGATCCCTTGCTCAGATCCGTAAGCGGATACACCTTGCAGTACTTCCCGATGCGCATGCCATCGGGAATTTTTGCCCACTTGCCAATTAAACAGAGGTGCCCGGAACCGGCGGAGGGATCTCCAAGCCGGCAGTTCTTTCCGATTTCAACATTTTTATCGACAATGCAGTAATCCAGCGTAGAGCTTTCTCCCACAACTGTATCATGGAAAATGATGGAGTTTCTTACCACAGCCCCCTTTTCCACCACAACGCCAGGAGAAAGGACGGAGTGAATCACTTTTCCATCAATCCGGCACCCGTGAGAGATGAACGAATTCTCCACCCTGCCTTCCGGACCGATACGCATCGGCGGGCGGTCTCCAATTCTCCCCTCTTCATCAAAATTTGTGGCGACTTTCCATTCCTTCAAATTGATGCCGGATGTTTCGTCGAAGATCTCCATGTTGGATTCCCAGTAAGCCTGAACCGTCCCCACGTCGCGCCAGTATCCATCAAAACGGTAGCCGTAGGCACGGTGTTCCCTCACAAAATGAGGAATCAGATCGTGGCCGAAATCATCTCCTGTCAGTTCTTCCAGCTGCCGGATCAAAAAAGAAGCGGAGAATACATAGATGCCCATCGAGGCCAGATCGCTTTTGGGTACCGCCGGCTTCTCTTCCCAGTCTACAATTCGGCCTGTAGCATCTAGGCTGGCGATTCCAAACTGACTGGCCTCCTCCTGCGGGACACGGATCATCCCAATGGTAACGTCGGCATCGCAATGCCGGTGAAACTGGATCATCTCCATGTAATCCATGCGGTAAATGTGGTCGCCGGACAGCACCAGCACAATCTCCGGGTCCATGCTGCGGATGTAATCCAGATTCTGCCGGACGGCATCCGCGGTTCCCCTGTACCAGTCCGATGACTTCTTTCCGGTACTGGGCGGCAAGATATTGATGCTCCGGGTGCGCCCGTTGAAATCCCAGGGCAGCCCAATGCCAATATGTTCAATCAGTGAAAGCGGCTTGTACTGAGGAAGCACGGCCACATGGGTGAGACCCGAATGCATAACATTGCTGAGAGTAAAATCGATAATCCGGTATATGCCCCCAAATGGCACAGCGGGTTTGGCTCGAAGCATGGAAAGCACGCTCAGGCGTTTTCCAACGCCTCCCGCCAGAATCATCACCAAAACATCTCTCATAATATTCCCGTCTGCCTCAGCTTCTCTGCTGCCTCATGCGTCACACTCTCACCCTCGCCCACCACACAAACCTGTCCGGCATTCGGCGAAAGGTCATCCTCTGTCCCCAGCACAACGCCGTCGGCTACTGTAACATCCACATCCAGAATTACATTGTTCAAAAAAGTGTTCCTACCAACATGTGAATCGAACATGATGATGGAATTAAAAATGCGCGCTCCTTTTTCCACTACCACTCCCGGAGAAAGGATGCTATTGACTACCTCCCCGCGGATTTCACAGCCATGGCATATCATACTATTCACTACTCTGGCACCAGGCCGGTAAACTGCCGGAATCCTTTCCTTGATACCCCGATGGTCAAGATTGGTACGCACCTGCCACTTCTCAAGATCGATCCGGTCTGGCCGGTAAAGTAGATCCATATTGGCGGCCCAGAATTCCGGAATGGTGCGCGTATAGCCCCAGTATCCGGAAAATTTATAACCGAAAATCCTGTATTTGCCGCCTCCTTGCTGCACCATCCGTGCAATCACATCCCGGCCAAATTCCACCGTAGGCTGTTCACGCAGCAGGCCAATTGCATCGTTTACGCAGTGCATCAGAAAGGCGGTGGAAAAGACGTAGATGGTCATGGACGCCCATTCCAGATCCGCCTTTTCGGGTTTTTCGAGATAGCGCAACACCGGTCCACCGGGTTCGCTTCCCGATCCGCCGATTTCGGCTACACCAAAGCGGTAGGATTCCTCTGGCGGCACCCGGACAAACGCGATGGTCAAATCCGCTTTTTTTTCCACATGAAAACGGATGAGAGGCCGGTAGTCCATTTTATAAATATGATCGCCGGAGAGAATCAAAACCAGATCCGGTTGAATGGAGCGGACAAAATCGAGATTCTGGTAAACGGCATCCACTGTCCCGTTGTACCAGTCTGACTCCTTTTCTCCTTTAAAGGGTGGCAGCAGTTTCAACTGGCGGTTTCTGCCGTAGAAATCCCAGGAGCTTCCATCCAGCACATGGTTGATCAGGGGCGAGGACCGGTACTGGGAAAGGACGCCCACGTATCGGATGCCCGAATGCATGAGATTGCTCAGGGGAAAATCGATGATCCGGTACAGGCCTCCGAAGGGCACAGCCGATTTGGGCCGGTAGCGAGTGAGTCCGCCCAGCTCATCAACGCGACCACCCGCAAGGATGAATGCCAAAACTTCTGTCACGTGACTGCTCCGGTTGTCGTTGAGACGTAAACTAATCTACGACCAATTCGGAAGGGTTGCAAGATCATTTTCCAGCCACGGGCGAATAGTCAGGTTGGGATTGGTCCGTCATCGCGGAAGGTGCCGTCGCGGGCGGAGGGATGTACGCACAGCTGACAGTACCATCGCGGACAATAAAATCGGGCGAGCTGGATCATCCCCTGGTGTTCACAGGCGGCCATGCGCTGCCGAAATGTCCTCCGATTGATCCCCAGGCGCCGACTCAATGTTCGGGTAATTTCATTTTCCTGTAACGGCGGCGCGCTCAGGTAAGCAGCCTTACAAAGCGAAGCCAGCTCCAGATCGCCGCACTCCTCTGCGTACAACATTACAAGAGGGAAGATCACATTCACCGCCATTTCGGCTGCTCTTTGCCGACCAATGAGTCGCCGAATGGGCCGGCGGAGCAGATGATCCCCCCGAAAATGAACGTTCCGCTCCCAGAAACCGGTACTGTTTACCATCAGAAGCCGGCACAATTCGCCGAGGATCCTTTGCGGATGGTTTTTCAGATCACGAAATGCATTAAGAAACGGGTCCACAAATCCCCATTGGCCGAAACGGACAAACAGACCCGCCAGGGCAGCGATGCGCAGTGTTGGAAAATTGAGAGGCCGCAGCCGGAAGAACTGCCATTCCCCAGCAGCAAGCGGCGAAACCGGATAGCAGGAGCGGAAATCATCCCAGATTTCTCTCAAAAGCAGCCAGTAGGCGCGGGAGTCTGGCAGCATTTTTTCTTCTTTTTCGAGCATCCCTGCCACCCCAAAGAGAACCGCCTCATACCGTTGCCGCGCTCGTTCCGGCTCCCTCGCAGCGAAGGCAAAGAGCTCCTTGGTGGGAAGCCGGCGGATCAGCAGAACAAAAGGCCGCTGATTTTTTGAATACCCCAGCGCTTCGGCGATCCCAAGCAGGAATAGCTGATTCCACGACAGGGCTCTCCGGAGTTCGGCATAGCGCTCTTTCCGCATTTCCAGCCGCCGAATTCCCCAGTATTGGAGCACTTCCAGAATTTTTGCGGGTTCTTTTCGGGACAAGAGACAGGTGGGCGGCCATCCGTGTTGCGTCCGTTCTCCGCGCACCCGGGAACGTAGCCGGGCAATGCGGTCATCAAAATAGCGGCTAAGAACAATGGTTGGAACAATTCGCCCTTCCGAAGTAACCGCAGGCGAAGGGCGGTTTGCTGCCAGCAGGATGCCGTGCAGAATTACATTGCGGTAACGTGGATCAGCATGGTGACCGTGCGCATACCAATCTTCTTCCCGCAGATGGAGTTCAACATCACCGCGTACAAGCCGGTCTCCAATTCGTAACAGCGCATCTCTGAAATCTGGGCCGGTATCCATATTCCACCGCCCACGGAAAATAACTTCCACACAGCGGCCGTCTGTGGTCCTCAGCCTGTCCAGCAGCAAATGGCCTTCATCCCAGATGTGGTAAAGAAATTCCTCGGAAAGATCATTTGGGATATTCATTTTGGCGGAACCCCCGTGCGCTAAAAATGCCACCCTGCCTCATCAGAACGAATGAACGGAAAATTCCGTCTGTCCGAGAAGTGGTGTATTAAAGCCCCCGTTCCAGGGCCGGCTCACGAGTCCAAACACGGCGAAGACGCCGGATGACTTCAACAAGCAGCGTGAGACCCAGCAAGATCAGTGCTATTCTTTTGGGATGCACCAGCTTGGAACCGAGCATGGCAATCAGATAGAACCTGGGAATGCGCCCTAGAAACGTGGCCAGCGCAAATTTCCATTTTTTGTAACCCTGGCCAATGGCGAGAATGCGCACGGGATCGATGGGTATGGGCACAAGGGAGGCCAGAAAAATGCTGCGAAATGAAAACCGCTCAAACAGAGATGCAAATTTCTGATAGGCGACCCGCTTTTTGATCCGTGCCACCCTCTCCAGTCCGAAAATAACCTCCAGAACGTGGTATTCAAAAAGGGAGGAAAGGGTAGCGGCCACCGCTCCAACCAGAGCAATCAACAGGATTGGATAATCATGAGAGATGTAGATTAGAAAGGGGTAAGCGGGCAATGGAACGAGATCACAGGAAATACTGAGAATAAGAAAGAAAACAACGAGCTCCTGGTATTCACCAGGAATCATTCGCAGGTAGAGGGCCAAACCCACAGAAAACAGAACTGCTGCAATTAGGCTGATGGGCCGCACGTTGACGCGCAGCAGAGCTCGGATAGATTGCGTTTGTGGACGAACTGCCATAAAATTCTCTTTTGCTTACTGACGGCAGCTAATATAACTACCACCTCGTTGAAAATCAATGAAAAATTTCATCTGTGTAACAATTTTTGCACCGGAAAATATTCCCACTCTTTTTGCCGCAGCCGAAAATGTTTTTGGGAAAAAGCCGGAATTGAAATCACTTCCAGGATCACAGCCGTCCCGGCAACCCCTTGAAATAATCGGATCTCACAGGGAGAGAAAATGCGAAAAGCCGACGCAAAAGCATATCCGTGGCCCCGGTATGGGCCACGGATGAAACCTGTCCTACTTTGCTTTTGCTTCCTCCAGCGCTTTTTCCATCATGCGGGCAAAATCGGCCGGCCCCACATAACCCACTTCCCGCAGCTCCTGAATCTCCGAACCATCGGGACGCAGGAAGATAAGGGTGGGCATCCCCGTTACCTGAAATTTTTCCATAAAACGGCGGGTAACCTCATCGGGAGAGGTACAGTCCACCTTTACCATGGTGAAGCGCCGTGAGAGTTCAACGACATATTCGTCCCTGAACGTGGTGGCATCCATTTCCTTGCAGGGCGCACACCAGTCGGCGTAAAAATCAAAGAAAACCGGTTTCCCCTCCGCCGTGAGCTGCTGGATGCTCTCCCCGGCATAATGTTTCCAGTCGATGGCCGAGGGTCTGGAATGAATGGCACGGTTCGCAAGGAACACACCAATTAGGATAATCAGAATGCCAAACACGGCCCGGAAACGCTTAAAGGCTGGCGTATACCCGGGAGCATGATCCAGAAAACCAAGCAGCAGTCCGCCAAAAATGGCCAACGTCCCCATGTAGAATCCCAACTGGTCGTGAATGTGGGAGGCCTGCGGCAGGAAGAAATAGATAGCTACCCCAACTAGCAGTAGCCCGAAGAACTTCTTCACCCAGACCATCCACATACCGGACTGCGGCAGTTTGCTGAGCAGGCTGGAAAACGTGGCCAGAATCAGGTAAGGCAGCCCCAGGCCCAGCCCCATTATGAAAAAGAGGATTGTACCTTTGACCACAATACCCAGCTTGGCTACCAGCCCAACAAGTCCGATAATAATCCCCGCAGCGCAGGGCGCAATGACCACACCGACCGTCAGCCCCATGATGAACGCGCCTACCGTTCCCTCGCGGGCCGTTCCAAATCTGTTCATTATCCACGATGGAACGGTGATTTCAAAAGCGCCAAACATGCTGGCGGCCATGGCCAGAATAATGACGGTAATGCCAATAACAAACCACGGATTCTGGAACAGAAACCCCCACTGTCGCCCGGCCAAACCCGAAATGAGCCCCAACAAAGAGAACACAATAGCGATTCCCAATACATAAAACAGGGCATTGACAAAAGCAGTGGCACGGCTTTCCCCTTCGCGAGACCCAAAATAGCTTACAGTGATAGGTATGACCGGATAGACGCACGGAGTTAAGTTGAGGGCAAGCCCGAAAACAAAAAAAGCGGCAAGGGCATAGATGAACCCTCGTTCAATAATCTCTTTGGCGCGGCGTTCGTCGCGTGTAAACCTCACCTGTTCCCCAGAAGGCATGCCTTTACCCGGTGAGGCTTCGTAGGGCTGAAAACCGGAAAAAATTGCTTCATTGGCCTCTATCCGCGGCGATCCCGCAGGGACTACCTTCACCTGAACCGAAAAAGGCGCGTCCGCCGGCAAAAAGCAATTCTGATCGTTGCAGGCCTGGTAATGAAGTTTACCCGTTAGTTCAAGAAGACCAGGTTGCAGCTGATCGCTGAGTTCCACATCGGCAAAAATCGTAACTTCTCCTTCATAAATCGACAGCGGCGTCTCGGAGAAGGCGAAACTCTTCACCTCCCCTTCCGGATAGTAGACGCGCCCAAAAGAAACACCCTCCACCGGATCAAACGTTACCTCTGTGGGAATGTAGATTTCATCGAGTGGCTCATTCGAATTGATGTGGAAACCGGGCTGAACCTCCACTTTCAGAGCAATCCGGAAAGACGAACCGGGCGGTACCTGGCTGACAGAACTGAACGCTGTTACCTTCACATGCCCCTGCGAATGGCTAACCGGCGGCATACCAAAGAAAAACAGAACTGAAACCAGCACAGCAATCAGCTTCCGCATAAGCTGTTAGTCCTCCCGCTTTTTCGTTCTGGTAACAACAGGACCCAGATCCTTATACCATTCAACCTGCACAATTTTCGCCTCCCGGAAAATCCGACCTTTAACCCGGATCCGGTGACCCAGCAGAGAGGGATTATCACGAATCTCTCTCCCCCTGGGATTCAGAAAAAAAGAATATATTTTCCCGTCTTCGAGTTTAAGGCCGGGCAGATGACCGAATTTTTGGCAACGGGGGGCCGTACCCCGCAATTGTGCCATTTCTTCGCTGATGCAGATCACCACCCCTTCAAACTCCTGCAACGGTTGCGTCCATGCAGCCGTTCCAGGCACGGTTATCATCATAAGAATCGGGATGGATAAATTCAAGAAATATCGCCGCAACTTGCACCCCTCACAATTTCTCCGCCCACAGATTCTCTTCACTGTTCCAGGGAGAACGGACAACATGAACTTCGCGCACATCTTTCAGTTCAATTACATTCGCGCTTTTCAGCACCCAGCCAGAAATCTCCACCCGTTTGTGCCAGATCCCTTTCCGAGCAAGGTGCTCCAGAATTTCGTTGGGAATAAAAAGATAAATGCTTCCATCTTCATCAATAAGAGCAGGCTGGTGCCCATACTCTTTGCAGTAGTTTTTCACATGGTATTTTTGAGCAAGGTAACAGTTCACACAATCCAGCGTTCCCTGCAGATGCTCCACATAAAGAAGCACCCCACGGCCCCGCTGTACAATCGGTACCCGCAGCGGCCGGATAGCCACCCAGACCCCCGCCAGAAGAATCAGCACAGCTGCCAGGGCAAATGCGGGATGCCTTGTCCAGCTCCAGATGGGACGGCGTACACCCGCCCGATGGTTCAGACGCTTTCGCAACCGCTCTTTTAGCGCTAGCGGAGCTTTTTCGGGCCGATACCCCGTCTTCAGCCACGTTTTGGTCAGCTGCTCACCTTCCAGTAAAAGACGGCAGCGGGGGCACTGGTGCAAATGCCGTCGTATCGCATTCTGCTGATGGGCATCCAGTTCCCCATCCACATATGCTGAAAGCAGTTTTTGTACATCCTCACAGTTCATCGCCCGAGACCCAGCTTTTGCACCTCCGATCCTTTTCTTCACAAAAAACAAAACAACAATCTCAAAAGAAAAATTCCAGATTCTGCAAAAGATGTTATTCCGGCCCCGGAGAATCCGAACGACCGCGCAAATAGCCGGATTTTCTGGCATATTCCATCAAAAATTTCTGCAAGATCTTTCTCCCGCGGGAAATTCGCGACATAACCGTTCCAATAGGGACTTGGAGAATTTCGGCAATTTCGCGGTACGAAAATTCTTCCACATCACACAGCAAAACGGCAAGGCGGTATTCCTCTGGCACTGACTCAATGGCCGTGACCACCTCATCGGCAAAAAGGTCGTTCAAACGGTCTTTTCTTCGCACAAGTTCCTGAACCTCTTCCACCTCCGGGTCATTTTCAATGGAAAAGGCGACCTTTTCGAAATCAACCGGAGAAGGCGACCGCATTTTTTTATGATAATTATTGATGAACGTATTGGTCAGAATACGGAAGATCCAGGCTTTGAAATTCGTCCCCTGCTGGAACTGATGAAAATGCTCAAAGGCTTTCAGGAAAGCATCTTGGACCAGATCTTCGGCGTCCTGCGGGTTACGGGTAAGCCGCAAAGCGGTACGGTACAGGGCATCAAGGTGTTCAAAGGCGATGGCCTCGAATTGCCGCCGTTCTTCGGGTGAGCGTTTTGTTCCGGGCATCCAGCTTCTACCGCTCCTCAAAATTCCGCACCGAGGGAAAAATAGGCACGCGGCCGGGAGCTAAATTCCGAAAAGTCGGTCCGCCAGGCCAAATCGTAGCGCAGCAGGAACAGCCCCAGATAAATGCGCATTCCGAAGCCCATACCGGCAATGGGCGTTCCCAGTCTGGGCAACAGAAATCCTGGATCGCCGCTGAAAAATTTAAAATAGCGATCTGTCCGCCACGCAGCTCCCATATCCAGAAACAGTGCTCCGCGGACATTGGAAAGAATAAGCGGCGGAACCCGCATTTCGAAGTACCGGATAAACGGAAAGCGGAACTCGATATTGGTTAGGAAGAAGCGGGTACCGATCTGTTCGTAATAGTCTGCCCCCCGGAGCGGCGTTTCAAAGGAGGAAAAGTAAATATCATCCACGCTGACGCGGATGTTTCCTTTGACCCGGTAGTTGATCCAGTTATCCAGGCCCCCCACAAAGAATTTCTGCGGGTTCTGACCAAAGGAAAACCCTCCGGCCAGCCGAACGACGAAATTGTAATCCCGAGAGATCTTAAAATATCTGCGATAATCGAAACTGGCGGTTTTAAAATCCAGGCTGTACTTGCCGATTTTTGGACTAATAACGAAAGAGGCCATCGCCCTTTCGCCATTCACGGGCCCGGTGAACCCCCAGAGCGAGGTGTCCTTCACGTACTGAATACCACCTACCAGGACCTGTCGCCTGTAGATATCCCACTGCACGTAAAGATTTTTCCGGTTAATACCCAGGTAAGTGAGGCTCAGATCAATCCGGCGGTACCGGTCAAACGGTCGGGAAATATAGCCGCTAAAACCGTAATTCCTGTCCCGTAAAATGGTCTGAAATCCGCTGGGGTAGGTGGCAAGAAAATAGTAGGTGAAATGGAACACACCGATACCAAAATCTGTCCGTTTGGGCAGGTAATAATACGCTACCTGATAGTCGCTGTTGCGCAGGTCGTAAAAGAGATTGGTGTAAATGTAGATGCGGTGATTTCCAAGCACATCAGAAAGAGCAATGACCGTGGACCCCTGCACGCCGAAAAATTGGCTATAACCAGCGTTTCCGTAAATGATATCCGGGCTGATGGTTACTTTGTAGTCATTCACGATATACTCCCCGGACGGAAGTTTGAAAACGGACGAATCCGGGAAGATTTCTTCCAGCTTTTTCCTGGGCGGCCGCAGGTCTCCCGCGCGGAACCGCCGGTCGAAAACAAAATTGCGGAAATCTACATTCTGCGTACGCCCCGGTTTTGCCGCCTTTTTTTCCCGCAATTTACGGTATGTGGCAAAGATGGAAGCGATTTTCCCCTGCTTCAATTTGCGGATAAAGTTGGTATCCTCCAATTTGATGGTTCCGGGTTTGATTTCATCCGGATTTTTGATCATGTAAATATCGTAGCCCCCCTGAAAGAATGCCGTGAACACAAGATTGTTTTTCACCCAGTGTGGCTGAAATGCCCCGGTCAGGATGTTGGTGATAGGATAATTCTCCTGCGTTTCCAGATTGTACACGAACAGGTTGAAAATGCCATTTTTATCGGCCGAATACACCAGGCGTTTCCCATCGGGAGCCCAGGAGGGGTCCCGTTCCTTATAAGGCGTACGGGTAATCCGGCGAATCTCTCCCGTTTCCACATCCAGCAGGTAAAGATCGTGATTGCGGAAGTTCTCATGCTGGATTTTCACATTTTCCCGTTCTTCTGGCCGGATTTTGTTTCCCCTGTCGCTCACAAAAGCAATCCAGCGACCGTCTGGAGACCAGCTGGGCTGCAGATCGCTGAAAATGTCTTTTGTCATATTGCGGTATCGGTTCGTTTTGAGGTTAAAAATGTAGATATCACTGCGGCCGTTTTTGACGGCCATGAAAGCGATCTTTTCTCCATCTGGCGACCAGGTTGGAGAGTAAAGCCCATCAAATTCAAAATCGTATGTTACCTCGATCTCACGCCGTTTCACATCCACAATGTGCAGTACGTCATAAGGGCCTTTTTTCGCCGCAAATGCGATTTTCTTGCCATCCGGCGACCAAGTAATACCGGGACGGAGCCAGTGCAATTCCTCCAGATCCATGGTGCGCTGGCCCTTCACCAGCCGGGAAAGGATCTTCCCGTCGATGGCGCTCATCAGGTAAATGTCAAAATAATCCGAACGGTCAGACAGAAAGGCAATTTTGTCGCCCCGCGGTGAGATGGCCGGACTGTTGTTCACAAAATTCTTGGACTTGACGTGGTCCGTCAGCTTTTTGGCGAAATCTTCTGGCTCTAGCCGGTTGGCGATGTCGGGCCAGTACTCCTTTTTCACATACTTATGCCAGCGCTTGCTCAGCTCTTTAATACCTATGCCAATGGACTGTTTAAGCCCCCGTTCCACGCTTTTGCTTAGCTTGATCTTGCCGAAAATTTCCCCGATTTTTTCCGGCCCGTATTTTTCGGCCAGATAGTAAAAGATGTTCTGGCCCCCTTTGTAATTCAAAAAGCCGTACATCATCTGGATAGGTGGCAGATAGCCGTTCAGAGCAGCATCGCGCATGAACATATCGCTCTCGGTATCCCAGCGCAAACTGGCATACTCGGCAAATCCTTCCATCATCCAAAGCGGTAACTGAAGACGCATCATTCCGGTAATAATGGACTGAACCCCGGCTCCATATAGCATCTGCATGGTAATGGCATGGGCCAGCTCATGGTGAAGCACGTGGCGTAGCTGCTCGTAATCCCCTTCAAATGGGATCACCACCCGGTTTTTAAAGAATTCGGTAAATCCGCCTACCGATTCCTGTGGTTCGGATAGATCAATATTGTTTTCCTCAAAATCATTGTGGCCATTAAACACCACAATGGTGATCCGGTCTACCAGTTCATAGCGGAGATCTCCTTTAAGCTGCACATAGCTGCTTTCGGCCCAGTCCGCCACAAACTCAGCAATTTTGCGGCCACCGTCGTGAAAATAAACGTTGAAATGTTTGGACTGCAGATATTGCCAGTGGTAATCCTTGTACTGCACTTTATTTTTGCCAAAATATTGGCTCTGGGCGGAAGATGCGATGATCAGGGCAAAGAAAGGAAGAAACAAAAAACGGCGCATATTTAAAACTCCCATCTATGATTCGTTTCGATTCCTTACCTTTCCATTAAAAATTCGGATAATTGCTTCAGAAACTCCACCATCTCCCTACCGCCGACAGGCCTCCCGGAACTACAGATTCGATTCATCCTTCCAGCGGATAATCCTCCATTTGCCACTGGCAGGATCTTTACGCAGCCGGAAAACCGCCAGACCGGTTATGCGGATGTCCTCATCCTGAGAGATCATGGTCAAATTAAAACTCTTCGTAATATCGCTCGTATTCCCTTGAACGGAGCGATAAATTGTAGAGTTCCAAATTAGATCAATCACATCGAAATTTCGGAAAAGCCGGGCTGTGGTGCGCAGGTCCACATCTCGTCCCCATGAAACAAACTGCCCGGATGTTCCAAGATTAGGATCAAAGTAAACAAAAACAAAGGAACTATCCAATAATTCACTGTAGAGCAGAGAATCCTTAAAAATGTAAGCATAACGGAAATTTTTAAGAGCATCTTCTGGTGTGAGCTGCTGAGTCCATACCAGATCGGACGGATGGCCGGTTTTCCGGAGCTTTGGAGCAAACGGATTCAGACAGTTCCATCCAGCGATGAGAATGGTCAATCCCAGCCCAAAGCCCATTGCTATTTTGTCCAATCTGCTCATTCCTTCTTCCATTTCATTCTTTCAGCGGCCATTCCGAAAAGCGGTAAATCCAGGCATCCGGAAAGCCTTCTTCACGCAGAAGGTCGCGGATAACTTCGGCATCGGCATGTGTGCCATAGAATCCCACCACCACACGCCATAATCCATCTGAAAAATGAAGACTAAACTTCCATTGCGGGTGCCCTTCCCGCACCTGCTGCAAGAAATTGCGGGCATTCTGCTCGTAGCGGAACGATCCCACCTGCACTGCGTAGGTCCGGATGGTATCCTGTGGCGGAAGTGCCTCCTCTTTCGGGGGCGGTGGAACCCGCTTTTCAGCCGCAGAAAGCTGTTTCAAATCCCGGCGGAACGGTTCTCCTTCCAGAAAATCCACCGGTTGTTTGAAAAGCCATTCGGAATATTTCAACCCTTTCTGAAATTGCTGATCATTCGCAGTGGAACGTTTGCCGAGAACCGGAATGGCCGCACAGCCGAGGGAAAACCCCATAATCAACAAAAGCCCGGCAGATACCAGCCCCCGGAATTTATCCATGGCACCAACCTTTCAGTAGATTTTTTTAATCTGCGATCCGCGGAAATAATGCTGCAATATCTGATCATAGCGGTATCCCTTCTTGGCCATCCCCATGGCTCCCCACTGGCACATCCCCACGCCATGTCCGTTTCCGGCGCCCATTATCAGAACACCCGTAGGCCGGTCCTTCGGGCCATAAGGGAGCAACTTGAACAGCGTACTCCGCAACGGCGATCCGTCGAAACGCCGGATTGCCCAGCGGATACTCTGGCCGTTTAATATCAACGGTTTTTCGACGTTCTCAAACAATAAAGCCAATTTTCGTACCCGTCCAGAGGGAGAGCGTTCCAGCACCACAGCATTTTGCAGATCCCCTTCGGGAACCTGAAACCGATCCGTTTCACGGGCATAACGCAGAAGCATATTTTTCAGTTCGCGGAATGAATATGATTCCACCCAGCGGTAATGAGGCGACTTGACGCAGAAATCTTCCCCGCCAAACGTATCGGCAATTCCGCGCAAATACGGTCTGGCTCCTCCCCCAAAAACTCGCTCTACATTCTCGGTCCGGCCCCCGCAGGTGGAATGGTAATAAGGCAGAAAAGGTTTTCCTCGATACGTCAATACTTCTCCGACGGTCTCTTCCACTGCACGGTCGGCACGGCCGTATCGACGCCCCAGCCCAAGATATACCTGGTCTCTCTCGCTGGCGTACAGGGCCGGGAGGCCCGATCTCTTTTCCCGCATGCGCATGTAGGCATAAGTTCTGGCAGCCACCGCCTGCGCTTTGAGGGCTTCAAATGCGTCCTTGTCAACACGCCCCATTTCTGCGGCCACAACCCCTTTCACATATGTTTCCAGGTCAAGCAAGTTGTAAAGAACGAGCTTATTACCCCGCCGGTGCAATTCAAAACCACCCACGTAACGATGGCCTTTAAGTTCGATTCCCTTCTTCTCCCGCCTGAGGCGGAACACCACCGGCGGTTTTAAGACAACTCTTCGGTTCCCGTGACGGACCCGGATGGTACCCGGACGCCGTCCTGGTTCGAAAAACACTTCACTACCTGACTTCAGCGGAACAACGGCCCCG
>Ga0209426_1001280_pt1 | contig 16382 bp, 19 predicted proteins | sample Deesub1362B_J571_FD_187697 | JGI IMG/M metagenome (GOLD analysis project Ga0209426, IMG submission 187697) | Deep oceanic, basalt-hosted subsurface ecosystem from Juan de Fuca Ridge flank, Pacific Ocean, CORK Borehole 1362B_J2.571 (SPAdes)... ...
CCCATCAGGTGGTCGGCAAACCAGAGAGAGCTGTATCCCTTCTCTTCTAATCTTTTGGCAGTCTTTCTGGCTTCTTCGATTGGCGGGAATGTTGGGGCAACTGTTCCGAATTGCATATATTCACCTCGCTTAAGTTAAAGCAGTAGTAGTTACAATCTCAAATTTATAAAAATTCACTCATCTGTTTGAAATCGGTTCCACTTCCCTGCAGTTCTCTCACGGCCTCAATAGCCTCTTTCTCCTCTCCAAACCTTCCATATATCTTCACCTTTGCAATCTGGTTCAGCTTCCCGCAAACGCATTTCCGGGATTTCACGTCACTTCTGGCATAGAGATATCTCCCGCACCTTCTGCACCTGAAAACGATATACATAGCTGATCCCTTTCACCAGAATGCATCCAGCGTCCTCTGCTGGGAAGTACCCTTTATCTGAGCTTCGCTGTATCCGAACCTTTCCAGAATTCGCATAACCGACGGAATTACCTGATTATCGATGTAATAGCTTGTGTCAATTTTGTACTTGTTTCCATCCACATCCGTGATAATTTCTCCATCAAAACTCTCTATCAGGTCAACCGGGAATGCTCTATCTCCTATGTTTCCTGCTCCTTTCGTCACAACAAAACCCACTTTGGAGCCGATCGTGTAAACTATGCCTTTCTTTGCAGCCTTCATTGCCGCCTTGACATGTGCCTGCACACTCTCATACCTGTCAGGCCTCCTGGTCAGTCCCTTGTAAATCACATAGTCCTCAAGTGGAACCTTTCCAGCCTTCATCTCATCTATGATCTCCTTTACGTAGTCTGCTGCTTTCTCCGGGTTTTTATCCTTCAGGATAATTTCTATTACTGCCCTCTGCACCTTCTTGGCAAGCTCGCACCAGTCTCCTCTTCTGACCTCAAGCCCCTTCACAACAAGCCTGCCGTCGGATGTCAATCCAGCATATCTCTTCTTTTCAACAAAGAATATGGCGGAGTAAAGCTCATCAACCTCAATCTGAACAGGCAGCTCATGAGATAAGCTTTCAATAAGCATTTCTACCTCTTTCTCAAGCTCTTCAAGCCCGATTCCGGCTCTTTTTACAAAGATTGAGTCTGTATCGCCATAAAGCACTTCAAAGCCCATCTGTTCCGCAATTCTCGCAGAGGTTTTTATGAAATGCCTACCCCAAGCTGTTGTGGCTTCTGCACACTCCCTGCAGTACCATCTGGCCAGATTCCAACCGGTGTAACCGTAAAAAGAGTTGGTAAGGACCTTGAGGGTAGTCTGTTTTATGTCCAGAAGCTTGTATTCACTGCTTTCATAATTCATTTTTTTCATCTCTTTCTTAATCTCCTTCCTCCGATCTATCAGCATATTCAGAATCCTTTTGAAGAACCCGTCAGGCTCTCTCCTGAATTTATGCCCAACTTCAGGCGCCACGTTGCAGTCGTCGCATGTGCCGAATACCAGTGTATCGGGGCTGATGTTGTAGGCGATCATGATGGATGGGTACATTGACGCGAAGTCTAGGCAGACGACGTTCTCGTGTAGACCTCTGGCTGGTTCGAGAACAAATGCCCCCTCATAACTCTCCTCAACCTCTCTTGGATTTGGTGCAAGCTCATTGAGGCGATGAGCTTCACTCAGCAAAAGCCAGTCCACCTGCTTTCCCCTGCCACTCCTTGTAACATCATCTAAGGGTATCCGTATCATCCTTGAGAGCTCGTAGTACATTGGCAGCAGCTCTTCAGCTATGAAATAGGTATTGAGAACGTCCTGTCTGGAATAGCGAAGCACTGCCTCTCTGTCTCCAGCACTCCACCTCCTGTATATGTCCCTCGCCTCTATATCTGCAATCTCAACCTTAGTTCCTAGAAACTCAGCTACGTTCTCCAGAGTTTTCACCTTCACGTCCAGCGTTCTCATGGCTATATCGTAGAGGTCAATGCTGAGCCTTCCTGCAATCCTGGGCCTCCCGCCTCGAATGGATAGGTCGGTGCCATCTCTTCCCACTGACAGCTTGATTCCCAGTTTCTCGGCTCTTTTCTTTATGTAGGGCCAGTCAAAGGCATCACTGTTATAACCCACTATTATATCCGGGTCAAAATCCTTAATCAGCTTCAAAAATCTGAGAATTATCTCTCTCTCGTTATCTCCATTTATTATCTCCTCAAAATCCCCGCATTTGACACCGATAACTATGATCGGATCTTTTTCGGGGTCTGGCATGCCTATGCTGGATAACATCTCGCAATCGAAGCCTATCATAGTGAGCTGAGGGAAGTCGGCTCTCTTCTCTCTTCTAACTTCCTTCGCCTCAACGTACCTCAAACCCCTCTCATTTCTGACTTCTCCTTCAACAACAATCCCATCCATGCATGCCAGATCTCTGTCAATCAGATAGCGGTATGCAAAGGGGATATCTGCTTCAAAAATGGGTGTAAGGCTCTTTACAACCTCTCTCAGCTTTGGAACATCTTGCGGGTGTCTGGCGTAGATCTTGAAAACCTCAACTTCCTTTCCCAGAAGCTTTCTGGTGGTTTCTTCCACCCTGACGGGCTGGATAATCTCCTTCTTTGTAGATACTCTTATCCCCACAATATCCTGAATTCTCAGGTCGTTCTTCAAAGCGTAAAAGTAAGGCTGAAAAGAGCGGTCATAAACAATGAATATTCCCTCTTCATCCTTACACCATAGTCTTACAATGGCTTTCCCATCCTCGGTAACATAATCGGCATCAAGAAGCCATCCTTTCAACTCTTTCATCCCATTCATCTCATTTATCATCCTGAAATGATTGGCTGACTTCAATTAAACAGTTTCGGATGGTAAAGAAGAGAACAGAACGGATAGAAAAACCAGAGTTATTGCCAGCATGGTCTGCTTATCTATTCTCTCCCCCAGCCACACCTTGCTTATCGCTGCCCCAATCACAGGAGAGGTTGCAACTATTGGTGAGGTCCTCCATGATCCAATCATGCTCACGGCCTGAACGAAGCTGAAGATTCCCACAACAGAAATTGCTCCGCCAAACAATCCGGCATATATGACGGCATCTCTATCAAGATTGAGCCTCGGCCCCACTATGGCTGCTAAGATTGCAGCATTCAGAGCCATCCTGAGAGTAGCTACAGTGATAACTGAAAGTCTCGCCGTCAGAAAGTCCAGCATTATTATGCTTACAGCCCATGAAAGGGCAGCAAGCAATGCAAGGTGAAAACCTGAAGTACCTCCCAAGCCCTCCTTCGGAATTACATAGACTGCAAGCACCGTCATCACTGCCGCAAGGAGGGTGAAGAGATTTAGAGGGATTGAATAGACTACTGTGGTGAGAAGGACAACATAAACGGGATACGTTGAGGCGAGGGGCAGAGCTACGCTGACAGCAGTGCGTTTTAGAGAGGCGAAGTAGAGGAGGTCCCCTACGAAGAAAGAAAAAAGAGTTGAGAGTACGAGGACTGCCAGGGTTATGAAATCGATGCTAAATACTTCATAAGGTGTCTCTAGAAGCAGAATTGGAGCAAAGAAGATGGATGCGAATAGAGACCGGACAAAGTTCCCGTTGAATGTGTCAGTGCTCAGCAACCCCTTCTTGAATACCGAACCTGCAACAGCCCATGATACTGCTGAGAGTATGGCGAAGAATACTCCTGCATTCATTTACATCCTCTATTTTACTCCTAACTCACCCAACTACACTCTACACCCTCAAAAATAATGGCTCCACCGCTTGTCCCAGTATTCCTTGAGCACTTCCAGAGCCACCAGCTTTTCGCCGCTGAGAAACATCAGGCTAGCTCCACCACCAGTAGAGACGTGGCTCATCTTCCTGTCAATACCAATCATCCTTGCGGCAGTTGAAATATGCCCCCCTCCTACAACGCTGTAACCCGCTTTAGATACAGCCTTGAGCACTTCAAATGTTCCCAGAGCAAACCTGTCATCTTCAAAAACGCCTGCAGGACCGTTGATGACTGCTATATCATATTCTGGAATCTCGCTTTTCAACATTTCAATTGTCTCTACACCTATATCCATAATCCTTCCTTTCCCGTCCAGATGGTCTAGAGATACATTTTCCCTATTCCCATCCACTTCAACGCCCAGATCAATTGGAAGCACAATTTTATCTCCGTATTTATTCAGGATTTTCCTCATTTCGTCGTCACTCAAACTGCCCTTGTTCTCTTCCACAATTTTCTTGTTCTCCTCACCAATCTCATACCCTTTGAGCATGAAGAAGTAAGTGGCAACCACTCCTGTAAGCACGACTTTATCCGCAATTCCATTCACCAGAACGTTCCTGAGAACCTTAACAGAGTCATCTATCTTTGCTCCTCCCAGGATGAAAACTTTTCTTCCAGGGCTTTTTAGAGCTTTGGTTAAAGCTAAAACCTCCTTTTCCACAAGTCTACCCGCCACCGATGGTATAACGGGTGGAAAGCCTACAAGACTGGCATGGGCTCTATGAGAGGCTGAAAATGCATCGTTGATATATACGGCGAAATGGGGGTAAAGCTTCCTGACAATAAAACTGCTGGAATGCTCTTCGGGACTTCTCTTCAACTGTTCCTCCGCATAGAAACGTATATTTTCGAGAAGTATAACATCGCCCATTCTTGCATTCTTTATCCTTTCGACGGCTCTAGTAGAGAAAACTTCGTCAATATACTCAACTTCCCTGCCAAGAAGTCTCGATAGAACCCTAGCGTGGTTTTCTAGTGTTGTAAAATCTTTTTTACCTGGACGGCTCTGGTGAGCTAGTATCACGAGCTTGCAATCCTCAAGCTCCTTTAACGTTGGGACATGGCTTTCGAAACGCGTGGTGTCGAGAATTGTGGAATCCAAAATTGGGGAATTTATATCAATCCTGAGAAGCACAGACTTTCCATGTGGATTGACATCATCTAGAGTCGGAAGCCCCTCAATCATTGATTAATACTATGCAGAGCGATTAAAAACTTTTTGATAAGTTATTTTATATCTTTGTTATTAATTTTTTTAGCTGATAAGAAAGTAAAGTGGCATCTCAAAGGCTTTCGACAGTATAAAATACCAAAATTATTTGATTTTAAGAAGCATATATGTATGTTGAAAATTAAATTAAAGGAGCCGTTTACTCCTTCTTTGCGAGTATAATTTCTATCGCGGAGACATTCACCTCTCCCTGCTCGCTCTCAACCTTCTCGGTTGAGATCTTGATGTCTTTCACGTCAACATCCGGCAAAAAGCGCTTTCTGACGATCTCTGCAACATCTACTGCTCTGCTGATTGCCTTTCCTCTCGCCTTAACAGCAACTTCGGTCGCTCCACCATTGAACTGCGTCAACACAGCCAGCACATAGTTCATTACAGGCTTGTTTCCCACAAACACTGAGTTCTCAGCCATCTTCTTCTACCCCCTTTGCTTGGTTTTTTATCCCTTCCAAATACTGATGCTATATTAATTTTTCCTTAATCATCAGCTCAGCATTCAGTATACTTGCCCCTGCTGCACCTCTAATAGTATTGTGTCCAAGTACTATGTACTTGATTCTTCCAGCGCCATCCTTTCTGATTCTGCCCACCACGATGCTCATTCCTCCTCCTTCATCCCTGTCGAGTCTTGGTTGCGGCCTATCTGGCTCATCTCTGACCACTATAACTTTTTCGGGCGATGTAGGGAGATCCAAGGGGTGAAGAGACTCAAAGGCTTCTTTCACATCCTCTACACTCACATTTCTGTCGAAGCTGGCCCAGACTGCTTCAGTATGACCATCAACCACGTCCACTCTGTGGCAGGAAGCGGATACTCTGATGTCTGCCATCTGAATTGAATCTTCATCGAGTTTCCCCAGGAGCTTTAAGGGTTCGGTCTCAACTTTATCCTCCTCGCCCTTTATGAAAGGTATCACGTTATCTGCTATTGCGAGAGATGGAACTCCAGGATAGCCTGCTCCACTCAAAGCCTGCATTGATGCAACTGTAACTTCTTTCAGGCCTAAATCCATCAGAGGCTTGAGACTCAGGGTGAGGACTATTGTTGTGCAGTTGGGATTTGTCACTATAAAACCGTCCCATCCTCTCTTCTTTTTCTGCACTTCTACAAGCTGAAGGTGCTCTGCATTTACTTCAGGGATAACGAGGGGAACATCTGGTTCCATTCTGAAGGCTGAGGCATTGCTTGCTACTACAAATCCTGCTTTGGCAAATTCTGCTTCAACTTCTTTGGCCACATCGGATGGCAGGGCAGAGAAAACAATGTCAGCATCAACCTGTTTTGGTTCCATAGCGACCATTTCCATATCCTTCACAGAATCGGGAACTTGAGATGAGACCAGCCAGTCAACTTCTTGGCCATAGGGTTTGCCAACTCTTCGCTCAGACGCTGCCAGAGCTGAAATTTCAAACCAAGGATGGTCTTGAAGGAGCTGGATGAATTTCTGACCGACCATTCCTGTGGCTCCCAGAACTGCCACTTTGTACTTCATGAAGCGGCAAAAGCAAGGAGAGTATAAAAATGTTTTAGAATGGTTCCGCAAGGTAGATGGCAGCAGACACGATTGAAAGTATGGCTAGATAAATGAAAACACCGGTAAAGTCAAAGAATTGAAGTATGAGGCCTGCAAACCCATTTCCGGCTATTGTGGAAATCCCAAACACGAAATGATACGCACCTATGCCGAATCCCTGGGAAGTTGACATCTCCGAGGCAAGAGCTCTTTGCAGTGCATCACTTAAAGCCATAAAAAGACCGAAAAGGAGGAAAGCTACAATGATTGCTGGCAAGGCATCGGAAAGCATGAGAAAAGCTGAGATTGTTAGGCCAGCGTAACCAGCAGCCAGAACTTTGGTCTTTCCTATCCTATCACCAAGCTTCCCGGCAGGATATGCCAAGGTGGCATATATGATGTTGTAGGCAAGATACAGGAGGAGGGCAAGCATTATTCCATAGCCAGAGGCTTTGAGAATGAAGAACATGTAGCTTATATTGGCCATTCCAAAGATAACCGTGAAAACAAGGAATTTTCGCATTCTGAAACTGAGAGTGAGCTTTTTTACAGCTCTTCCAGTTTCCACAACAAAGAGAAGAGGGACTACAGAAAGGAATCCGATGACGGCTGCAACAAGTATGATCTGCCTGAATTGGAGCCCAAAATAAGTCATGGTTATTGCCAGAATTGTTCCCGCAATCGCTCCAGCGGTATCCATGGCTCTGTGCAATCCGAAAGCTCTACCCCTTTTCTCAACAGCCTCGCCTATCAGAGCATCTCTAGGAGCAGTTCGTATTCCCTTACCGGTTCTGTCAAGGGCTGTGAATATTGTGGCATCCACAGCTCCTGAGGAATAGGATAGGCCAAGCTTTGATGCTTGTGAGATCAGGTAACCAGCAAAAACTAGAGGTTTTCTTCTGCCTGATATGTCTGAAATCGCCCCCGAAAGAGCTTTGACGACGTTCGAGAAACCTTCTATTATCCCTCCTATGAGCCCAATTCCCACTGATGATATAGCTAGAGATTTAAGGAAGAAAGGGAGCACGGGAAGAATTATTTCGCTGCTCAAATCGTTCAGGAAGCTGACGACTCCAAGCAGCTTGACATTTCTCCAGCCACCCCGTTTTTCCATATTTTGCTCCTCAGAGAAGGAGTAAAAAGGTTTTTCTGAGAAACGATCTGGTTAATTGGCAACAGCAATATCATCTGCCCCCCATGGATAAGGTTTATAAACTCATGGAGGATGTTGTATGATACCTACTACGCTACTACGGGCCGGTAGCTCAGTCTGGAAGAGCGCCGCCTTGGCATGGCGGAGGCCTGGGGTTCAAATCCCCACCGGTCCATTTATTTTGCTGGTCTTCATTCATTTATCCAAGTGCTGGTAATAGGTCCCAAAGAATCCCATATCTTTGGATGTCTAGTCCGCTGTGTCGTGGGCCGTGTAATCCTAAAGCTAAGGTGAGACGGGATGCCTCAGCTGTACACACCTTTTATCCAGTATATAAAACGCCGGGGCTGGGCGCTTAACCTAAAGGTTTAAATCCCTTACGTAGATCATATTATAATATGCCAACACTGGACTGGCAGCGCAGAACGGAAAGACTGCTGAAACGCATTTCTGAAAGCGAAGTCATATCTGATAACAACAAGAGGCTGTTGAGGAATTTCTGCCGTGAACTCAAGGTTAAGGACTACTCTCCTGCAAGAACGAGCAAGCTACTCAATCACATGGTGAGGATATGTGAAGCGTTACCGGATATCGACCTTGAAAGGGCAAGCAGGGAAGACATAATGAGAATAGTCGAGTGGGTGCAGGATCAGGACTTCTCAGCCGAAACAAAAAAGGACTACAGAATAGCTTTGAGGGTTTTCTACAAGTGGCTGGACTGCGGGAGTGTTAAAGCGAGAGAGGTGCCAGAAAGGGTGAAGGATCTCAGCACCACAGTGAAAAGGAGTGAACAAAGGCTGCCGGATGAGCTTCTGACGGAGGATGATGTTAAGAGCATGATAAGGCACGCAACCAATCCCAGGACGAGGTGCCTGATAGCAATGCTCTGGGAAACGGGAGGGAGGATGGGGGAGATAATAGATCTGAAGGTGAAGGACATAAAGCCCTGGAGGTACGGTTATCAGGTTGTGCTGAACGGAAAAACTGGAAGCAGGAGGGTGCCTCTGATACTGTCAGAGCCCTACATCAACGAGTGGCTGGACATGCATCCCATGAAGGATTCTGAGGGCTGGCCCGGTGTATGGCTGTGGGTTGATGTGAAGCTGCAGAACCACAATGGAAGGAAGAAGAGGGCTGGAGACAGGGCTGACTATCATGCCCTTGTAAGGGACATTCAGAGGGCTGCGAGGAGGGCTGGAATAAAGAAGCCTGTCAATCCCCACAATTTCAGGCATTCAAGGGCCACTTTCATGGCGAACCACTTCACAGAGGCGCAGATGAACCAGTGGTTCGGCTGGGTTCCCGGCAGCAGGATGCCTGCCAGATATGTGCACCTTTCGGGCAGGGACATAGACAAGGCATATGCAATCTTACATGGGATTGAGAGCGTTGAGGAGCAGAGACCGAAGTTCATACCCAAAAAATGCTCAAGGTGCGATCTGGAGAAGATAGCTCCCGACAGCAAGTTCTGCCCCAGGTGCGGAGCGCCGCTGGATGCGGAGACGCTGGTTGAGATAGAAGAAGCTGAAAGGAGAGTTGTTGATGCGCTGGCAAAGCTGAAAGATGTTGATATAATGAAGTTTCTGGAGTTTGCTGCAGCAGTTAGCGATCTGATGGGCCGGGACCCGTATGTGGCTAAAAAACTGGAGGAGGTTGTTTCACGGTGACGATGCTGCTGAACTGCCTCTCTTGAATCGTCTCAGCCACCTGATAGCATCTGAAAAGGTGTGCAGCGTGTAGAGTGCCGAAAGAAACATCTCAATCATCCCGTATCTGCTACTGTGGTGCTCCGTTCTTTCCCAGTCTTCAAGAAGGCTCTTCGGGAGCTCCATGTCCAGCTGGGAGATAACCAGGTCCACAACTTTATAATCAACTCTGAAAATCCCTTTAACCCATTTACCAAGCATGTTCAGCGTACTCCTGATGTCATCCTTACTGTATATTGTTTCGTCCAGTATGACGAACATGGAGAGTATGTTGAAAATCTCCTCCCTCGCGGAAAACTCTCTGTCATCTATAAGATTGAGTATCATGACCTCCCTGAAAAGCGGGCTTATTTTCAGAAGAGCCTCGATTTCATCATCTGTCAATCTCCTGCCCAGTTCCCTTTGAACAAGCCAGAGCATTTGCTCCTTTGTCAGTACCACCAGCTCATCGGTGAGCCTGTAGCGCTTTATTCTGAGATCTCCGATGTACGGGACTTCTTCAATGAGGTTCATTAATTTCAATTTCTGGATCTCCCTGCTCAGCACTCGTTTATCCCAGCATAGTTCCTTCTGAATGTCTTTGAAAGCCCTGTAGCCCATCAAGATGGTCTTTAAAACTTCTTTACCTTTTTCTGAGATATCTTGCTTCGGAACCATCGTTATAAAGTATTCTTCAGAGTTATATTTAAGTTTTATCTTCGAGAAAGATATATATACTGAAGCAACGTACTATAATATTTACAGAACTGCTGCCGGAATAATTCCGGGGAAAATTGTCTACATGTTTATGATTGTCTGCTGACAATCGCAATTTTTTGACAATATAAAAATGTATTATTCTAAAGTGATCATACATTACACTGGGGATCGTTATGGTGCTCCCAGAGACAAGGAAGTTCGTAGAAGAGAACAGGGAGCTGCTTGAGAAGCTTGTGAAGCACGGCTCCCCATCGATCCGCCCCATAGCCCTGGCGTTCCTGCTGGCGGTGGATATGGAAGAGGTGAGGAAAAATGAGGGGGAGGAGCAGGACTAGAATCTCGCAGGGTTCGAAGATCTTCCCACACCTCCTATATTTAAATAGGAGGATCGACACGCTCCTGAAACCAGAGATATATATTTTGCGCAAAGCCTTTATAAATCGAAGGATTAGCACACGGTTGCGTGCGTCAATTCCCCAACTTATAAATTATTTGCGAAGAGTATTTAAATGGGAAGCGTTGATGATCCTCCTATTTATATACTTGACATCAGCATTGCTATCCTCCAGTTTAAATACTCCCGAAATGTTCATCCTGAAAGCCTCAGGAGCACTTCTATCCTCCAGTTTAAATACTGATGGTGGCAGGAAGAAGAGGGGCGTCATACTCGCCAGGGTCAGCACCGATAAACAGGCGAAGGAGGGCTACTCCCTCGACCACCAGCTGGAGACTCTGAGGAAGCTGGCTGGGGAGGAGAATATCGAGATCGTCCAGGAGTTCGTTGAGGAGGGGGAGCGGGGGCACGACCCATCGAGAGATGCGATACATGAGATACTCGAGCTGGCAAGGCGTGGAGAGATAGACTATCTCCTGGTGGTGGATATCGACAGGGTCTGGAGGAGCAAGCTGGATGGGATTGCCTACTTCATCCTGCTGTACAATTTAGGCGTCAAGGTTAAGACGCCAAAACAGACGTACGAGCTGGAAGACCTGCCAAGTCTCCTGCTTCTGGTTATTGACAACCATCGCGCCGAGGAGGAGAGGAAGAAGATTGGAGAGAGGACACTGGCAGGAAGATTGCAGAAGTTCAAGGAGAAGAAGTGGGTCAAGGGACAGATAGATTTCGGATATGTGAGGGATGGCGAGTGGGTGAAGAGGGATGAGAGATACGAGGCTGTTATCAGGGACGTATTCGAGCTCTATCTGAAATGGAGGTGTTACAGGACTGTCGAAAGGATATTAAAGAGAAAATACGGGATAGAGCTCCCTCCAAGCAAAATAAAGAAGATCCTGACAAATCCTATCTATGCCGGCAGGCCAGAGTACGGAGGAGTGGCAGTTGAAGATCCAAGCCTGGCAATTGTTGATGAGGAGACGTTTTCACGGGTTCTGAAGCTGATTGGCGGAAGCAAAAAGAAGAAGGGAGAGCATCATAAAAAGAGCCTGGAACTGGCAAGCATGCTGGTGGAAGTTCTTGGCTACTCAGCAACAGCTAAGATGATACCTGAGCTCAGGTACTGCTGTCCCCAGTGCAATGTGGCCCTGATGAACAATGGAACTGAAAGAGTGAGTGACAGAATAATTCCGCTTTTCAGGTGTCCGGTATGTGGAAAGCCATACAGGGACCCGATGTACAGGCACAGGTATGAATACAGGAACGCAGTATTCTTCGTCTGTATCTGCGGAGAGGTGGAGAATTACGAGTGTGAAGAGTTGAAGAACGGCTGGTACAGGTACACCTGCAGGAAGTGCGGCCTGTCATACCTGACAACCGAGCCTCCAAATAAATACGTGAGGTACATCAGGCACCAGCAGAGAAGGAAGGGTATCCTTAAGGATGAGGCGTTCATAATAAGGGAGGGAGGTCAGAAAACTCTGGAGGAGTTCCAGCAGTGGTGTGAGGAATCGGAAAAGGAAGAAGGGAATTCTGGGGGAAACGGCGATCATAAGGAGGTCAAAAGGCAGGGAGTGCTGGAAGATTGAATTCAGGTCAGCCTTACATCAGCCTCACATCCGCAACCTCATCTTCCTCCTCAAGCTCATTCAGATATGCAAAGTACTCCTGGAATATCCTGTCTATCAGTCCCTTCTTCCTCTCCTCCGGCATGCTTTCTCTCCTGCCTTCACCATTCCTGAACCTGAGCCTGATCTTCCTGGCCTTCTGGAAAAGCTCGTCCTCGATTATCCTGTATTCCTCAACGTAATCGTCCACTCCGGCAACCCTGAACCTGCCGATGTAGATCTCGTTGTCCAGTATCTTTTTGATGGTTGGGGCCGTCCACTCTTTTCCGTCCTTGGTCCTTATTCCCTCTTTGTTGAGCAGGAATGCGATGTGGGGCATTGATCTGGTTTCGATGTAGAGCTCGAATATTTTCCTGACGAGCTTCGCCTCCTCCTCATCGATTTCTAACTTTCCATCTTCTCTCCTTCTGTATCCTAAAGGCGGTCTTTTGTTCGGCCACCTGTGCTGCATGGCAAGAGCATACATCCCCATTCTCGTCCTCTCCTTTATCAGCTCTCTCTCGAGCTCAGCAGCAGAGGCCAGATTCCTGAAGTTGAACCTGCCCACAGGCGTCGTTGTATCTATCTGTTCTGTAACGCTGTGCAGCGCTACACCATACTCCCTGAGCTCCTTCTCAACATTTATTGCATCTATCAGGCTCCTGCACAGCCTGTCAAGGCGCCAGAAAACTATGACGTCAAACTTTCCCTGTTTTGCTTTCTCCATCATCTTCCTGAACATGGGCCTGTCTGTGCTTTCAGCTGTCATGATGTCTCTGAAGATGTACCTGACCTTCCACCCCATGAGCTTGCATCTCTCCCTGCAGATCCTCACCTGCTCGTCCAGGCTATAGTTGTTCATCTGCTTCGGTGAGGAGACCCTTGCATATATTGCTGCGATTACCTGCTCAGAGTTCTCTTTGTAGAGTTCCTGAACGTCCTTCCTTATTTTATCGATTTTGTCGGCCATCATGGTCAGGCAGCTTCAGCAGCCTGACAAAATCTGGTGTTAAGCTCCTTTGAGATCTCAGCAGCTATTTTGTCCACAATTACATCTATGTTGTTCAGGATGCTTGGAAGGGATTTCAGTGGGTTTCCATTGGCCTTGACTTTTCTTCTGAACTCGCATTCTGCTCCGCAGTACCTGCACTCGGAGCCGGGAATCTTTTTGTTGAGCTGCCTGAGAATGTCCTTCTCCTTCAAATGCGTTATTAGCTCCTCCACAATAACTTCAGCCAGCTCGATGTCCACTACGAAGACATCGCCAGTCTTCAGCTCAGCTACAAGGGTCTTCTTTTTTGTCTGGAGGGTGTATATTGCAGGCTGAACGAACTTGATATTTCCAGTTTTAACCTCGATGAAGAGGATAATGTCGTCATTGTTGTTTTTCAAAGCAATCCTGTTTCCTGCTGCACCATCCACCCTTCCAAACTCCAGCGGGAGCTCGCTTACGATAGAGACTTCGTTCAGCCTCATCTGGAGCTTTACCAGTATCCTCGACTTGGCAATCTCGTGGATAAGTCTGTAAGCGGATGTTAGCTCTCTGCTATCCTGCTCGTAGAAGGGACACGCCGTTAGGAGCTGTTCGTCAAGCTGGCTAGGTCGATATGTTTCGAGGGCTTCCTTCAATTTGGGTTCAGAGCACTCCACCATACTTCTCACCTATCTATGGTACTATAGTAACACCAATTATTTAAATTTTGTGGTGCTATAGTGACACAACCGCAGCGTATTTATTTGGAACAATATAACAAACCAACATGGCAAAAATTACCATTGAAATCGATGATGAAGAGTTGCTTACCAAGAAAGAAGCAAAAATAGGTGATGATGGTCGTGTTTTCATTGGAAGAGGATATGCTGGTCAAGAAGTAGTAATTTACGTTCTTAAAAAGAAGAGAAATTGAATTGGTTTTTAAAACAGTATTTCCTAATCTCATCAATCTAAAATCTTGAGTAACGATTAAGATCGAAAGGAGATGTCTAACATAAAAATCTTAAATAACACCACTCAGATCGATTCGGAGTAGTTGGGATGGGTGTGGAAGCGATGCCAGCAGAAGTCCGATAAATACGGAGAATATCCTGAATCCCAGTGCAAGCGGGTGAAGGCTGACGGGCTCCACCATTATATCAATTATTCTGGAATACCTGATTAGCGTAACCAGCAGGTACAGAATGGCCACCATTAACACCGTTGACGCGAAGGCCACAGCCATCCAGGGCAGACTAAGCTTCTCCAGCACGAGATACAGGACGGCGAAGTAAAAGAGGATGTCCACGAAGTCCTTGGACAGCGCAGGCCTGAAACCATTCTTAAGCAGAGTATAGATCATAGCAGCGTTAATGGATGTTAAAACGCCCCACAGTCCAACCGCCCCCGCATCCATCAGAAATCGAGCAAAATCGCTGGGTTCTAAAGCCAGGAAGATCCCAACCATCTACTGAAAAAGCATGATGAAGGAGATTAGAAGGCCGTAGATTATGGTTTCTTTGACATTCCTGCTTACGAATTGCCTCACACTCTTTCTGTTGGGCTGGAGGTAAATGCTCAGGTTGAGGATGGAAATTGAAATCAGTATGATGCCAAGTAAAGCTAACACATCAAATATGTGCATAACGGCTCAATTGTATGATCCATATAAAATTTTCTACCTCACAACTAGCTCCTGTACCTCATGAGTATTTCGTCAGATTCTCGACCAGTCCTTTCCAGCTTAAGTCATCTTAGATGAGTCCAATTTCATTATACACAATTTAGCCATAAAACTTCATTCAACCTCATTCGCTGGAAATCTTGTGTAGAATGGACTCATGTCCTTCATCAGCTCAATCATTTTCAAAAGCCAGTAGCTGCGGGGCAGCATTGCCTCCTTCCACCTCCTGACCAGCCCCGCATCCTGCTGATCCTTCTTCCATTTCTCTATGGATTCCGGTATCTCCCTTTCAACCAGCTCTCTGAGCAGCAAAAATTCAACGCCTCTCTCGCTCAGCTCCCTTCTCAGATCTGTAGGACGTCCGCAAAAGGTTGCGATGTAGATTTTTCTGTAATCCACCTCCAAGGCTTTGGAAAACCTGCTTCTGACATAATTAACGACGGCTTTCACCCTGTCCTCATCAAATTTCTGCGTTACTCTCTCAACGTTCCTCTGAAAGCTTTCTGCCAGGCTCCCGATCTCTACGTGCTTGATGATCAGCTTGTTCCCATCGACTCTGACGGCTATTATGTCCGCCTCCTTTCTGCCTCCGCCCTCACCTGTGGTTAGCGGGACGTTGACCTCCACAAAGTACCCATGGAGGGAGAGCCACTCACACACAAGCTCCTCCTCCCACTCGGAGGCGAACATGTACACCACTCCCCTTCCGATCAAGAAGTGTAGGATTATAGGCATACAAGTATATATCCCTAATTGTAACTCTGGGAATATCAATCAAAAATTTTGTCCCACCTGTCTTTATACTTCTCCGGATTCCTGTGAAGGTCGATTTCCACATCGAGCTTTCTTATGCCTGTCATGTATTCTTCGTAGTTCTCGTAGCTCCTGCAAAGAACTAGCAGGCACGGATTTGTGCCAGGATGGTCTGCTAGCTCCTTCCTTTCCTTCTCGACAACCTCCATAAGCTCGTCACGCGTAAAAACGTAAAATTCAGGTTCGATGCCATCGAAGGCAACGAACACGCACACGTCGAACTTGCCACCTCTTATCTGCTTTCCCTTTCCGAAGGAAGCAAAAGTTACTGTGATACCATCTTCTATCCTGAATGCACCGGACTTAACCTCCACCCTCTTATCGATTTCTGGAACGTAAATGTCGGCGCTTTTGAAGCCTTCACATCTTTCACCCAATACCTGCACTTCGTAGCCCCTAGATGCCATCTCCTTTGCAACCAGAAACTCGGCGTATCTGGACCTCAACACCCTATCTTCTACATCTTTACTGCTGAGTGTTTCCATAACAGCCTTCAAATTGTTAACAATGGATTTCAAACTCTCTAAATCCATTTCAACCACCATTGTACACTTTTTACTGTAGATTTGGTAATGAAAATCAAAGCATTTTTGGTTCAACAGTCAAAAATAATACTCAATCAGTGGTCCTATATACTCCTTGAGCTTATTTAATCATGTCGACAATAATTTTTTCTTCCTCAACCTATACTTTCGCTTCTGCCTCTTCATCCAGCTATCCAAGCCTTGCCAATTCATTTGGGATGCGTACGACTCCTCCCTTTCTGACCTCATAGCACATTCCTTTGACACTTCCCCTATCACGATCCTGCCATCTGGGTCAACTTGTATTCCCACATTTAAGACGCCCCCATATTGTATAACAAAGATATTTTGAGCG
>Ga0209426_1001281_pt1 | contig 16375 bp, 18 predicted proteins | sample Deesub1362B_J571_FD_187697 | JGI IMG/M metagenome (GOLD analysis project Ga0209426, IMG submission 187697) | Deep oceanic, basalt-hosted subsurface ecosystem from Juan de Fuca Ridge flank, Pacific Ocean, CORK Borehole 1362B_J2.571 (SPAdes)... ...
CGGTATCCGTTGGTGGACGGGCAGGGGAACTTCGGCTCCATCGACGGGGACAGCCCGGCGGCGATGCGGTACACCGAGGCCAGACTGGCCCCCATCGCCGTTGAGATGCTGACCGACATCCAGAAAGACACGGTGGACTTCGCCCCCAATTTCGACGACACGCTGCAGGAGCCTACCGTCCTCCCCGCCGCCATCCCCAACCTCCTAGTCAACGGAGCCTCCGGCATTGCGGTGGGGATGGCGACCTCCATCCCGCCCCACAACCTGGGGGAGGTCTGCGACGGCCTGGTCCACCTCCTCGACAACTGGAAGCGGCTGGACGACGTCACCGTCGAGGAGTTGATGCAGTACATCCAGGGGCCGGATTTCCCCACCGGCGGGGTGGTGTACCGTCGGCGGGGGGAGGAGGACGCGCTCGCCCAGGCCTACGGCACCGGTCGGGGCCGCATCACCGTCCGGGCCCGGGTCCACGTCGAGGAGATGAGCCGTTCCCGCCACCGGCTGGTGGTCACCGAACTCCCCTACCAGGTGAACAAGAGCAACCTCATCGAGCGGATCGCTAGCCTGGTCCGGGAGGGCCGTGTCGAGGGGATCACCGACGTGCGGGACGAATCCGACCGGCGGGGGATGCGGCTGGTGATCGAACTGAGCCGGACGGCGGAGCCGGAGGCGGTGCTGGCGGCTCTGTTCCGTCTGACCCCGCTGGAGACCACCTTCAGTCTCATCTTCCTCGCCCTGGTCGACGGCGAGCCCCGCCTCTTGACCCTGAAGCGGGCGCTGCTGGTCTACCTGGAACACCGACAGGAGATCGTCACCCGGCGCAGCCGGTACGATCTGGAACGGGCCAAGGAACGGGCGCACATCCTGGAGGGGCTGCTGGTGGCCCTCGACCATCTGGACGAGGTGATCGAGATCATCCGCCGCTCCCGCTCCGCCGAGACGGCGCACAAGAACCTCCGCCGTCGCTTCAAACTGACCGCGGCCCAGGCGACGGCGATCCTGGATATGCCCCTCAAGCGGTTGGCCGCCCTGGAGCGGCGCAAGATCGAGGAGGAGTACAAGGAGAAGAAGCGGCTGATCCGCTATCTGACCTCCCTCCTCAAGAGCCCGGCCAAGATCCGGGGGGTGATCCGGGAGGAGTTGCTGGCGGTCAAGGAGAAGTACGCCGACCCTCGCCGTACCCAGATCATCGGCGCGGCGGCGGCGGCGGTGACGGGGGAATCGCTGGTGCCGGACCTGCCGGTCTGGGTGGTGGTGACCCGCAAGGGGCGCGTGGCCTATCAGGCGGACGAGGGGCAGCCGCCGCGGGTTCCCTCGCGGGTGAAGGAGCCGCCGCTGGCGGTGTTGGGGGCCTCGACGTGCCACCTTCTCTACCTCTTCACCGCCGACGGCCAGGCAGCCGCCTACCCGGTACACCAGTTGCCGAAGGGGGTGGCCTGGGCGGGAACGGGGGCCCACTGGGCGGACCTGACCCCCCTGACCCGCCGCCAGGAGGTCGTCGCGGCCCTGATCCTCCCGCCGTCTGCCGAGGGGTACCTGTTCCTGGCCACGGAGGGCGGGACCGTGAAGCGGGTGTCGGTGGAGGACCTGCCGGGGGTCAGCGCCGACCCCTTCCCGGTGATCGGCGTGGGGAAGGAGGACCGGTTGGTGCGGGTGGCGTGGACGAGGGGAAACGACGAGGTCGTCCTGACCACCCGGGCCGGACGGGCCATCCGCTTCCGGGAAGAGGAGGTACGGCCGATGGGCCTCCCCGCCGGAGGGGTGAAGGGCGTCCGGCTGGGCGAAGAGGGGGACCGCGTGGTAGGGTTGGACGTGGTCCGCCCCCGCGCTGGTCTGCTGGTGGTCTCGGAGGATGGACGGTCCAAACGGACCCCCCTGAGCGAGTATCCCACCCAAGGTCGGTCCGGACAGGGGGTGGTCACCGCCCGCTTCACCGCGCCTGGCGTGGGGTTGGCTGGCGCTGTGGTGGTCCACGCGGGCGACCCGGTCGTGCTGGTCACGGAGAAGGGGGCCGCCAAGACCATCCGCGCCCGGTCCGTGCCCCAGATGGGCCGCCCGACCCGCGGGAAGGACGTCATCGCCCTGCGGAAGGGGGACCGCGTGAGCGATGTGTTCCGTCCGGTCCCAGCACAGACTGACTAGGAGAGGAAGTGTAAGATGCAAGGTGCAGGATGCAGGCTGCGGGGCGCAAAGGGGTGTCTATGCTGCGTCCAGCCACCTGGCGCTTTTGAAGGGGGTTTCCCGCAGGTTCCCTCCGGCGCACCCGACGCGTCGTAACGAGTGCTCTGGCTGGTCGCCTGTGCCGCCAGGCCGTGCATTAACCTGCGGGGGCTGGCAAACTGTCAGGGACTGGATGCCGCGTTTTTCCTTTGGAAGTTTCTTGCTTCCTGTCTCTTGTCTCTTTAACACCATTCTATGATCGGGAGACGAAACGATGCCGTACCGTGACACCTGGGCAACCTGTGAGAAGTGTGGCAAGCAGTTTATCTTCACCGTGGAGGAGCAGCGGCGGCTGGACAACCTGGGCTTCGAGGTCACGGTGCCGTCGCTGTGTCCGGATTGTATGCGCGCCGAGGAGATGAGCCCCGGCCCACACGAGGGAGTGGTCAAGTGGTACGATCCGGATAAGGGGTACGGGTTCATCATCCAGCGCAGCGGGAACGAGATCTTCTTCCACCGGTCGGGGATCGGCGTGACCGGTCCCGACCGGCTGCGGATCAAGGATGGGGCGAAGGTGTCCTACCGGATCGAGCCCAGCGGCAAAGGGCCGCAGGCTGTGGACGTGGTCCCTTTGGATGAGGCGTAAGGAGGGGCGAGATGAGACTGGCGGGAAAGCGGATCGCCGTTCTGGCGGAGAACAACTATCAGGATCTGGAACTGTGGTATCCTCTTCTCCGCCTCCGCGAGGAGGGGGCGGAGGTGAAGGTGGTCGGCACCGGCAGCGCCGACACCTACACGAGCAAACACGGGTACCCCGTGCCGGTGGACGTTTCCGCTGATGAGGTCTCGGCCGACGACTTCGACGGCGTGGTCGTCCCGGGCGGCTATGCCCCGGACCTGTTGAGGCGTTATCCGGCGGTGCTGGACCTGGTCCGTACGCTTTTCGAGCAGGGCAAGGTGGTCGCTGCCATCTGCCACGCCGGTTGGGTTCTGGTCTCGGCCGGGATCCTCAAGGGCCGTCGGGTCACCAGTTTCTTCGCCATCAAGGACGACCTGGTCAACGCCGGGGCGGAGTGGGTGGACCAGGAGGTGGTGCGGGACGGCAACCTGATCACCTCTCGGGTGCCCTCTGACCTTCCGGCCTTCTGTCGGACCATCATCGCTGCACTGGAGGAGGGATAGGTCCTTTCAGGGGGCGAACGGCATCGGTATGGAAAGGGTGGGCGAGCGAACCGACCAACCTCGGGCCCTGGTCGCCGACGACGACCCGGCGATGGTCGAACTCATCCGCGAGATCCTGGAGTTCGGCGGTTGGGACGTCCTGGTCGTCGGGTCCGGCCAGGCGGCTTTGGACACCCTGCGTCGAGAGCACGAGGCGGGGCGTCCGGTGGACGTCCTTCTGCTGGACATCATGATGCCGGATATGGACGGCTACGATGTGATGGCTGAGGTCAAGAACGATCCCGTCTTGGCCAACACCTCGATCCTGGTGACTACGGCGTTGACCTCTGTCTCAGACAAGACGTTGGGCCTGGGGATGGGGGCGGACGACTACCTGACCAAGCCATTCGACCCCCGGGAACTGCTGGCCCGGGTCGAGGCCATCATGCGCATCCGGCGCACCGAGAAGGCGCTCCGCCAGCGGAATCGGGAGTTGGCCGCCCTCAACGAGATCAGCCGGGCCGTCACTTCCAGCCTGGATCTGGACGAGGTGCTGGTCGCCACGATGCAGGGGATCCGCGAGATCCTCCACGTGGAGGCGGGGTCGCTGGTGCTGGTGGATGAGGAGACCGACGAGTTGGTCTTCTACAAGACCCTCAGCCCAGAGCAGGGGTGGATCACTGGGAGAACCTTCCGACAGGGGGAGGGGATCGTCGGCCAGGTGATCGCGACTGGACAGCCCTACCTGGTCAACGACGTGAAGGACGATCCTCACTTTTTCCCTCGGGTGGATGGAGGAGCCGGTTTCGCCGTCCGGGCTGTCCTCTGCGTCCCCCTCATCGTCCGCGACCGGGTGATCGGCGCGATCGAGGTGATCAACAAGACGGATGGGCCGTTCACCGAGGCGGATATGGACCTCTTGCAGACGATGGCGGCCTCGGTGGCGGTGGCGGTGGAGAACGCCAGGCTGTACGCCGAACTGGCCGATTTCGCCAGCGAACTGGAGCGCTCCCAGGCCCAGTTGATCCAGGCGGAGAAGATGGCTGCCATCGGTCGACTGGCCGCCTCCCTCGCCCACGAGGTCAATAACCCCCTCCAGGCGATCCACAACAGCCTTCACCTCTGCACCAACCCGGCGTTGCCCGAGGAGCGTCGGCAGGAGTACCTGGCGATGGCTCAGAAGGAGGTCCGGCGGCTCATCGAGATCGTCCGTCGGATGCTCGACTTCTACCGTCCGTCCGCCGGTGAGCAGGTGCCGGTGGACGTGAACGAGGTGGTGCAGGACGCCCTGGCTATCGCTGGCAAGCGGCTCCAGCAGGGCAACGTTCGCCTCCATACCCGGTTGGCGGCGGACCTCCCTCCCGTCCCCGGCGTGCCCGACCAGTTGACCCAGGTTTTCCTCAACATCGTTATCAACGCCGTCGAGGCGATGCCGGAAGGGGGGGACCTGCACGTGGGCACGCTTCTTAGTGAGGACGAGGAATGGGTCCTCGCCGCCTTTCGGGACACCGGTCCGGGCCTCGCGGCAGAGCAGATCGCCCACATCTTCGAACCGTTCTATACCACCAAGCCGAACGGGACCGGCCTGGGGTTGGCAATCAGTTACGGGATCATCGAGCGACACGGTGGCACGATCGAGGTGTCCAGCCAGCCAGGGCAGGGGACGACCTTCATCGTGCGGTTGCCGGTTCATCCACCGATGGTAAGGACGTAGGAGCCAGGACGATGGAACCAGAAACACCGCCTCGCATTCTGGTCGTAGACGATGAAGCCGTGGCGCGGATCTCCCTGGCCGAAGTGCTTCGGCTGGAGGGGTATGAGGTACAGACGGCGGCCAGCGGGGAGGAGGCGCTGGAGTTGGTGGACAGCCAGCCTTTCGACCTGATGATCGTCGACCTGAAGATGCCGGGGATGGACGGGATCCAATTGACGGAGGCGGTCCAGAGCCGCACCCCCGACACGGTCATCATCCTCCTCACCGCCTTCGCTACCCTGGAGACGGCCATCGAGGCGGTCCGCCGGGGCGCGCACGACTATCTTCTCAAGCCCTGCCCCATTCCCCAGGTCCTGGAGAGCGTGCGCAAAGGGCTGGACAAGAGTCGGCAGGAGCGCAGGCGGCGGGAATTGGTCGCCCGGCTGGAGCAGACGGTGTCCGAACTGGTCGCCACGGAGCAAGGGGCTCCTCCGGCGAACGGCACCCCCCGGACCCGAGGGACGTTGCGGGTGCAGGATGTGGAGTTGGATCGGGAACGGTACACGGTGACCGTCGGGGGACGGCCGGTGGATCTCACGCCCACGGAGTTTCGGTTGCTGGCCTGCCTGATGGAGAACGCAGGCCAGGTATGCACCCCCCAGGAGCTGGTGCGGCGTGCCCAGGGGTATGAGACCGACCCTTGGGGCGCGCGGGCCATCGTCCGTGTCCACGTGCGTCGACTGCGCCAGAAACTGGAGCCTGACCCCTCCCATCCTCGCTACGTGGTCAATGTGCGGGGGGTGGGTTACCTGTTCCCCACCACTCCTCCCAAAGAGGGAGGCTGATCTCCCCTCGTAACCGAACCGTAACCGCCCCGCAACCCCTCCCGCGGGGATTCTGTGGTACCCTAGAGGGCGACGGGCTTTTCCCGAACACACCTTTATGCCCGCGGGGTGGGGAAGCGGATGACGAGCGCTGGACCGAATCCTGAGAACGATGCACGGATCCCCTCGAAGGTTGCCGAGGGGGTCCAACGGGTGTTGGCCGCACTCCGCAGGAGCACGACCGCCCAGGGTGTGCTGTTGGTGGACGGAGAGGGCCAGGTGGTGGCCGAGGCAGGGAGGGGGCCGGAGGAGCGGCTTGGAGAGGTGCTCCCCGTGCTGTCCGACGAGGTCGGGGTGACCCAACGGCTGGAAGAGGGATGGGCGGGGGAGCCGGTGATCAGCCTCCACTACTACGAAGGGAGCAGCGGGCAGATCTACGCGGCCGCCGGGGGCGATTTCCCCTATCTTCTCGTGGTCCTCACCAAGCGCCACGGGTTACCCCCTTCCGGGGTGACATGGCTGTTCGTCCGGCGGGCGTTGCAGGAACTTCGGGCGTTGCTGCGATCATCGCGGATGGAGCCGGAGATCGGGGAGGTGCTGGGAGTGGTCGAGGCCGAGCGACGGCAGGGTTAGGCGAAAGGAGGTGGAGATCCGATGGCAGCCCAATCGTTCGGGCAGACGGGCGACCTCCACGTGTGGTTGGCCCGGAGCCGGAATAAGGTGGAGCGACCGGTGGAACAGGAGGGGCGAGTGCGAAAACTGCGCCGCTCGTTGCGGCAGTTGCTCTGGGGGCGACGCCAGCGCCGGGAGCGGGAGGAGGTCTCGGGCAGGAAGCCGTAGCCACCGATTGGGATCAGGTCGACAGGCCCTCTGCGGGTTGGCGATCCGCGGGGGGCTTTTTTGTGTCTGCTGAGTCTGTAACAGTTTTGTAGGTCTAACGCCCCCGGCGGCTGAAAGCCGCGGCTGCGGGTGGCGAGGCCGCCCTTCGGCTGCTCTTACCTCTTGGACGAGGGAAGCCCGACGAAGTCCGGGCTTTGCTCATGTAGTCCGCGATTTGAGTCGCCAGGCACCTGCCAAGTCGTTACAGATTCCCGGGGTTGATGCGAGAGTTGACCAAAACCCTTTCCTTATGTATTCTTGAGGTGGATGAAGAAGAAGCGGCTGGATCGGTTGTTGGTCGAGCGGGGGCTGGCGGAGAGCCGAGCGCGGGCCCAACGGCTGATTATGGCCGGGGAGGTGCGGGTGGCGGGGGAAGTGGTGGATAAGCCGGGGCGGCAGGTGCCGGTGGACGCTCCGGTCGAGGTGGTGGCCCGGCCCCGTTTCGTCAGCCGTGGGGGGGAGAAACTGGAGGCCGCGCTGGACCGGTTCGGTTTGGACGTCCGAGGGTGGGTAGTGGCCGATGTGGGGGCCTCCACTGGCGGCTTTACCGACTGCCTCCTCCAGCGGGGAGCGGCCCGCGTGTATGCCATCGACGTGGGGTACGGACAACTGGCCTGGCGGCTCCGTAACGACCCCCGAGTGGTGGTGATGGAGCGGACCAACGCCCGCTACTTGGAGCGGCTGCCGGAGCCGGTGGACCTGGTCACGATCGACGTCTCCTTCATCTCGCTGGGGTTGATCTTCCCCCGGGCGGTGGGCTGGCTGAAGCCAGGGGGGCAGGTGGTGGCGTTGATCAAGCCTCAGTTCGAAGCGGGCCGTCGAGAGGTGGGGAAGGGTGGGGTGGTGCGCGATCCGGCGATCCACCGGGCGGTGCTGGAACGGGTGTTGACCATCGCAGCCGACCTGGGATTGGGGCTGCGGGGGTTGATGCCCTCTCCCCTCCTGGGCCCCGCGGGCAACGTGGAGTTCCTGGCCTGGTGGGGGCTCGGGATGGAGGGGGAGCCGTTGGAGGCTGTGGTCGAAACGTGTATGGGGGAGTTGAGGGCGGGGGACGAGCGATGTTCGGCGTAGATCCGGAGACGCTGGAGGACCTGCAGGCGATCTCCCTCTTCGCCGATCTGTCGGACGCGGCGCTGGCCTGTCTGGCCCAGACGGCCGTCCGCCGGACCTTCGCGGCGGGTGAGATCATCATCGTAGAGGGGGATCCCTGCCGGGCGGCCTACTTCATCGCCGAAGGGCAGGTACGGGTCTTCCGCACCTCGCCTGGCGGCCGGGAGCAGGTGCTCACCCGGTTGGGGCCTGGGCAGGCCTTCAACACTGTCCCGCCCTTCCTTGCTCAAGGCCGGAACCACGCCACCGTCCAGGCGATCACCCGGGTGGTGCTCTACGCTGTCCCTGCTGAGGACCTCCGCCGGTTGGTGCTGGAGTGCCCGGAACTGGCCCTTTCCCTCCTGCACGACTTCGCCAGACGGCTCGACCATCTCACCGATCTGGTGGAGAGCCTCTCCCTGCAGACGGTGCGAGGGCGGCTGGCCCGCTTCCTGCTGGAGCACGCCGAGGCGGGGCAGGTCACCCGGCGGTGGACCCAGGAGGAGATCGCGGCGCATCTGGGTACAGTGCGGGATATGGTCGGGCGGACCCTGCGGGCCTTTGCGGAGGCCGGGCTGATCCGCCTGGATCGTCAACGGATCGTGTTGCTCGACCGGAAGGGGCTGGAGGAGGAGGCAGGGCGGTAAGGTCTGGCGGGATCGCCGTCTTGTAGATCGTAATGTCCCCAGCGGCTTGAGTTGCCACGCACCTGCTGAACAGTCGCAGATTCTATGCGACTTTTGTCGTAGACAGACGACCGTCCTGGGTGGTATCCTAGATCCAGGACGGTCATTTTTATGAGCGAGTGGGTGTTGCCGGAGATCAATCTCGATATGTGTGATCGGTGTGGGGCCTGTGTCGAGCAGTGCCCCGCGGGCGCGGTGGAGATGGGGCCGGAGGGGCCCTTCATCGCCCGGCCCGAGGACTGTACCTATTGTGCCCAGTGTGATGCCATCTGCCCCCGCGGCGCGATCACCGTCACCTACGAGATCATCTGGGGTACGTAGTAAGGCCATACGATCGGCGAACGGGTAGAAGTGCGACCGGAGGGTGACGGGATCTGTAGGTCCCGAAAGGCGGGAGGACAGGATGATGAGCGGCAAACCTTTGAAGGTCACCATCAAGGAACGGGACGAGTGTATCGGTTGCGGGGCGTGCTGGGGGATATGTCCGGAGTTCTTCGAGGAGAACCTGGAGGACGGACTCAGCCAGATATTGGCGGCGTACCGGTTCGAGGGCGACATCGCCGAGGGGCGGGCGCCCGAGACGCTGGAGGAGTGCGTGAGAGAAGCGGAGGAGATGTGTCCCGTGGGGATCATCCACGTGGAGGAGGACCCGTAGGCGCGTAACCTGCGGGAGGTTGGCAAACCGAAACGAACCAGGGGGAGTGTGTAGATGCCCATCCGACAGATCGTGCGTATCGACGAGGAACTGTGCAACGGTTGCGGGGCGTGTGTGACGCCGTGCGTCGAGGGGGCCATCGTGCTGGTGGACGGCAAGGCCCGCGTGGTGGATGAATCCCTGTGCGACGGCGCGGGCTTCTGCCTGCCCGTCTGCCCCACCGGCGCGCTGACGGTCGAGGTGCGGGAGGCTCCCGCTTTCGACGAGGAAAAGGCCGAGGAGCGGGCCCGCGAGCGAGGTGTCGTTTACATCACTCAGCGCTGCTTCCGCTGTGAGGCGGGGGAGGACGCCGTCCCTTTGATACCCATCCGGTATCAGGGTCAGAGCCTATGGGTCTGTACCCGGTGTTTGCCGGTGCTGATCCACGGATGAGGGGTGTCTATGGTGGAGGTGTATCTTTACGGGAAACTTCGGCGGTACGCCCCCGATCCCCGTCCGGACCGTGAGAGCGTGGTGCGGCTGGAGGTGCGGCCGGGGGATACGGTGGAGACGGTGCTGGAGCGGCTGGGGATCCGGCCAGAAGAGGTTGCCCATCTCTTCCTCAATGGGGCCCTGCTGTCCACCTGTAACTCGATGGCGCCGTGGCTCCGGTATCAGGCAGCGCGCGGGGAGGTGCCGGCCTGCGAGCCGGCGTGGGATACGCCGGTGAGCGACGGCGATCGGTTGGGGATCTTCGGCCGGGATATGGCCCTGTTGGTGGTCTGAGACAAAGGGACAGGCGACTGGTGTACGACGACTTCAGCGCCGATTACGACCGGTTTGTGGACTGGGAGGGCCGTCTGGCGGCGGAACTCCCCTTCATCGAACGCGTCGTTGGACGGGTTGGCGGTCGATCGGTGCTGGACGCCGCTTGCGGGACCGGGATGCACGCCATCGCCCTCGCCCAGCGGGGGTACGAGGTGGTGGGGACCGACGCCAGCGAGGGGATGATCGAGCGGGCGCGGGCCAACGCGGCGGCGGTCGGTGTGAAGGTGCGGTTCGAGGTGGCGGGGTTTGGGGAACTCGCGCGGCGGTTCGTCGCCCCGGGGAGGCGAGGAGGCGGGGAAGCGGGGGCCTTTGATGCCGTTCTCTGTCTGGGTAACTCCCTCCCCCACGTCCTGACGCCGGAGGCCCTGCACGCCACCCTGGTCGACTTCGCCGCCTGCCTCCGGCCAGGGGGCGTCCTTCTCATCCAGAACCTGAACTACGACCGGATCCTCTCCCGGCGGGAGCGGTGGATGGATCCCCAGGCCCGCCGCGAGGGGGATCGGGAGTGGCTCTTCCTGCGGTTCTACGACTTCGATCCCGACGGTCTGTTGACCTTCAACGTGGTGCGCCTTCGCCGCTCCGGAGGCCCGTGGGAGCAGCAGGTGATGTCCACTCGGATCTGGCCGCAGCGGCAGGCGGAACTGGTCGATGCGCTCCGGGCGGCCGGGTTCACCGAGATCACCTGCTGGGGGGATATGCAGGGCATGCCGTTTGATCCCGAGGGAAGTCCGAACCTGGTGGTAGGGGGACACAAATGAAAGAGTCGGCATCGGGCGGCAGGCGTTCCAAGAAGCAGGTTCTGATCCTGGGAGCCGGTTTCGCAGGGCTGTACACCGCGCTTCATTTGGACAAGTTGCTGGGGAAGGATTCCCCCGCGGAGATCACGCTGGTGGATCGGAACCACTTCCACCTGTTCACCCCTTTGCTGCACGAGGTGGCCAGCGGCGTGCTCCACCCCGGTCTGGTGATGACCCCGATCCGGCGCATGTTGCGCCGGAGTCGGATCCGCTTCCTGCGCGCCCGGGTGGATGGGATCGACCTGAACCGCCGTCAGGTCCAGATGTGCTGTGTCGTGAAACCTTATGACATCCTGGTCATCGCCTTGGGCTCAGTGACCAACTTCTACGGACTGGAGTCCATGCGCAAGCGGGCGCTGGAGGTCAAGACGGTCAGCGATGCCGAGCGGTTGCGGTGCCACGTCATCAACCGGTTTGAAGCTGCGACCCGTGAGCGCGACGCCGAGCGTCGCCGTAAACTGCTCACCTTCACCGTCGTCGGCGGCGGTTGCACCGGTGTGGAGGTGGTCACCGAACTGCGGGAGTTCCTGCTCCATCTGCGGGCGGAGCAGTACGACCTCATCCCCGTGGAGGAAGTACGGACGATTCTGGTGGAACTTCAGGATCGGGTCTTGCCCCAGATGGACCGCACCCTGTCCCAGGCGGCGTTGGAGCGGATGGAGGAGTTGGGGATCGAGGTGCTGCTCAACACCGGGGTGCGTGACTGGACGGAGGAGGGGCTGATCTTCACCGACGGTCGGCCGCCCCTTTCGACGGATACCGTCGTCTGGAGCGCCGGGGTACGGGCCCATCCCGTGGTCGCAGCGCTGCCGCTGGAGAAGGACCCCAGCGGACGGATCGTGGTGGACGCGCACCTGCGGGTGCCCACGATGCCCAACGTGTACGTCCTGGGGGACGCCGCTCACGCGGAGCACCCCCAGACCGGCAAGGTCTATCCGCCCACGGCGCAGGTCGCTTACCGGCAGGCCCCCGTCGCTGCGGCCAACATCGCTGCTGACCTCCTGGGTGGCCCTCTCCACGTGTTCGATTTCACCTACATCGGCGACCTGGTCTCTCTGGGGCGGCTGTCCGGTGTGGCCGATCCCTTCGGCACCCGGCTGCGCGGGCTGCCCGCCTGGGCGATGTGGAAGTTCTATTACTTGCTTCAATTGATCGGCTGGCAGAACCGGCTACGGGTCGCGCTGAACTGGCTGTTGGCGCTCCTGTTCCCCACCCACAGTGCCATCTCTTTCGAGTGCGCGCCCGAATGTGCCGGGGAACTGTGTTTGTGATGAAACCGCAGAGGCGTAAGAGGGTCTAGAAGTCTTCTGAAACGCTGCGCCCTCCGCGTCTCCGCGGTGGAAATCCTTGGAGAGGGGGTAAGGGGCCGGACGCCCTAGGTTTTCCACGAGTTTAGAGAAAGGAGGAAGCGCGATGTACATCACTGAGACGGTCTGGTGGGCGTACACTGCTTTCGTCGTCGCCGTGATCCTTTTTATGCTGTACTTCGCCGCCAAGGTGCGGGAGAAAGGAGGATGAGCGATGGAACGGGAAGAGCGCATCTGGCTGGGGGTCCTCGTCGTTGTCTTCCTGCTGGTCAACGCGATCACCCTCTCCCCCCTGGTGCCCTGGCAGCGGTGGATCCTCTGGGACCGTCCCACACCCCAGGCGCAGTTCCGCATCGAGTTTGAGGATTACGAGATCCGCCTCCCGCCTGAGGGCATTCAGGTGAAAGCGGGGGAGTTTGTGGAGTTCATCGCCACAAGCAAAGACGTAACCTACGGCTTCGGCGTCTTCCGCGAGGACGGCAAGATGCTGTTTCAGATGCAAGTGGTTCCAGGGTATGAGAACCGCATCGTGTGGCGGTTCGACGAGCCTGGCACCTACGACATTCGCTCTACCGAGTACTCTGGGCCGCGGCATCCGGAGATGTTCGTCGCCGATGCCATCCAGGTGTTGCCGTGAGGAGGTGATCCGATGAAGCAGATCGGCTGGATCGAAAAGTGGACCCTGCGTTTTGCCGTCGTCGCCCTCATCTTCCTGGCGATGACCGGTTTTGAGGGCATCCTGATGCGCACCCAGATGGCCGCGCCGGAGGCGCTGACAGGGTTTGAGCGCACTCTCAACGCCGTCCGTATCATCGACCACGAACCGACGCAGGCCGAGTTGTTCTACGCGATGATGACCGCTCATCCCATCGTCGGCATCTATGGCTTTGCCTATATGGCCGTGATGGGGGCCTTCTACTTCCTCGTCCCTTACCTCTTGAAGAAAGAGGTCCGCCACAAGAAACTGGTCCCGGTCAACTTCTGGCTGCAGACAGGGGGGGTTCTCCTCTGCTGGCTATCTGGCTTCTTCGGCCTTTTCAACTCGTTGTATACGCTCTACTGGCCCCTGCCGGTCTCTTTTGATCGGGTGCCGCTGATAGGGACGATCCCCTTCACGGTCGGCGCGGCGGTGATCATGGTCAACATCCTGCTCTTCTCCTTCAACATCTTCAGCACCGTCCTCAGCAAGAGCAACCCCCAGTCCTACACCGTCTGGCAGTTCCTGCGGGCGGCCTTCGGCATCTCCCGCCTGATGAAGTGGCTGGGGAAAGAGGACAAGAACGCGCCGAACCTCGATTACAACGGGTTGCCCGTCTTCATCGTCGCTGTGGCCCGCGGCTCGATCGACACGGTCATCAACGCCGTCGTCCTGCTCACCGCTGGCGCGCTGATCCTGGTCTACGGGATCGCCGCCCTCCTCGGGCATCCCCTCAACCCGATGGCCGTGGACGCCCTGGTCTATAAGAACTGGTTCTGGTGGGGGCTGGACATGGTGGCCGATGGGAACGTCCTCATCTACACCGCTGGCGTCTGGTATCTCCTGATCCCCCTTCTGACCGGCCGGAAACTGTTCGGTGAGTCGGTCGTGCGGACCGTCATTATGGTGGATCTCTTGGTCTCGATGGGCGTCTGGAGCCACCACCTGCTCAGCGACCAGGTGCAGCCGTTCTGGATGCGGCTCCTTTCCGGGCAGATCATCACCTGGGGCGAGTTCTTCACGATGGGGCTTACGGTCTTCGCCTCGCTGATCACGGTCTGGAAGGCCCGGCCGGTGAAGTTCACCCCGCCGCTGATCTTCGTCCTGGGCTCCATCTTCGGCTTCATCATCGGCGGGGCGGCGGGCCTCACCCAGGCCAACCTCGGCCTCAACGTGATCCTGCACAACACCCAGTGGGTGATTATGACCCATGCCCACACGATGCTCCTGACCGGCCTGAGCAGCCTCCTCTTCGCCGTCATCTACGCGCTGGTGCCGATGCTCACCGGGAAGGAGATCCGCAGCCGCGCCCTCACCCTGGCCCACTTCTGGTTCTGGATGGTCGGCTCGGTGCTGATGACCTACGTGATGGGGATGGCCGGGTCGCAGGGGATGTTGCGGCGGATGCTCTACCCGCAGCCGAATCCCTACCAGACTTACCTGAACGTGGCGTGGGTGGGGGGCATCCTGATGGCGGTCGGCTTCCTCGCTTTCCTGGTCAACATCATCGCCACGCTGGGCTGGGAGGCTGTCCTCAGCCTGGTGGTAGAGCGGAAGCGGCCTGCCGAGGCCACGGCTTGACGGGGAAACGGGGCGTCCGGCCCCCTCCTGTCAGTCTAACCGCCGAGGCGCAGAGGGCGCGAGAGTGATGGGAGGGAGACCCCTTTTCCCTGCGCCCTCTGCGACCCTGCGGTGGGTTCCGTCGAATGCGTTGAGGATAGGATACAAATGGGCACTCATTCTAAGACCGAGCGGTTGCTCCTGATCGTCACCATCTGGGAAGCGGTGCTGGTTGCGCTGGTCAGCCCTCTCTCGGCCACCGGTCCGTTGGCTGGCCTGAGGGTAGCAGACTGGTTAGGGTTGGACGAGGCGGGAAGGGTGGGGCGTATCGTCATGCTCTACCACTCCCTGGCGGTCCCCTTCGTCGCCGCGTTGGTGTACCTCGTCCTGGACCTGTTCCCGGTGGCTGAGCGGAGGGCGGAGGTCGTCCGATCGACCGTGACGGCGGGCTACGTACTCACCAGCCTCGGCGGGATCGGCTTTGCCTACCTGGGCGGCGGCTGGATCGCTCACGGTCTCTTTCTGGTGGGACTGAGCCTGGTCTTCTACGCCGGGGCGGTGTTGGCGGTGGGGCTGGTGCCGTGGAGGGTAGGCGGTGCGGACGACCCGCGCTCCTACGGATCCGCTGTGGAGCGGTGGGCGCTGTGGCTGACCGTTCTCTACACCCTGATCACGGCGGCCATCGGTGGAGCGACAGCGTCCTTCTTCGGCAATGGCTTCGAGGCGTTCCTGGCGGAGGACGTGCTCCGCGTTGAGCACAACCTGGGCCACAAAGCCATCATCGCCCACCTGCACGCGATGCTGATGCTCATCGACATTGTGATCCTCATCATCGTCGGCCGGACCTTCCGGCTGGATGGGACGCCGTACAGGGTGGCGATGTGGCTGACCATCGTCGGGGGCGCGGTGGCGACCTTCGCCACCTGGAGCGTAATGGTCATCGAGTTCGCCCACAAGATCATCAACGTGGGCGTTTTCCTGCTCCTCATCGGCGGGGGAACCGTCGCCGTGCAGGGGTTAGCCCGCCTGATTCGGGAGCGGCAGACGGAGGGGGTGAGCGGGTTGCGGGCGCTGCTGACCGATCCGGTCCGCTTTGGGATGCTCTTCGAACTCCTCTTCGTCAACGTCGTCGTCACCGCCCCCGGCCTCTCCGTGGCCTTCAACCTGGAGATGTACCGCCAGCCGGAGTACCTGGAGGTGGAGCGGGCCATCGCCGTGGGCCACTGGCACGTCCTGGCGACCCTGTCGGCGGTCATCGTCCTCTTCCTGGTGGTGGACCGGCTCCGCGTGCGGGGGTGGTTGCGTCGGTTGGTCGGTTGGGGGGTGCTGGTGGGGTCGAGCCTGGCCTTCATCTTCGTCCAGTTCTATATGCTCCGTCGGCCGGGAGAGGACCCCGGTTGGACCATTCCCTTCATCGATGCAGGCGTGGCCCTCTTTCTGGTGGCACTGGCGATCTTCCTGGGGGTCCAACTGGCACGCCTGCTGAATCGACGGAGGGAGGAGGCGAGATGAGCGTGGTCGAAGCCTGGGTCGCCGACCTGAGGCGGGTTCTGGATGGGGCCTCCCCGGTCGTAGAACAGGTGCGTATCGGGGTGTTCTACACGGCGGCCCGGCTGGAGAGCGGCCACGTCGGCGTGGCGTTCACCCCTCGGGGGTTGACCGACACCGTGTGTTGTCCCCGTTCGGCCGCCGCCGCGCCCCCCTCGGGTCGGTTGGCCGGGCAGGAGGCATGGACGCTGGCGGAGTATGCCTTCGCCCCCCAATCCCTCCGCCGAGCGGTGGGGGTGGCGGTGCTGAACGCGCTCTCCGCCCTGGCGATGGACCGGTTCGGGGTCCCTGGAGGGCGGTTACTCCCTGGTGTGGACGCGCTGGAGGCGGCCGGGGTACAGCCCGACGATCGCGTGGCGATGGTGGGGGCCTTCGTCCCCTTCATTAAAGCGCTGAAGGGGAAAGTGGCGGGCCTGTGGGTGGTGGATCGGCATCGAGAGGCCCTGAAGCCGGACGAGTTGTCCTTCTGGAGGCCGCCCGCAGAAGCGCAGAAGGTGCTTTCCCAGGCCGAC